>OCPT01001991.1_pt1 | contig 10168 bp, 8 predicted proteins | sample 1538741 | NCBI WGS metagenome assembly OCPT01 (sample SAMN04571723, study PRJEB22368) | human gut metagenome | biome: human gut; material: stool | host: Homo sapiens | place: Luxembourg | collected 2012-12-06 | reverse complement strand
TCTGCACACCATCTTAAGCATTCTTTGAAGGAAGGTGCTCCAACTGGCATGATCATGAATTCCTGTACGTCCAGACCGGATGATAATGCGTGGCATCCACCGTTTACGATGTTCATCATTGGAACTGGAAGACGGTTTCCGGATACTCCGCCAAGGAAACGATACAGCGGAATTTCAAGAGAAGCTGCCGCTGCTCTGCAGCATGCGATAGATACTGCAAGGATTGCATTTGCTCCAAGTTTGGATTTATCTTTTGTTCCGTCTGCTGCGATCATAGCTGCGTCTACTGCATAAATGTCACTTGCATCAAGACCTTCGATTGCTTCGTTGATTGTTGTGTTGATATTCTCTACTGCTTTCTGTACGCCTTTTCCAAGGTAACGAGCTTTATCTCCATCTCTTAATTCCAGAGCTTCGAATTCACCTGTAGATGCACCGCTTGGAGCTGTTCCTCTTGCTACAGTGCCGTCCATCAGATATACTTCTGCTTCTACTGTCGGATTTCCTCTGGAATCCAGAATTTCTCTTCCAATTACTTTCTCAATTTCTAAGTACATGATAAATCCCCTTTCTGGTTTTGCATTTGGACTCCTGGTACACCGTAGCTGGGATGTATCAAGTGGATCATATCTGAGGTACGGCTTTCAGCATAGCCGTGATTTCAGCAAGTACAGATGTAATCCAATGTTCCGAAGAATTCAGCAGGTCTTCGGATGGAGTTCAAATGATTTAATTCACGCGAGAGTTTGCTGTATCTAACTCTATTGGTTAGTATATTCTAACTCTTGTGAAAATGCAAGAGGAAAATTGGGGTGATATTGAGAAAGTATTTCAGAAAAAAATAGATTTATATTTAATATCGTGCTTATAGATAATAAATTAATTAAAATAAAAAATCTTCAGACATTTAAAATGATTCTCAAATATCTGAAGATTTCTGTACTATGTAATAAATATTTAATTAGTGAGGGCATGTAACATATGTATGTGTACTTTGAAGTACTGCATTTGCACTATATCCGCATTTTTCACATCTTTGGCATTTATATATTTTAACAGTGCATCCACCAGAAGAATTTTTTGAATGGGTATAAAAAGTTGCCGGAACCATACTATGCGTACATAAAGCATAAGTATCTGAAGATTCTTCTTGGTATACTATCTGATTTCCGTCTGAATCAACAAATATACTATCACCTTGAGAAAAATCAATGGCTGCAGTTGCAATATCGTCCATATCTTCAAATCCAAAATCATATATTGAACCATCAGAAATGAATTCTTCAAAACTTTCATCAGATGATTGCGTTGGCTGATATGCCATCACCGTCCCAGCACTTGCCACAACTGTCAACGCCGACACTGCCACCATAATTCCTCTTTGTAACATCCCTTTTCTCTTTTCCTTCATCATGTAGTTGATCCTCCTTTTTAATGTTTTAAAATCCTTTCCTTCTTTATTGCTTTTATGTCCGGAAAGGTTATTTTTCCACACGGCTGGGCGAATATCAGAAGTTGAAGCTTCTAATACCAGCAAACTTGCATAGTCTTGACGTTTTTCTTTTGTACAGCCATCGACGGCTGCACTATCACTGACTATTTCTGCTGTATCTATGTAAAGGAAAAGTAAAAGATATGCCACGGGATTCATCCAGTGCAGACACAGAACGAAAAGGCATAAAAGTTTTACTAAATTGTCATGATTCTTCAAATGCGTATGTTCATGTTTGTATACCATAATAAAATCAGGATGCAGAGGAAAGCTCTCTGGAAACACGATTTTCTGACGGAAAAATCCGATGGTACATGGACCACAAATCTCATCCGGAATCAGGTAATAAGTAAGATTATCTTCAGGATCTTCAATCTTTTCAAAGATATAGTTCCGGATAGAATGTGCTCCTCTCCAGTATTTAATAATCTCATAGATTGCGAAGATAATAATTCCTGCTAGCCAGATCCTGGCAAATATATTAAACCATTGAGGTATCCATATGTAATCACCCTGCTTTTCACTCCAGAAAGACAAGGTGCCTGATAAATAAGAATCAGCTTTTCTGCCAATTAACATTGTTTCCGGAAGTGCATCTTTTGGAAGTAAATACTTCACCAACTGCACAGGCACCAGATAAAAGAAAACACCTGTCAGCAGTAATCTTCTTCCGAGAATGTAGTTATAATTTCCATGTTGAATTAGGTATAAAAATAAACAGATCATTACAGGAATGCTTCCTGCAATGGACATACAGACTAACAGTTCCATTTAAACATCACATCATTTCTTCTTAATGTATTCTAATAAATATTCTTTCTCTTCCTCTGTAAGTTTCTGATCAGAGGTCAGAGCACTGACAAGGATGTTCATATCAGGAACTGTATATCCTGATGCGGATGACCTGAAAGTGTGTGCAGATTTGGCAGCTTCAGTTTCACCCTTTTCTTCAGCAAGTTCATTTAACTTATCATACAGGTAGCGGTTTCTCAATCCAAGAACAAACATAGATGCCGGGTATAGTAAGGATACCACAGCAGCACCAATCATGTATAAAGTAAATGTATGTGTATCGTTTACCGGAGGTTTGCTCATAAAGTTAATAAAGAAACCAATACCAGAACAAACGGTAAATAAAATCCAACAGACAAGTTCTATTTTCTTTTTCATTCTTTCGTCTCCAGATCATTAATAATTGTAAATTTCTGTCATTTCTTAACTACAGTTAGTCTACCATATTTTGCACAAATTACGCAACTGATTTTTATGAATTTATCGGACTTCTTACCGCCATCATTCGAGATTTATCGAGAAATTGCACAATAGATTATGGACTTGTGTTACATTTTTTGAACACTTCTTCCATAGCGCGTCATCCGAGGACTGCAAGCTCCTTCTGATAAACTGCGGAGTAGTTATTTGGTATAGAGCCACGTAGCGAAGCGGTAGATTTTATCCGCTTGACAAATACATTTATCAGATATATTTCTGAAATGCTCTCAATATGCAAAAAAGATTCCATTTTTCTATAAATCATTCAAATCCATGACTATTGATTTCATCTACCAGAGACACATCTCTGGATGCAACAAGGTGTCTGATAAAGTAAAAAGCCAGGAAAGAACTGTTCAATCACTGAACAATTCCTGCCTGGTTTCTCATGGAAAATTAAAACGTATTTTTATTTATGAAGAAAAGAAAACAGTCCTTTTTTCTTTTCATATGGCTCTGATGTAATGCCTTTTACTTCATATCCTGTAGCACTGATCGCTGTTTTTAATTTTGCTTCGTCTACCAGTCCGTCTGAGATGATCACGGTTTCTCCTTTGTTGTGGGAAGATGTAACTTTATCTACCTGGAAAGCTTTTCTCACTGCATCATTTACGTGAGATTCACACATACCGCACATCATGCCGTCTACTTTTACAGTTGTTTTGATCATGTTGTTATCCTCCATTTCTGTTATTACAATGCTGTTAAAAGCATGATCTGTCATTATAAGTTAGAACTCACTAACAGAAATTATAGCATATGTTTTTTTCTTTTACAATAAGTGTAAGTTTTAATTGTAATTAAAATTTTATGCTACTTTTTTGCTTTAATTTCAGTAGTTTTATGCCAGTGCCTGAGCAAGTGCTTTCTGAATTGCTCCAAGGATTCCCTCCGAGGAATAAGTAGCACCGCTTGCAGCATCAATTCCGTCTGCTGACTGATTTCCCATAATCTGAGGATAAATAGTTTCCCATGCATAATCAAAGTACTCAGGTGAATCACTGTTACTCTGTTCAATAGATGCAATCTGACCGCCCTGAATCGTTACGGTTACATTTACTCTTCCACTGTATCCGTAGCTTGAGCCTGTATAAGTTCCGTCAATATATGGTCCTGTAGGTTCCGGCGTAGGCTCCGGAGTCTCTTCCGGTGTTGGTGTGGGAGCTGGTGTTGGAGTAACTTCCGGAGTCGGAGTTTCTTCCGGTGTCGGGGTTGGGGTTGCCTCAGGAGTTGGCGTAACTGTTACTTCTGGTGTTGGAGTTGGTGTCACTTTTGTGGTGCCTTTTTCTGCCTGCTTCTGAATATCTTTCATTGCGTTTATGATACCCTTTGAAGAGTAGGTTGCACCACTGACAGTATCAATGCCATCGACAGACTGATTCTGAATGATCTCATTTTCCAGGATATCCCATGCTTTCTTAAAGAACACAGGGGTATCTGTATGCTCTGCTTCCAGAGACTTGATCACACCTTTTTTAATCTTAGCTGTCAACGTAATTGTTCCACTGTATCCTTTTCCAGTTCCCGTATAGGTTCCGTCTTTGTAAATCTGTTCGTCTCCCGGCTTCGGTGTTGGAGAAGGTTTCTTTGTAGGTTTCGGTGATGGAGTGGGAGTTGGCGTAACAACTGCCTGATTTCCTGATGGAATTGCCTGTGACAATGCATTCTGAACCGCAGTAATAATTCCGTTTGAAGAATAAGTGGCACCACTGACTGCATCTACGTTCGGAGACTGGCTTGCAAGAATTTTGCTGATCACACCCTGTGCATTTGCAAAATAGGAGGCTGTTTCACTTGATGCATCTACAATATTGATAGCTGCAATTTTATGGTCAGTGACAGTTACCTGAACAGTGATCGTTCCTCCGAAACCGGTCCCGGAGCCTGTATAGGTACCGTCTGCATATCCACCGGCGGGGACTTCTGTAGTCGGTGTGACTGTGCTTCCTGCACCACCCCCTGCGGTACCTCCATTTGCAGAGGAACCTGTAGATGAATTTTTCTTTGTTCCTGTTTTAATCTTACTTGTTTTCTTTGTCTTTTTTGATGTTTTTGAAATTGAGGTTCCATTGGTTTCAGAAGAGTCCTCTGAATCAAAATCCTTACCTGCAGTTCCGTGCGAAATCAATTCTTTAATCTCGCCAGTAGACATAATATTATTATCGGAAACTGATGCTGTTTCCACAGGACTTTTATTTGCCTGATAACAGGTTACACAGACTGCAGCAAAAACTGCTGCCGCAGGAATAAGCTTTAACCATGGACGGAAACTGTCCTGTTTGGGTTTCGTTTCCGGAGTCTTATTATTTTTCTGCTCATTATTTTTGTCCATAAATTCCTCCTTCTTCAATAGTTTGTTTCAGGTAATCATATTCAAGTGATTACTGTAATAACAGTATAAAGTTTTACAGCCGAAAAGAAATCCTGCCCTTTCTGTGGGATACAGGATTTCTTTCCTCTTGTCTGCTAATCCGATTGCAAATATCCGCCTGACTTCAGTCAGGTCAGATTATTTTACAGTTACTTTAACTGTTTTGGTTACACCATTGCATGTTACTGTAACCTTGGCAGTACCTTTTTTGATACCTTTAATTGTACCATTGGATGATACTGTAGCAATTTTCTTGTTGCCGGATTTGTATGTAACTTTTCCTGACGGAGCTGCTTTTGCTGTGATCTTAGTTGTTTTGCCGACTTTTACAGATGCAGATGTTTTGTTCAGTGTAAGAGTTGGATTTTTAACTGTTACTTTGCAGGTTACCTTTACATCTCCGCATTTAGCTGTGATGACTGCACTACCTTTTGCTTTTGCAGTAACTTTACCGGTTGTTTTGTTTACGGCTGCAACTTTTGGGTTGCTGGAAGTAAATGTAACTTTTGGTGCATCTGCTCCTGTTACAGTTGCCTTCAGTGTAGTTGTTTTTCCTTTGTAAACAGTGGCTGTTTTCTTGTTGAGAGTTACTGTTACCTTCGTATCTGCTTTAACAAGAGCCTCTACTGCTGCGTTCAGATGAGTTGTAGCTTCATCAACCTCTGCCTGAGTTGGCTTTTCTTTTGCAAGAAGATCCTTTGCTTCCTGAAGCTCTAACTGCATTGCCTTCCAGGAATCTGCTGTGTAATCTGCTTCTTTTAAGGCTTCTGCTTTTTCTACTGCTGCTTTTAATGCTGTTGTATCTGCTTCTCCTGCTTCCGGTTTTACGATGTTTGCATCTGTTGCATTAACTTCAAATACAGTATCTGCATATCCCATTGCATATACGGTGATTTTCCATTTGCCGGTTCCATCTGTTCCTTTTGGAAGCTGGCAGCGGTAGGAATCTGTCAGACCAAGCTGGATTCCCATTGCCTTGTGCATCCAGTTATCTGCTGCAAATTTTGTTCCGTAAGATGCCAGAACTTTATTACCATTTCCGTAGTAATCCCATTTTACAGCATACATTTTAGCACCAAGAGCACCATATCCGTCACCGGTAATATCTACTCTTAAGAATTCGCCGTAGCTTCCGCTGGCTTCTTTTACTGTTGCGGTAACATTGGATGCTGTCTGGAGTGCCTGATCTTTAAGTCCGGAACCTGTACCGTTTGTTCTGGCCTTGAATGTGAATGTTCCATCGGAACCTTTTACAGCTTCTTTTAAGCCGTTTGTTTCAGCGGTAACATCCGCAACTGCACTATAGGACTGCAAATTGTTTTCTCCAAATCCTCCGGCAACTGTGCTTCCGTCTTCCACAACCTTGAACTGGGATTTGAAGGCTTCATAATCTTCTGCTTTTACTGCGACAGGTACATATTTCAGGCCTACTACGTTATAATGGTCGAATTCTACAACACTTCCATCAGCTTTTGTAATCTGTCCTCTTTCAGGCTGATTCAGCTTTACAGTTGTTCCGTCTGTAAGAACTGCATCATTAGCTGAGGTCCAGTAGGAAATCTCATAAGAACCGCCGTTTTTGTCATACATGATTGCTTCACACTGGTAGCTTCCTCTGTGCAGGCCATGGTTTACAGTAGCTCTGGTTACTGTGTCGAAACCGCCTTTGTCAAGTTCATCATGGCTGTCTTTTGTTCCATTGGAAGCTGTGTTTGCAGCATTATAAACTCCCTCAGATGCCCAGTACTGTGCCCATGTCAGACCTGCATAGACATATTTGTAGCCTGTTTCTGCTGTTGCAGCGAATTCATCTTCTGCTGCCTGATCGTCAACAAAAGGTGTTTCCTCATCGCCTGCAAAAGCATCAGCGGTGTCATCTGCTGCATCAAACTCATCTGTCTGTGCCTCAGTCTCCACAGCAGTATCAGATGTAAAATCCGCAGCCATAACCGGTAATCCTGAAACCATCATTGCTGCACTTAAAATTGCAGGAGCTGCCATTTTGATTAAATTTCCCTTGCGCATACCTTTAAATCCTCCTGAATATGAGTTAATAAATATATTTCCAAACTGTCCGGAAAACTGAAATTTTTGACAGTTCAGAGATCTTTATATAAGATAAACCTATTCACCGATGGAATAAGTATCTTTCAGTAATTGAAATCTTTCTTTCATGCCTTCCGTCATCCAGACATGATCAGAATCATCTACGAACAGTCCGTCTGCATTGTATTTCTTCAAAAGTTCTTCTGCCTTTTCTTTTCCCAGTACAAAGCATGCAGTGGAAAGTCCGTCTGCGTTCAGGCCGTCATCACACACAACCGTCACAGATGTGAGACCGCTTCTTGCAGGATATCCTGTAGCAGGATCCAGTATATGATGATATCGAACACCATCTTCTATAAAGTATTTTTCGTAATCTCCGGAAGTAGATAAAAATTCAGTACCATTCAGAGTAACTACTCCCAGGTAATCACCTTCTGTATCCCGCGGATCAGTGACAGCTACCTGCCAGGCAGAGCCGTCGGGTTTGCTTCCATAGCTCATAACACTGCTGCCGCCCAGATTCAGGATCATGCCTGATACATTTTTATCTGCATCAAGAATCTTCTGTGCTGCATCGCAGCCGATTCCCTTACCTGCAGCCCCCAGATCAAGAGTTACTCCCTCCGGCATGGTAACTTTATTTCCATCCAGAGTCACCTTGTCATATCCTACATTTTCAAGCAGGGAATTTAATTCATCATCTGAAGGAATGTGCGGATTTTCTCCGTCAATGTCCCACAGGCGGATCACTCTTCCCATAGTAGGATCCATGGCTCCGCCAGAAGCTTTCGACAAATCCAGTACCTGTTTTAAACAGGTGGCAGTTTCATCAGATACCGTTGTTGTATTCCCGGCATTTTGATTGATCTGATATATCTGAGAACTTTCTTTTGTCCAGGAGATCCAGTTTTCTTCCACATCTTTTAATGCAGAGATTATGTCTGCTGTGATGTCCTCACCTGTTGTGTAAAGAGTCTCTGATACTACGGTGTCCATAGCAAAGTCTGTTTTGGTGTATGTGTTTATTTCAGAGTTTCCCCATGCAGTCCGGGATGTGCATAAAAGAGAGGCTGTAATAAAAAGTCCCAGTACAAAAGAGCGTCTGTTTGTCATATATTTTCTGATTCCTTATCCTCTTATTGTTGTTTCCAACTAACTCTATAGACTATATCACTGTATGGATAGTATGTCTACCAATATAGTTAGTTCTTACTAATCAAATTTTTTCAATAAGTTAGCAGTTGCTAATTTTTATCAATAACAGTGCCTGTATGAATATTTTTCCTTGGGCAGACTGCAGTGCAGGCGTGACAGCAGATGCATTCCCCTGAATGTGCAGTATCGCCGTCAATATCCAGATGTGCCGGACATCTCTTCTTACAGAGAGTGCACTTTGGCGCACAGTTTGGACGATTCCGTTTGAAAAGTGCTCCCGGGATGATCGGCATGATTGCAAATACTGCTCCCATGGGACAGAGAAACTGGCAGAAGAAACGCTCCTGTGTACACATTCCGGCCATGATCAGGATCAGCAGAACTGTTCCCACAATGTAGGTAGATTTCGGCAGTCTGCCTGTTGTAAGCATGGAGAATACATCCCATGGACTCATTCCCTGTAATTTAGAATAAAATCCTGTTATGCAGGAAAGAAGCAGGAACGCAAGAATCACATATTTTACTTTCTGTAATCGGTGTACCCATTCTTCCGGATATCCATGTTTTTTCTTTTTTCCAAAACATTTCGCACGGATAAATGCGGTAAGCTCATACAGAGCATCTCCCAACGAGCCAAACGCACAGGCATAACCGCAGAAATGACGTCCGAACAAAATAGTAATGATCAACAGTAATGCCGTAATATCCAGAAAAGAGTTCCAGGTTACGCTCTGCTGTCCTCCGATTGCAAGAAAGATGGATTTGATTCCTGCAAATGCTGTGGAAAAAAGGGAGGGCGCTGCTATAAAAAATATAAGCTGTATGGCGGCACGGATCAGCCGTACCTTTCGTTGTTTCTTTTTCATGCGTTTTCCGCCTTTGATAATGCGTCATTTACTGCTTCTAAGATACCGGTAGAACTGAAAGTTGCTCCGGAAATAGTGTCAACATCTGTGCTCTGCTCGCTGATGATGCTGTTTATGACATTCTCGCCCTGTGACAGATAAGCACTGTCCTCACCCGGCGCACTGACTACACTGACTGCTGTAATAGTATCGTCTTCCAGTGTTACCTGGACTGTGATGGTTCCACCGTATCCGGTTCCGGAACCTTCGAAAGTGCCATTTTTATATACATTGTCAGAATCATCAGCTTCTTCAGAATCTGCCTGCTCTGTATTTTCTTTATCCTCTGTGGAATCTTTTTCGGATTTATTATCAGCTTCTGAAGATACATCAGAAGAAGCATTACTTTCTGCTGCTGTTTTCTGTTCCTCATAAGTTTCCTTTAATGCTGTAAGAATCTGGTCCTGCTGTTTCTCCAGGCTCTCTGTTTTTGCAGTCAGGTCTGCAATATCCTGAGCCTGTTCTTTATCTTTTACTGTTCCGTTATAGAAAAATACCGCCATGATGATCAACAAAAGTGCAATCAGACGCAGATAAAAGTTTTGATTATTCACGTTGTCTTCTCCTTTATTTTTTTATTTTGCCGGATATGATATCTGTTTTTGGATGAAGCAAAACTTAATCATAACTAACTTTAAAAGTGTATCATTTTAGTATATAAAAATCTATATATAACAGATTCTGCTAATGTTGTTTTTTTCTCATTAAGATGACCCCGGAGCAAAATCCGAGGTCATTTATTGTGTGAATTATTTACCTGTTATCGTTTATTTTACTTTTACTGTAAATACTTTCTTAACACCATTGCAGGTTACTGTGATTTTGGCAGTACCTTTTTTCTTTCCTTTTACAACGCCTTTGGAGCTTACTGTTGCAATCTTGCTGTTGCTTGACTTGTAAGTAACCTTTCCTGATGGAGTTGCCTTT
>OCPT01001965.1_pt1 | contig 10271 bp, 7 predicted proteins | sample 1538741 | NCBI WGS metagenome assembly OCPT01 (sample SAMN04571723, study PRJEB22368) | human gut metagenome | biome: human gut; material: stool | host: Homo sapiens | place: Luxembourg | collected 2012-12-06 | reverse complement strand
ATACATGGAGGAAACCAGAGCACTTCTGAAATATAAACTTCCACTGAATGAGATCATTTACGATTTCTTTGATGCATTGAAATCCCGTTCCAGAGGATATGCATCTCTGGATTATGAGCTCTGCGGTTATGAACGCAGTGAACTGGTTAAACTTGATATCCTTGTTAATAAGGAAGAAGTTGATGCACTTTCTTTCATCGTACATGCAGATACTGCTTATGAGCGTGGACGTAAGATGTGTGAGAAGCTGAAAGAAGAAATTCCGAGACAGCTCTTTGAAATCCCGATCCAGGCTGCAATCGGAAGCAAGATCATTGCCCGTGAGACTGTCCGCGCTATGCGAAAGGATGTTCTTGCCAAATGCTATGGTGGTGATATTTCCCGAAAGAAGAAACTTCTTGAGAAACAGAAGGAAGGTAAGAAACGTATGCGCCAGGTCGGAAACGTAGAGATTCCACAGAAGGCATTTATGAGTGTACTGAAACTGGACGATAAATAATTGACGGGAGAGACCGTGAATATGGAATGCATATTGTTGTGAACGGCGGACTTACAGAAGGGAGGCAGGGCCATGAAAAAAGGAACTGCAAAAGCTATGAGATATATTGTTGCGGGGAGTGTATTGACACTCTGTGTGATTATGACGGGATGTGGCTGCGGACAGAAAAAGACAGATCCTGCTTCGGAACAGGTACTGAAGATCAGTATCACACCGGAACCATCACCAACACCGGCACCGGATACGGTAGATGCGGCAGCAGTTACTTCGAATGGAGATATCAGTATGGTGAATCTGTATCTGGCAGAAAATCCATCAGCGGTGACAAACAGTACAGATACGGGTGCGGGTGATGCGAATACTACAGATGCTTCGAATATGCAGAACCAGGATCAGTCGGAAGATACATCGGGTTCTTCTGATGAGGGTGGAGACGATGAAGAATAAGAATCGTATCCCACTGGAATTATATATTCATATACCGTTCTGTGTGCAGAAATGTCAGTACTGCGATTTCCTCTCCGGTCCATCGGATCAGGAGACAAGAGACAGATATATAAAGGCTCTGCGTGCTGAGATTCAGGCGGTGCAGGGTGTTGAAGCGTATGAGATCGTTTCTGTTTTTATCGGAGGGGGGACTCCTTCCGTACTGAAAGCAGAAGCGATTGCTTCTATTATGGAGACAATTCAAAAGAAATTCTGTTTCTCGCCGGATGCAGAAATAACAATAGAATCAAATCCCGGCACAGTTGATCTTGCGAAACTTAATGCTTACCGAGAAACAGGAATCAACCGTCTGAGTCTGGGACTGCAGTCCACGGATTCGAAAGAGCTGAGGATGCTTGGAAGAATTCATACATATGAAGAATTTCTTCAGAGTTATCAGTGGGCAAGAGAAGCAGGGTTTCAAAATATTAATATAGATCTGATGTTTGCAATCCCCGGACAGACAGGAGAGGCATGGCGTGCTCACCTTCGTCAGGTCGCGGAGCTGAAACCGGAACATATTTCTGCCTATAGTCTGATCATCGAGGAGGGAACTCCGTTTGCGGAGTGTGAACTGGACCTTCCGGATGAAGATACGGAGTATCAGATGTATGAGGACACAGCGGGGATTCTTGCAGAGTATGGATATCAACAATACGAAATATCCAATTATGCAAAAGACGGATATGCATGTCGGCATAATATCGGTTACTGGAAACGTACAGAATATCTTGGCCTGGGGCTGGGAGCATCTTCTCTTTATGGGGAAAACCGTTTTTCCAATACGAGAGATATGCAGGAATATCTGGGATTTTCCGGAAACACAGAACGAATTCGTAAAGATGTTCTGAAACTTTCACTTAAAGACCAGATAGAAGAATTTATGTATCTGGGGCTTCGTATGACGGAAGGAATTTCAGAGATCGATTTTGAACAGAATTTCGGACAGAAGCTTGAGAATATTTATGGTTCTGTCCTGCAAAAATATAAAGAGACCGGATTCCTGGAGAAGACTGGTACAAACTGGAGATTTACAAGAAAAGGAATTCATGTGAGCAATCATATCCTGGCAGAGCTTCTGTTGGATGAAGAATAAGTGCGAACATGCAGCGGATAAGAGGAGAAAAGATGTCTGAACGAACAACTGGAAAAAAGTTTATTAAGATTCGAGGAGCAAATGTCAACAATCTCAAGAATCTGAGTGTGGATATTCCGAGAGATGAATTTGTGGTTCTGACGGGAGTCAGCGGATCAGGAAAGTCTTCTCTGGCATTTGATACGATCTATGCAGAGGGGCAGAGACGTTATATGGAATCTCTGTCATCTTATGCAAGGCAGTTTCTGGGTCAGATGGAGAAACCGGATGTAGAGTCGATCGAAGGACTGCCACCGGCAATTTCCATCGATCAGAAATCTACCAACCGCAATCCGCGTTCAACGGTTGGAACAGTTACAGAAATTTATGACTATTTCCGACTTCTTTATGCACGTATTGGTATTCCGCATTGTCCGAAGTGTGGAAAGGAAATCAAAAAGCAGACAGTCGATCAGATGGTTGATCATATTATGGCACTTCCTGAAAGAACAAAGCTGCAGCTTCTGGCACCGGTAGTTCGTGGTCGAAAGGGAACACATACAAAGCTTCTGGATCAGGCGAAACGCAGCGGTTATGTACGTGTACAGATTGATGGCAATCTGTATGAGCTGTCTGAAGAAATTAAACTGGATAAAAACATCAAACATAATATAGAAATTATCGTAGACCGTCTGGTAGTAAAACCGGGAATCGAGAAACGATTGTCTGATTCCATTGAGACAGTTCTGAATCTTTCGGATGGGTTGCTTATGGTAGATACGATGGATGGTACTGTGAAGACATTCAGTCAGAGCTTTGCCTGCCCGGATTGTCAGATCAGTATTGATGAGATCGAGCCGAGAAGCTTTTCGTTTAATAATCCGTTTGGAGCCTGCCCGGATTGTTTTGGCCTGGGATATAAGATGGAATTTGATATTGATCTGATGATTCCGGATAAATCTCTGAGTATTTCCCAGGGAGCTATTGTGGTCATGGGCTGGCAGTCCTGCACAGATAAGGGCAGTTTTACAAGAGCAATCCTTGATGCACTGGCGAAAGAATACCATTTCAGCCTGGATACTCCGTTCCAGGATTATCCGGATGATGTTAAGAATGTTCTGATCCATGGTACAAATGGACATGCTGTCAAAGTATATTATAAAGGTCAGCGTGGAGAAGGCGTTTATGACGTTGCTTTCCCGGGGCTGATCAAAAATGTGGAACAGCGATACCGCGAAACAGGATCCGATGCGATGAAACAGGAGTATGAGTCGTTTATGCGGATCACACCGTGTAAGACCTGCAAAGGCCAGCGATTAAAAAAAGAATCTCTGGCGGTGACGGTAGGAGATCGCAATATTTATGAAGTGACTTCTCTTTCTATAGAAAATCTGAAGAAATTCATGAGTGAGCTGAAACTTACTGAACAGCAGGAACTGATCGGTAAGCAGATTCTGAAAGAAATCCGTGCAAGAGTTGGCTTTCTGTCTGAGGTAGGTTTGGATTATCTGTCTCTGAGCCGTGCAACAGCGACGCTGTCCGGTGGGGAAGCACAGAGAATCCGTCTGGCAACACAGATTGGTTCCGGACTGGTGGGAGTCGCTTATATTCTGGATGAACCGAGTATCGGACTTCATCAGAGAGATAATGATAAGCTTCTTCGTGCACTGATGCGTCTTCGTGATCTGGGTAACAGTCTGATTGTGGTTGAACATGATGAAGATACCATGCGCGCAGCGGACTGTGTTGTGGATATCGGTCCGGGAGCCGGAGAACATGGTGGAGAACTGGTGGAAATTGGTACGGCAGAGGCGCTGATGAAGAATGAACGTTCAATTACAGGTGCTTACCTGAGCGGACGTTGCAAAATTCCGGTACCGACAGAACGTAAACAACCGACCGGCTGGCTGAAAATCCGTGGAGCAGCAGAAAACAATCTGAAACAGGTAAATGTAGATGTGCCGCTTGGCATTATGACTGCGGTGACGGGAGTCAGCGGTTCTGGCAAAAGTTCCCTGATCAATGAAGTTCTGTATAAGACGCTTGCGCGAGACCTCAACAGAGCTAGAGTGATTCCGGGAAAACATAAAGAAATTCAGGGACTGGATCAGCTGGATAAGGTAATCAGTATCGATCAGTCACCGATCGGACGTACACCGCGTTCCAATCCTGCAACCTATACAGGTGTGTTTGATCAGATCCGTGATCTGTTTGCATCTACAGCTGATGCCAAAGCACGTGGCTATAAGAAAGGACGTTTCAGTTTTAATGTCAAAGGCGGACGCTGCGAAGCCTGCAGTGGTGATGGTATCATCAAGATTGAGATGCATTTCCTTGCAGATGTTTATGTACCATGTGAAGTCTGCAAAGGCAAACGATATAACCGTGAGACACTGGAAGTAAAATACAAAGACAAGAGTATTTACGATGTTTTGAATATGACGGTGGAAGAGGCTCTTGCTTTCTTCGAGAACATTCCTTCCATTAAGAGAAAGATTCAGACACTCTATGATGTAGGACTTTCTTATATCCGTCTTGGACAGCCATCTACCGAACTTTCGGGTGGAGAAGCGCAGAGAATCAAGCTTGCGACTGAACTTAGCAAACGCAGTACCGGTCGTACCATTTATATTCTGGATGAGCCGACGACAGGACTTCACTTTGCTGATGTTCATAAGCTTGTTGAGATCCTGCAGCGCCTGACAGAGGGCGGCAATACAGTTGTAGTCATCGAGCATAATCTGGACGTGATCAAAACTGCAGATTATATCATAGATATGGGACCGGAAGGCGGTGAACGTGGAGGTACTGTTATTGCAACAGGTACACCGGAAGAAATTGCTGTCTGCCCGGATTCCTATACAGGTCAGTATGTGGCAAAATATTTAAAGTAAACGGCTGGTTATTGTGCGTGTTAATATCCGCAGGTGTTTTGTTATGAATAAGGGACTTTTCAATTGCTGAAAAGTTGTTTATAATAAGCGTGATTATATGTATAACGAAAGAATATCAGATTTTTACAGGAAGCATATGGAAGGGAGATCTTATGCCTGCAAATGATATAGGAATAGATCTGGGAACGACAAACAGTCTGGTATATTCTACGGGCAGAGGCCTTGTTTTGAGCGAACCATCTGTAGTAGTATATGATAAAGATACAGAGAAGATTAAAGCAATTGGTGAAGAAGCCCGGCAGATGGCTGGGCATGTTACTTCCAATATGGAAGTAATCTGTCCGATTCGTCAGGGAATGATCATAGATTTTGTCGTTATGGAAAAAATGTTAAAATATTTTATCGCCAAGGCGATGGGGCGGCGGGCGTTCCGCAAACCACGGATCAGCGTGTGTGTGCCGAGTGGTATCACGGAGATCGAACGTAAGGCAGTGGAAGAAGCAACTTATCAGGCAGGAGCGAGAGAAGTGTTTCTGGTTGAAGAACCAATCGCTGCTGCAATCGGTGCCGGTGTGGATATTACCAAGCCTTTTGGCAATCTGATCGTGGATATTGGTGGCGGCACAACGGATATTGCTGTTATTTCGATTGGCGGTGTTGTTGTGTCATCAACGATCAAGGTTGCGGGAGATGCGTTTGACCAGGCAATCATGAGTTATATACGAAAGACGCACAGTTTGTTTATCGGATCGGATACTGCAGAAGCAATTAAAATAAAAATCGGCACAGCTATCGAAGAGGCGAATCCACAGGTGATGGAAGTAAAAGGACGAAATGTACTTACAGGACTTCCGAAAAAAGTAAAACTGACTTCCGAAGAAATCCGTGAGGCACTGAAAGATGCGACAGGACAGATCGTAGAAGCAGTCCATGGAGTGCTGGAAAAGACACCGCCGGAACTGGCCGCTGATATTGTGGACAGAGGAATTGTCCTGGCGGGCGGAGGAGCACTGCTTCGGGGAATGGATGCACTGATCGAGCAGAGGACAGGGGTAAATACTCTGACTGTTCAGAATGCGATGCATGTGGTAGCTGTTGGAACCGGCAAATATGCAGAGATAATGAGCCGTATGGAATCTTAATAACTGCAGACAGGAGCCAGGAATATTTATGATAGATCATAGATATCCTGGTTTTGCTGTTATAAGGCTGAAAAACAGTAGCAATTTTGGGGCCGGAAGAAAGAGGAAGAAATGAGCGAGAGCATTACAGGATATATTGATCATATTATTTTTCGAAATGAAGATAATGGATATACGGTTATGGTATTAAAAGGGGTCAGCGAGGAAGATGAGCTGACCTGCGTTGGAAGTTTTCCGGTGGTCACACAGGGAGCATCTGTAGAACTGGAGGGGAATTTTACACAGCATCCGGTTTATGGAAAGCAGTTTCAGGCAGTGCGGCTGACTGAAAAAATGCCGGAAGATGCACTGGCTATGGAAAGATACCTCGGTTCGGGTGCGATTAAAGGAATTGGCGCGGCGCTGGCGGGAAGGATCGTACGTCATTTTGGAGATGATACATTTCAGATAGTAGAAAATGAGCCTGAAAGACTGTCTGAAGTTAAGGGAATCAGTGAAAAAAAGGCAAGAGAGATTGCCATGCAGATCGCGGAAAAGTCCGATATGCGGAAGGCAATGATGTTTTTGCAGAAATATGGGATTTCACTGAACCTTGGTGCCAAAATCTACCAGAAGTATGGAGACTCTGTTTACAGTGTTCTGCAGGAAAACCCGTATAGACTTGCAGATGATATCAGTGGTGTGGGATTCAAAATTGCAGATGAGATCGCCTATCGCATTGGAATTCATACAGATTCAGATTACAGAATAAAAAGTGGAATGGTATATACTCTTCTGCAGGCAACCGGGGAGGGACATGTATATCTTCCGAAAGACGAGCTCTTTCAGCGTGCATCAGAACTGCTCGGTGTAGATTCTTCTTATATGGAGAAGCATCTGGTCGATCTGGCGATGGACCGTAAGATCGTTCAGAAGGAACAAGGAGATCAGATACTGATCTATCCGGCTCAATATTATTATCTGGAGTTAAATACGGCAAGAATGCTTCGGGAACTTGATATTTTCTGCCCGGAAGATGAGAAAATAGTGGAACGAAGAATTGTCCAGATAGAGAAAGAAACGGGAACGGTTTTGGATGAAATGCAGAAAAAAGCAGTGCAGGAAGCTGCCGGGCATGGCCTGCTTATTCTCACCGGCGGTCCCGGTACCGGAAAAACAACGACAATCAATGCGATCATCCGATATTTTGAGGGCGAAGGTGCAGAGATCAGGCTGGCGGCTCCAACCGGAAGGGCAGCGAAGCGTATGACAGAGGCTACCGGCTATGAGGCACAGACGATCCATCGTCTTCTCGAACTTTCGGGAATGCCGGAAGATGACAGAGAAGGTCAGCCCATTCATTTTGAACGAAATGCAGAAAATCCTCTGGAAACGGATGTCATTATCATTGATGAGATGTCGATGGTGGATATACATCTCATCCATTCGCTTCTTATGGCAGTTACGGCAGGAACGAGACTGATCCTGGTAGGAGATGAAAATCAGCTTCCAAGTGTGGGACCGGGAAATGTACTTCGCGATATTATCCGAAGTGGACAGTTTCCGGTAGTTGAACTGAAGAAAATCTTCCGACAGGCATCAGAGAGTGACATTGTTGTGAATGCACATAAGATCAATAAAGGTGAGCAGGTGGAAATCAATAACAAGAGCCGGGATTTCTTTTTTCTCAAAAGATACGATGCGGATATCATCATTCGCGTAGTGATTGCACTGATTCAGGAAAAACTTCCCAAATATGTGGAAGCAAAACCGTTTGAAATCCAGGTTCTGACACCAATGCGAAAAGGACTTCTCGGTGTGGAACGTCTGAATCAGATCCTGCAGAGATACCTGAATCCGCCGGACGCTTCCAAGAAAGAGAAAGAAATAGGACAGGGACTTTTCCGTGAGGGTGATAAGGTCATGCAGGTTCGCAATAATTATCAGCTGGAATGGGAAATCCGCGGAAGATATGGAATACCGATCGAAAAAGGTGTTGGAGTTTTTAATGGGGACACCGGCATCATCAAAACAATCAATGAATTTGCAGAAACAGCAGAAGTTGAGTTTGAAGATGGCCGATGGGCGGAATATTCATTTAAACAGCTGGATGAACTGGAACTTGCTTATGCAGTAACCATACATAAATCACAGGGATCAGAATATCCGGCAGTGATCATTCCACTGCTTTCCGGTCCGAGAATGCTGATGAACAGAAATCTTCTTTATACAGCAGTAACACGTGCGAGAAAATGCGTTACTGTTGTGGGAAGTGAGGAGACTTTCCGTGATATGATCCGAAATGAGAAGCAGCAGAGAAGATACAGCTCGCTGGATCAGCGCATTCAGGAAACCGAATAAATCTCTGCAAAAGAACTCGATAACAGGAAAAGAGAGCATATCATCGGGGAGAAAGGTTTTCTTTGAAAAAAATAAAAGAAAAATGTCTGGATGTACTGTACCCTCCCAGATGTCCTGCATGCGGCGGTATTCTGGAGGATAAACAAAGAAGTATCTGTCCGCAGTGCGAATCGATTTTTCACCCTGTTTCAGAATATTATTGCATGAAATGTGGAAAACCGGTAAATGAGACGGAAGAATATTGTAGTGAATGTCGGCACAGAGAACGGAAATTTATTCGTGGAAGAAGTGTGTTTCTGTATAATGCGCAGATGAAGAATTCTCTTCTTCGGTATAAATATTACGGGAGCCGTGAATATGGGAAATATTATGCGGAATCGATGTGCAGATATGTGGGAAGAGATATAAAAAGCTGGAGACCGGACGTAATCATTCCGGTGCCGCTTCACAGGCGCAAAAAGAGAATGAGAGGGTTTAACCAGGCGGCCGATCTGGCAGAGCGCATTGGGAAAATCCTTGGAATTCCGGTTGCGGAAGATGTTATTTATAAGTCCAGGGAAACACGGTCACAGAAAAAACTGGACGCTGAAGAGCGAAAGAAAAATCTCAGAAATGCGTTTCAGGCAGCAGGGCCGGTAACAGGCCTGAGAATTCTTGTGGTCGATGATGTGTATACGACAGGGAGTACAGTGGAAGCCATGGCAGAATGTCTGCTGGAAAATGGAGCGAAAGCCGTATTTTTTGTAACTTTGTGTACGGGAAACATCTGAATGGGTACATCTTTGAACGAAGGTTGGACGGAAGCGGAAAAAATACTTTTCATGATTCGGGATATATGATACAATTAGTCCATGTATGATTATTTCTGGTATTTTCAGGAAATATGGTTTGAACAAGTTACTGTGTACAGTAACAATGATTGTGAGGAGCAGGATATGATCAACGAAGAGAAGGTTAAGATTATGACAAAACTTGCCATGTATGAGCAGGGCAAGGGCAGAAAATATCTGCCGGTCAGCAAGTATTACCGAAGCGATTATATAGGGCTGGCACTGATTAAGAATTTTTTTCTGGTCACAATTGGATATTGTCTGATCGTTGCAGCTGTAGCGGTTTATTTTGGAGAATATCTTCTGGAGAATATACACAAAATGAATCTGATAATGCTCGGTGTATATATTGTGATCGGCTATCTGATCGTACTTGTGGCATATTCAGTCCTGACGTATATACAGTACTCGGTTCAGTATTATCGGGCAAAAAAGAGTGTCAGAGAATACTACAGTCAGCTTACTGAACTGAATAAGATTTATGCCAGAGAAGAAAAAAAATCTTCCGGCAGAGGAAACGCAGGAGGGTATCGTAAATGACAGCATTACTGGAATTCAAACAGAAAATAAAAGGAATTTATGCACAGTACGAAATGTACCTGCTTCCTTTATTGAAATTTGTCCTTGCACTGGTTTATTTCATCTGGATCAATACCAACATGGGATATATGACTGCACTGGATAATATTTTTGTTGTATTGATCTTATCGCTGATCTGCTGTATTCTTCCATCCGGAATGATGATCTTCGCAGGATTTGCACTGATGGTGGGACATTGTTATGCACTTGGAATTGAAGTGGCAGCTTTTCTTCTGGTACTGATTCTGTTCATGATGATCCTTTTCCTGCGTTTCAGCAGCGGTAAAAACATCGTGCTTGTGTTTACACCACTCGCATTTGCATTTGATATTCCGGTGCTGCTTCCGATCGGATGCGGACTTCTCAGCAGTGCGGTATCAGCACTTCCGGCAGCTGGCGGCGTGATCATCTATTATTTTGTCCGTA
>OCPT01001949.1_pt1 | contig 10356 bp, 7 predicted proteins | sample 1538741 | NCBI WGS metagenome assembly OCPT01 (sample SAMN04571723, study PRJEB22368) | human gut metagenome | biome: human gut; material: stool | host: Homo sapiens | place: Luxembourg | collected 2012-12-06 | reverse complement strand
TCCATCACCTTGTTCAGCTCCCGGAACTGCCGCCGGGCGTTGAAGATATCGTCCTTCATGCGGAACAGGATATCCTTGCGGAAGCGGTCCTTGCAGTCCCGCTGGGCCTGCTCCAGACGGGCGGCGTAGCGTTCCAGATCGATGCGCACAAGGCTCTCGTGCTGGGCGCGGTACTGGTCCAGCCCTGCAAGGCCCAGCGGATAATCGCACACATAGTGCTCGTTGTAGGCCTTCTGGGCCGGTTCCAGCGTGCCGGTCAGATAGACGGCCAGCGCATCGTCCAGCTTGGCCTGCGCCTTTTCCGCAGCCTGTGCGGCGGCGCGGGGCTTATCTGCCGGGGCCAGCGCCAGCATCCGGGTGCGGGCCAGCGGCTCCACCAGCGGATGCGCCGCAAAGAAGCTCCGGGCAGCATCGGCGCTCTGCTGGGCCGTTTCCCCTGCCTTTTTCTGCTCCGCTTCGCAGGAGGCGATCTGCTTTTGGCACACGCGGATGTCGCCGCCCGCCTGCTCCACGGCGGCGCGGGCAGTCTCCCACGCGGCTTCGCGGGCTTCTTCCTCCTTGTAAAGCTGCTGCAGCAGCGGGTTCTCGCGGCACTCGGTGAGCTTTGCTTCCTGCTCGGTCACAGCATTCTGTGCGGCAGTCAGTGCGGCGCGGGCATCCCACAGCGCAGCCAGCTCGTCCAGTGCCGTGCCCCGCAGCAGGGTCTGGTACTGGTTATAGGCGGCTTTCAGGTTCTGTTCTGTCTGGGCGGCAGCACGGGCGCTTTCCCCCAGAGCTTCCAGCTCGGCCGCCAGCGCCCCGGCGCGGGCGCGGCGTGCGTCCAGACCGATATACCGCTGGGGAGTGCGCAACCGTTCCAGCCGGAAGGGGTGGTGGCGCAGAAGGTCGCGGGTGGCGCTGTCGGGATGCTGTTCCAGCGTATCGGGGGTGTCGCAGCAGACGATGCGGCCCAGAATGGTCTGGGCATACTGTGCAGCCAGCGGGTTTTCGCTGCTCACCTGCGCGGCAAGGCTGTCCGGGCCGTACTTGTCGGCGCGGCGGTTGGCCTTGCGGATGCCCGGGGTGTCCAGCAGGCTGATGGGGCCTACCTTGTCCTTCAGAGCCACAAAGGCGCTTTTGGCGGCTTCGTAGTGGGCGGGCGGCACAAGGATATCAAAGCGGCGGTCGCCAAGGCAGGCTTCCACGCAGTCCTGCCAGCTTTCGTCCTCCACGTTCAACAGTTCACAGAAAATTTTCGCGTCCGGCTGCATGCCCCGGCTCTTCAGTTCGGCGTTGACCGCATCCCGCACCCGGGTGGCGGCATCGCCGTGGGGGTAGACCCACTTGCCGCCGGACACCGCGTCCAGCTCGGCGCGCTTGCCGGCCTGCTCCTTCTGCAAAGCAGCAGTGTTCTGGCGGGCAGCAAAATAGGCTTCCTCCAGCGGTTTTTCCTGCGCGGAGAGCCATGCGGTGAGCTGCGGCAGAGTGTCCGCCGTCAGCTCTTCGGCCTTGATGCCGGCAGCAAAGCCGCTGCGGCGCAGCACAGCCAGCAGGCTCTGGGTGCGGGCAAGGGCACTTTCTGCCTTTTCGGCTTTGCGTGCGGCGGTATCCAGCGCCGTTTTGCGGCGGGAAAGCTCCTCGGTCAGGGCGTCCAGTGCCCGGCCCTCGCCGCTGGCGCTGGCGGCACCGTGGGCGGAAAGATAGGCCCGGCGGGCTTCCGCTTCGGCATTTTTGGCCTCGGCATAGCGGGCGTTCAGCCCGTCCAGCTGGCGGCGGCCCGCATCCAGATGCTCCTGCCAGACGGTCTGTTCGCTGCCGTCGGCAGCGGCGCGGGCCAGCAGCGCCGCGCCCCGGTTCACAAGGGTCTGGGTCTGCTTTTCGGCAGCTTCGCGGCCAAAATCCACGATCTCTTCCAGCGCGTCGGCGCGGGTCTGTGCTTCGGCCAGCACGGCGTGCAGATTTTCCAGTTCCAGCCGGTCGCCCTGCAAAGCGTCCAGATCCAGCTCCGGCTGGGGCAGGATGTACTGGTACAAAAACTCCCGGAAGTTGGGGATCTCGTCCATGCTGGTGCCCATCTGGAACACCTCGTTGAACTTTTTGCCCAGCGGGCTGGCTGCGCGCCCGATGCCCAGTGCGCGGCAGATGCGGTCCCGCGCTTCGCTGGGGCTGCGGGTATAGGAAAGCCGCCCTTCGGCGGGTTTGAAGTCCTCCTTGGCGCTGGGCGCACCGGTGCGCGGGTCGATGAAGGGCAGCTGCTCCAGCGTGATGCCGTCCTCCGAGATATACCATGTCTGGTCGCCGGGGTGCAGCTCCTGCATGGGTCCTTCGGACTCCACCCGCACCGCGATGACAAAGCTGGTGTGCTTTACGCTGTCCCAAAACTCCGCCCCGATATACGCCACGGTATGCCCCGGACGGCGGTAGGCGTTTTCGCCGCGCTGCTTGGCGTGGACAGAGCCCTGCAGGGTGCGGCCGCTTTTCTTATTGCCCAGCGCATTGAAGTTGCGGTTGGTGGTCAGGCAGTAGCGGATGGCGTCCAGAATGGTGGTCTTGCCCACGGCGTTCACGCCGATCATATAGGTCAGGCGGGCGCAGTCGAAGGTGGTATTTTCAAAGTTATGCCAGTTGATCAGTTTCAGGCGCTTGAGTTCGATCATGCTTCACCCTCCCCTGCTTCGGTGTCTGCGCCCTCCGGGCGCTCGTACAGACCAAGCTCGGTGCGGGTGCGGGCGCTCTCGGCGGCGGCATCCGCAAGGTCAGCGTCCGGCAGCGCCAGCAGCACTGTGGGAAATACCTCGATGCGGCTGTCCAGCCCGGAGAGCCGTCCCACCGGACGCGCCAGATTGTACCGGCGCAGGGTGCGCATGAGCTTTTCCAGCGTTTGCTGATCCAGCTTGCGGGGCAGGTTCATCTTTTGCAGCTCTGCCTGTACTTCTTCCACGGTGACCAGCACCTCGTCCGCGCTGGCGGCAAGGCTTTCCCGCTTTTGCAGGTACAAAAGCCGCAGCACCAGCAGCAGGATGCTTTCGTACTTGAGCAGCCGCGCCTGACTGCCCTCATGCTCGTTGACCAGCGCCGCCGCCTGCATGGGCGCGGGGTACAAAAGCACCGCGTAGCCCAGCGGTTTGAACACCGCACGCACCTCGTTGAGGTGATCCTGAATATACAGATATTTCGCCCGCTGTTCCTCTACGCAGCCCAGCACAAAGCAGTGGTTGAGCAGATAGTTTGCGGTCTCTTCCAGCAGATCAATGGTTGCCATCCGTGTTTACCTCCTTGCGGCGGGTCAGGACAAAATCCTGAAACCGGAAGCCGCCGCGCTCCACCCAGTTTCCGGTCAGGGTGATATCATACTCCCGGTGCGGCGACTGGGAATAGGTGTGCAGGCCGATGATGCCTGTAAAGTCGTTCGGGTATTCCTCCACAAGGGTGGAGGCGTTCACCTGCCCGCGGGCGGCCAGTGCCTGCCGCGCCAGCAGCGCCACGTTTTCCTCGGTGACGGCAAGGCGGGCGTAGTCCAGCAGCAGCTGCTGCTCCTGCCGCAGCCGGTCGGGGTCAAGGGGCTCGGTGCGCACCGGGGCAAGAGGTGCTTCGGTGCGGGGCGCGGCGGGGGGATACAGCGGCTTTGCGCCGAACACTGCCGCCGGGTACAGGTGCAGCCGCGCTGCCACCGGGCCATCGTCCGGCTCAAACAGCTGCTCCGGGCTGCGGATCTCCTCGGCGTAGCGGCGCAGCAGGGCGGTGACGCTGCCCTGCGCCGAGCGGTCGCTCAGCAGCAAAAATTGTGCCCGCTGCACCGCACGCTTGCGGTAGCGGATGTGGCTGGCGTCGATCTCCTTCATCAGGGTGCTCATCTCTTCCAGCGCATCCCGCTGCTGCTGGATGAGGGCACGCACCCGGGGTGCAGCCTCGCCGGGGGCGCAGCGCTCCACCCGGGCGTAATCCAGCGCTAAGCGCGGCAGCTGGTTCTGCTCGCAGTCGTCCAGCTCTTCTTCCAGATAGGCGCGATAATTAAACAGGTTATCGCTGGTTTTAAAGCGATGGTACGCCGCCGCCACCACCTTTTCCTCGTACTGGTCGAACAGTTCCAGCACCTCCTGCGGGGTGCGGTTGCGGGTGAGCCGGTCGATATAGTGGCCGATGGAGGCATTGAGCGCCCGGAGAGAGCGGTTCAGCGCGTCAAGGTCTGCGTCCACCTCCCGCAGAACGTTCTCATAGGGGCTTTTTTCCTGCCCGATGCTGCCCAGCAGCTGCCACGCCTTGTACAGCTTGCCGGTATAGGTGACCACCCGGGGGTTCAATATCTCTTCCAGCGCGTCCAGCAGCGGGGTGACCTCCGGCATAAAGGCAAGGGTGGGCTCGCTCTCATAACTGCCGGGCTGCTCCTCCAGCCAGCCGGTGCGGCGCAGACGCAGCAAAAAGCCCACCGCCAGCGTGTGGGGGTCGCGGGTGGGCTGCTCGTCCTCATCGCCCGCGCCGTCGGCGTCCAGCGCCAGCGGCTTTGCCAGCGCGGCAAAATAATCCTCGGCGCGGGAGACGGCTTCGGCGCGGGAAATGCTGTAATCTGCCGTATGGCGGCACTCCTCCCAGAGCAGCAGCAAAAGCTCTGCATAAAACGCCCGGTTGGGCCCCGCCAGCGGGCGGAACAGCCGTGGGCTGACCAGTTCAAACAGCTGCATGGAAACGTCCTTTCTGTGTGAGTTCGATACCCTTTTATTGTACCACAGCGGGCGGGGTTTGTCACAAAAAGGCGAAAAAAAGCCCCGGGGAGCGGGGTGCTCCTCGGGGCGGGGTGGGGTTCAGTTCTACGGGGTGGTGTTGGTCAGCTCAAAGCCGATGGCAACATAGGTCTTGCCGCCGATGGTCCATGCGCCGACCCCCAGCGCAGTAAGCTCCAGCGTCCGGCCGTTTTTCTTTGCGTTGGCAATCTCCTCGTTCACGGTGCGGAGCAGGGCTTGAACATTGGTATAGTTTGCTTTGATGGCTGCGGTTTTGGCGGCCTCGTAGAAAAGCGGCACATAGTTCTCTTTCGTGCTTTTGCGCACATCATAGCAGATCTGCACCAGCCGCACCGTGGTCTTACCATCGCCATCTGTTTTGTAGAGCATCTCACCGGTCAGGCTGTCTGCGCCATGTTTCTCCTCGATGTGCTCGATGGCCAGCCTCTTGATGTCGGCATCGTTTTCAAAGCTCGTCCCGAATGTCTTATTCAGCGCGTCAAGATAGGCGCTTTCCACCTTGGGATCAAACTCGGGGTTGCCGGGGTCGCTGTCGCTGCAGGCGGTGAACAGTGCCAGTGCCATGATACCGGCCAGCAGAACAGCCGCAAGACGCTTTAACTTTTTCATGCAATGCTCCTTTTATAAAATGCAGGGGGCCCATGCGGATGCACAGGGCATTCTGTTTTCATTTTACAGCAGCGCGGCAGGGTTCGTCAATGGCAAGTGTGCCTGTTTTTTGCCGGGATTTTTGGGCAGAGCGCAAAAAGCCCGGGCGGGGCAGGACGATTTGGAATGCGCGCCGCGTGCGCTTTGCGCATATTCAGCGGAAGAATTATTTTTATTTCGCGTTTGTCGCGCTCTGCGGAGCGCTCCAAACGCATTTTCACGGGAGGGGTCGCAACGGTAAGCGGCATTTACCGCAAGCAAGACAGAAAAAAGCCCCGGAGGGCGGGTGCTCTCCGGGGAAGAAAGGACTGATGATTCTTTACTTATTTGTGGTAGTTGGGGTTCTTGACCTTGAACGCAATTGCCATGTAGCTATGCTTGCTATCTCCCTTGACAACAACGCCAATGTCTGTCCAAGCGCCATTCTGGTTGATATTGACATTTGTATCGGTATTGACCTTCTTCGAGATCTCGTTCAGAATGAGACCCAGTATCGTATCCTCATAGGAGAAGTTCGTCGCCACGAGAACCGTCAGATACTCTTTGTCCTTACCCTTTACTTCGCCGCCAAGAACGAACTTATAACCAAAGATGCTGCCAGAAGCATTGATCTTCTCATCCAAGAACTTTTCTGCTTCAGCCTTCAGGGCTTTGTTATTATCTACGCTTGCAGTGCTGGTGCTGTACTTGCCCAGAACCTTATCCTCAGCCGTTGTGTCCTCTTTCATGCTGCCAGTGTTGCCGCCGCCGGAACAGGCAGTGAGCATCACCATAGCCATTGCGCCTGCAAGCAGCAGAGCGACGATCTTTGACAGTTTCTTCATAGGGGTATCCCTCCAATCAGCGTTTTTTGTGGATATGTTTCTTTTTTCTCGAAAGGCTTTCGCAACCATCGTTGCCTTTCTGCCCTGATTATATCCGACACCTGACGGTTTTGTCAATCGGGAATATCGCTAAACTTCCTGAAGCAGTTTCGTGAAAATGATGAAAATAAGCGGGATTTGTTGCAGTTCTGATATATTCCGGAATAAAGTCTGTCTACAATTCACAGAATCATCTTTTCCCTGCCCCGGCGGCGCGGTTTTGCCGGGTGCGGGAGCACTTAAATTTGGACATATGTTGTGTTGGCAGGCGTTAACTCCCTCAGACGCGGCTTGCGCCGCGCCAGCTCCCTCTGGGAGGGTTTCCCCATTATTTTGCCTTTTTACACATTTTCACCACGTTTTAGTGGTAAAATCATGTCCAGATTGAAACGAACTTGGAGGAAGTACCCATGCAACACTGTCCCGCCCGCGCGGCACAGCGGCTGGCGGCGGCAGTTCTGGCGCTGGTTTTGCTGCTGTGCGCCTTTTTGCCCCATGCCCACGCCGCTGAACTGAAAGAGAAAAACGGCATCCGGCTGCTCAGCTTCGACACCAGCCACATTCTTTCCATCGGCAACCAGACCTCCGGCAAGTGCAGCCTGTACGCGCTGCGCTATGCCCGCACCATTCTGGACGGCAAAGTGTGCTCCGGCAGCGGGATGTGGTCGAACGGTGCGGTGTGGTCCGCAGCGGGCTACACCGGGTACTCAGGCACCCGCGCCGAGTGCCTGAAAAAGCTGTACAGCGAGCTTTCCGCCGGGCATCCGGTGATCGTGCACCTGAAAAATACCACGGTCAGCGGGGTAAAGCGCCACACGAACCGCACCTCTACTTATGAATACCACCTGACTTCCTCCGGCTGGAGCGAGGTGAACTACCCCCACATTGCCACCAGCAGCACCTACGGACACTGGGTGTGCGTGGCGGGCATCTCCCCCACCGCCGACCCGGAAAACCTGACCGAGAGCGACTTCTACGCCCTCGACCCCGCCCGGGTAACGGCAAATGGACGGCTTGCCGTCACCCGCCTGCTGGACAATACCCTGTGGGTGGAAAACTCCCCCCTCAAGGTGCTGGGGTGAAAGTATAATATGATAGAAACAGAGCGCCTGACACTGCGGTGTCAGGCGCTCTGTTTCTATTCAGTTCCTTTAATATCCCTTCACCGAGAACCCGCGCTCCCACGGGTCGGGCGGGATATTCTTGCTGCGGATGCCGGTAATTTGGATATAGTCGCTTTTCTGGATCATGGCAAACAGGGAGATGAATTTATCCGGGTCGCCCTGCACCTCCAGCGTCACGCTGCCATCGTCCTCGTTCTGCACCCAGCCGGTCAGGTCAAGGGTCTGCGCGGCGTACCGCGCACGATAGCGGAAACCTACCCCCTGCACTTGTCCGGTGATGATGTAGCGCCGCCGCACCGTGCCTTCCGGCAGTGCGGGCGGGGTGCGATCTTTTTTGGAAAGAAAATCAAACACGGCAGTGTCCCTTTACAGCTCCTGATAAGCGGTCATCATGGCGGGAATGAACTGCTTTTTGCGGCTCACCACGCCCGGCAGCGTCCAGCTGGCATCGGCGGCGGGCTGGGTGTCGAAGCCATCCGTCAGCACCTCGGCGGCGTAGCGCCCGTTGCAGATGACCACGCTCTCCTCCTTGGGCACGTCGGTCAGCAGCATATAGATGTCCTCCACGTTCTGCTTGTTGCGCGCTTCCTCGAGATAGGGCTTCAGCAGCGCCTCGGCGGCGGTCAGGTTCTTGCGGGTCATATAGCTGCCCTGCGCCACGCCAAAGCGGATATCACCGCACATGAACACCTTGAAGTCCTGCAAGAACACTTCCTCGGCGGTCTTGCCGTCCAGCTTTTCGCCGGCTTCAAACATTTCGTTGGCAAACTCGTTGATGTCCACCCCGGCGATCTTTGCCAGACGGTTGGCGGCGTTTACGTCGATGGGGGTGCAGGTGGGGCTGCGGAACACCAGCGTATCCGAAAGGATGGCGGCCAGCAGCAGACCGGCGGTCTTTTGCGGGATAGTCACGCCGTTTTCATCGTACATCTGGGTGACGATGGTGGCAGTGCAGCCCACCGGCTGGTTGCGGAAATACACCGGGCCGCTGGTCTCCAGACTGCCGATGCGGTGGTGGTCGATAATTTCCAAAATTTCGGCCTGATCGAAGCCCTCCACCGCCTGTGTGGCCTCGTTGTGGTCCACCAGAATGATGCGGCGCTTGCGCAGGTTGATGATGTTGCGGCGGCTGATCATACCGCAATACTTGCCGTCTGCATCCAGAATGGGGAAATACCGGTGGCGCACCTTTGCCATCACGCGGGTGACGTCTGCCACCGGGGTGACGAGGGTGAACTTCATGATATCGTCCCGGGTCATGTAATAGGAGATGGGCGCACACTGGCTGATGAGCTTTGCCGCCGCATAGGTATCGCAGGGGGCGCTCATAATGGCTACGCCGGTCTCGGCGGCAATGTGCTGGATGGTGCGGCCTACCTTTGCGCCGTTGCAGATGATGATGAGAGAAGCTTCCTTCTCGATGGCGCAGAGCTGGCTTTCGTAGCGGTTGGTCAGGATGACGATATCACCCTTTTCCATGCTGCTTTCCAGCATTTCCGGGGTGGCGGTGCCAATGCGGATGTGGCCGGTGGTGCACTCCGCGTCCTCACTGCCCACCACCATGGTGGCGCCCAGCGTTTCCAGAATATTGCGGTAGCTGGTGCGGCTCTTGGCAAGGATACCGGTGTCGAACAGGTCCATGTTGGCGGTGGCGATATCCTTCACCGTGATGACGCCCTGCAATTCGTCCTCCTCGCTGGTCACGGGGAGGGTGTCGATCTTCTGGTCGCGCATGATCTCCCACGCCTTGCGCAGGCTGGAGCCGGGGATGCCGGGCACCTGCCGGTAATCCACATCCCGAATTTTAGGGTTGACGTCGGTGCACATCCGGGGCGGCGTGACCCCAAACTTTTTCAGCACAAATTCCGTTTCCTGATTCATCTTGCCCGCACGCCGGGCCTCGCAAACCAGATCGCTGGTCTTGTTTTTCAGCTCTGCATAGGCAATGGCAGAGCAAATGGAGTCGGTGTCCGGGTTGCGATGTCCGATGACAACGACCTTGTGCGCAGTTTGCTGCATACTGTACCCCCTTATGGGTCTTTACCTTCTTATCATACCTTATCCATTTATCAAAGCAGCGCCCCTCTCCTGCACAGCGGGGCGGGCTGCAACCTTATTTTAACACAACTGCGCCCATGGGTAAAGGGCACTGCACACGGCAGACTGTTGCTTTTTGACACTTTCTTGTATACAACCTCTTGCATTTCGACAGCTTCCGCTGTATGATAGAAGCATTCGAGCTTTTTTGTCATTTGCAACGGAGGACAGCATGAAATCGTCCAAATTCACATCCACTCCCCTGTTTCCACGGCAGGCGCTGGTGGCGCTGCTGCTGCCGCTGATCGCGGAGCAGGCGTTAAGCGTGACCATCGGTCTGGCTGATACCTTAATGGTATCCTCGGTGGGCGAGGCCGCCGTGTCCGGCGTAAGCCTTGTGGACAGCTTCAACACCCTGATGATCCAGATCATGAGCGCACTGGCCACCGGCGGCGCGGTGGTCACCAGCCAGTACATCGGCCATCAGGAGCCAAAAAACGCCAAGGCGGCGGCGGCGCAGATTTTATTCGTGCTGTCCAGTTTCAGTGTGCTGGTGGCGGCGGTAGTTATCGGCGGACGGCACGCCATCCTGCGGGGCATTTTCGGCTCCATTGATGCGGACGTGATGCGCTATGCCGAGACCTACTTTCTGCTTTCGGCGCTGAGCTACCCCTTCATTGGCCTGTACAACGCCGGTGCGGCGCTGTTCCGGGCACAGGGCAACAGCAAGATCAGTATGCTGTCCAGTCTGGTGATGAACGTGGTGAACATCGGCGGCAATGCGGTGCTGATCTACGGCTTCGGCATGGGGGTCATGGGCGCGGCGCTGGCAAGCCTTGTGTCCCGCGCCATTGCCTGCGCGGTGGTGCTGTATCTGCTGCAAAAGCCGGGCTGCGCCCTGCGGGTGGACAGCCTGCGGGCGATGGCTCCGAACGGCGGGCTGATCCGGCGCATCCTGCGGGTGGG
>OCPT01001942.1_pt1 | contig 10389 bp, 7 predicted proteins | sample 1538741 | NCBI WGS metagenome assembly OCPT01 (sample SAMN04571723, study PRJEB22368) | human gut metagenome | biome: human gut; material: stool | host: Homo sapiens | place: Luxembourg | collected 2012-12-06 | reverse complement strand
AAACGGCAAGTGAAAGTATAGAAGAGCAGACTCAGGAAACAGTAAATGAGAATTTGCCAGAACTGGTACAGGAATCTAATAGTGAGGATGAGACAACTGAGTGCTCAACGGATGCATTTGTAGATTCAACTGATGAAGATATGGATTCTGATATTTATGAAATTGGAGATGAGTTTGTAAAGACATTTTCATTTGATATGATAGTAGACAGAAATCCAATTTATTTAGGAATGGCAGGAATCAGTACAGCAACTGGAAACTATTATGATCAGCTTGATGCAACATCTAAGCGTATCTATAATGCGATTTACGAAGCAAATAAAAGTAGTGCCAGTACAGCAAAGATGAAGCTGAACCTGACAAAAATTTTTGAAAATCAGAAGGTAACAAAGGGGACAAATGGTAAGGCAGTATATTCAGAAGAAACAAAGCAGGCAATTTTTGCATGGCTTGGCAGTTATGTAACTCCAGCATATTTAGCATTGACATATGATCATCCAGAGTTAGTATGGCTTTCAGGTGCAAAATATACTATTGGTTATAGTGTATATACACCGTGGTTTGAGGAAGGCGAAACAAGTATTATAACAGATCTTGAGCTTGCAGGAAGTACATTTACTATAACACCTACTAAGGATACTGGGGCACTTACAGCAAGTAACGTGAATCCATTGTTTGATGGAACAAAATCACAGATTGATGCTATGCTTCCAGCAAATGCAACTACATATGATAAAGTAAAGGCAGTTCATGACAAGATTTGCAGTATGGTCAGCTATGAAAATAGTACGCAAAATATTGGAAATCCGTATTATCAAACGCCATATAGTCTATATTATGACGCAGATGGTGATGGAAAGATTGAAACCGTTTGTGCTGGATATGCAAAGATGATGAAGCTCCAGTGCAATAAATATGGTATTCCATGTGTGCTTGTTACTGGTGTAACAGACAGTGGAGAATATCATATGTGGAATTATATTCAAATGGAAAATGGCGTATGGTATGCAGTAGACGCTACGTGGGATGATCAATCTACCACTATGTACGACTTTTTCTTAGTAGGTTCAGAAACATACTCATCAGCAGCATTTGGAACAAAGAAATTTGGAAATACTCATATTCCAAGTGGAAAATGGACGACTAGTGCAGATTGTGTATTCTTGTATCCAGTCTTTAGTCAGACTGCATATGCAGGACAAAATACTGTTACCAGTAAAAATGGTCTTTAAAGGATTCGGATGGGGTATGGCGCTATTATACTAATAATCAGGTTGACACAAGCTATACTGGTTTTGCAGCATCTGGAAGTGATCAGGTGTATTTAATCAATGGTGTGCAGAATACAAGCTATTCAGGTCTTATTTATAATGGTGGAAACTGGTACTATGTTCAAAAAGGTGTACGTAATACTGCATATTCAGGTTTGTCAGTTTATAATGGCAGCTGGTATTATGTGAAGGGTGGAACAGCAGATTGGAGTTATACTGGGTTAGCTCAGTATAATGGAGTATGGTATTATGTAAGACAAGGTTCAGTTGATTGGGAGTATACTGGCCTTTGTCAGTATGATACGATTTGGTTTTACATAAAAAATGGTGCGTTAGACTGGAACTATACAGGTCTTTGTCAGCACAGCGGCGTATGGTATTACATTACAAAGGGACAGGTCAACTGGAATTATACTGGAAGCTGCATTTACAATGGTAAATCTTATTATGTTGAAAAAGGCGTATTGAATTGGAAATATAATTCAACTGCAGTTTACAGCAGTGCAAGCTATACAGCAGACTTGATGAATGTAGCTCTTAGTCAGTATCAGGCTGAGGAAGTAACTGTTGATGAAACAAATATTTATTCAGCTGATACAGAGCCAGAAAGTACACAGACTGAAGAACAGGAATCTCATGAAGCAGAGGAATTAAATGAGACTGAGACATTTGAAACTGAAGAACAGACACAAGAACAGACAGAAGAAAGTGTTTCACAGACAGAGGTTGCTGTACAAGAAGAATCGACAGTTCAATATAGCTTGTTAGAGCGTATTGAAGAGTATTTGATCAAGTTTATAACTTATATTGTAAAACTTGCAGCAGCTTATATTGGAATTACTTTATAAAGATTTAGTAAGCTTATAGAAAAACGATGACGCTTTTTAAGATATGCGTCATCGTTTTTTTGTGGCCTTTTTCTTATTTATTTTTATTAAGTCCAATCTGCTCTTTTAAGGAATTAAGGGCATCGGCATATTTTTTTGAAGTAAGCATTGGGTTTCCTTTTAAAAGGATAATCTTACGAAAATCCATACGCTTTGAGATAGCATTTTTCAGTTCACCTAAATAGGCAAAGCGTTCTTTGAGTCGAATAACATCGGCTGTTTTTTCCTTTGGAACAAGAGAGTAAAGCTTTTCAAGGTATTCAGAAACAGAAGTCTGAAATTCCTCAATACGAGAACTCTCCGGCTTTTTTATAGTGCCAATCTTATCGCGAAGCGTCTCGCTTACGGAATCAGTAAGTACAATAAAGCGTTCACGAAGCTTTTCTGCATCTGATTTTAGATTAGTAATAGATTCAAGAATCTGACGCAGATCCATAGCAGCATGGAAGGAGGAAGCAAAGTCGATTGAAAAAACTATAGTGATCACAAAAAGAGCGCCAAAGCATACACTTTGAGGAATCCTTTCTAATAAAGCTGATATGCGTGGATGAACGACGCGTATCAAAAGAAGTGTAAAAACACCCCATGCAAGCGAGGAGCTTAGGCAGATATGTCCCTGTATATTAAACTTTTTGTCACTGTAATCCCAGTAACGCACCTGAAAAAGTGTTTCCATAACGACACCGGTAACGTATTCAAGTATTGTGGCAACAATAAGTCCAAGTAGAAAAATACCAATGTCGGACGATTGCACCGGGTAGGTGGCACAGAGCATGACTACAGCGCCGCTTCCATAGATCGGAAGCATTGGACCAGTTAAAAAACCTCGGTTCGTCAGCCGTTTTGTGAGAATAGATACATAGCTGGATTCCCAAATCCAGCCGACAAAGCTGTAGAAAAAGAAATACAGTAACAGATGAGCATAAGCAGTCATAAAAACAATCCTCGTTTCTGAATAATAAAACATAGGGCAGGTGTAATGTGAACGCCTGACTTGTAATGCTTAAAGTGTAAATGATGTTTCTTTTTATTGCAAGCATTTATAGCAAACACACGAAAGATAGTCAGGAAAATCGCAAACTGTATGATGTTCGAGTTTCCAAAATGAACCATCATAGAGAGAGATGGTATTGCTCTTACTAAAATCGTATGAGGAAGCTTTTGCATCAATACCTGTGCCTATGGCTTTTAGGAAGGCTTCCTTTGCCGTCCACAGGCGAAGAAACTCATGGTTTTGTATATCTCCTGAAGGAAGATTAGAAAGTGCATCAAGCTCATTTGGATGAAAAACATGGTGTGAAAGGACAGTTTTATGAAGCTTTTCAATGTCACATCCAACAGGGGTGTCACTGACGGCAAGCATGACAAAATCATTGCTGTGTGAGAGGTTAAAAAATGGAGTGTTTGCTACACTAGGTTTTCCAGCTGCATTGTAAGAGACGGTGAAACGTTCTGGGTGTTTATTGTAAATATGCTTCCAAAGAAGAAGCCCAGCTGCAGCACAGCGCTTTTGATCAGACTCCAAACGAAAAGAAAACAGCTGCTTTCTGCGCTGCGGCTGCAGCATGGAAAGCAGCTGTTCGTCAATTACGATGTCACGGATCAGTTGGTAATAGATCTGAACAGCCATAATCAATTATCTCCCAAAGTAAGCGTCAATACCGTTTGCAAGACCCTGTGCAATTACAGCCTGAAACTCAGGATTTGCCATCTTTTGGTCTTCCTCAGGGTTAGACATAAATCCCATTTCTACGATTGTGACAGGAATAGTACACCAGTTGATACCTGTCATAGTATCATCCTGAAGAACTCCTTTGTTTGCAAGACCTGTTGTGGAGCAATAAAAAGAAAGCATCGTAGAAGCAAGTGTGTTGCTTGCAGATATTACATCAGCAGACAGATAAGAATTTGCTGATGATGGAGCATAGAACATAGCGCCATTTACAGAAGGATCATTGGAGCTGTTTGCATGGATGCGGACAAAGATTTCAGCACCGCTTTCATTTGCGTATACAGCACGCTCAGCATTGCTCATAGCGCAGTCATTTGTTGTACGAATCATCACAACCTGATAGCCACGGTTTAAAAGCTCCTGTTGAAGCATTTGAGAGACATCCAAGTTTAATTGATACTCGGCAAGACCAGTAGCTACGCCGCTCGTTCCAGTAGTAAGCTTAGCCTTCATTACAGAAGAGCCAGGACCGTTTGGTTCCTGTTCGCTGATGCCTGCCTGCTGATGACCTGCATCAATGCATACAATATGTCCGTTTGAAGAAGATGTGTTTGCATTTGATGTTTCGTTTGAGGCTGGCGCAGCGGATGCAGCGGCATCTGCCGCTGCACCATCTACCTGATCTGGAGAAGATACAAGAAAATCTGCTTTTACATAGCCGTCCATTGTTGCACTGTTAATCTGAACCCATCCATTTTCTGCAAGAGCAAGGATTCGAACTTCCTCACCGCGATAAAGCTCCCCAATTTTATTGCCTTCAGTAGAAGGGTAATCGCGGATATTAAGGGAATCGGTATTTACATACCAAATGTCACCTACAGCAAGTTCTTTGGAAACAACATGGGCAGCAGTGGATTCTTCAGTGGAAGCTTCGGTGCTTTCTTCAGTAGAAGCCTCAGTGGATTCTTCTGTAGAAGCTTGTGTGGAAGGTTCTGTTTGCAGTTCAGTTTGTGTTTCTGTCACAGACGAGGTCTGTGCGTTTGGATTATAATATTCAGTTTCTTTTTTGCATCCTGCAAGTCCAGATAAAAGTGCTGCAGAAAGTAAAAAAGCAGGAATGAAATGAGATTTTTTCATAATAAGTCCTCCTGATGCATAAGTTAATTTTATTGTACTTTGTTTCTAAAAAAAAAGCAAGAAAAAACACGGATTCATAAGGATTGAAAGGTTTTCTTAAGAATACTTGTAACAGCAGATAAAATGATGTAAAATAAAGCTGCAAATAGCAAGAGACTTAGAGAACAGAAAGGTGTGTGGCTGAATATGGCAAGAGAGGATTATCAGAAGGCGCTGAAAAAGGGTGAGAGAAGCTATGCAAGATATCTGTCGGAAGGAAAATATCCGTATTTGCAGGTGCTTGAGGAGCTTTTGTCTCATACGGATGTGGTGGCAGAGGAAGATCTGGGAATTTGTTCCATTCCATCGGAAATGATTGTGGGAACCTTTACGGCAGGAAGACGTACTGCATTTGCACCGAACTTTATGCCACTGCTCGATGATGAATCGGAGTTTGCAGCCAAGTGGCAGGCTCTTTATAATGCCCATTTGGAAGAGGGAATACATGATCCGATTAAGTGTTATGAGTTTATGAACCGCTACTATGTATTAGAGGGTAATAAGCGTGTCAGTGTATTAAAGTTTTGCGATGCACCTAGTGTGCAGGGTAATGTAACTCGTATTATTCCAAAGAGGACAGATGAGCCAGAGAACCGCCTGTACTTTGAGTTTCTGGCATTTTATAAGTGCTCTAAGGTTAATTACATTGTGTTAAGTAAGCTTGGAAGCTATAGGACTTTATTGGAAAAGCTTGGATTTGAAGTAGATTATAAATGGACAGATGATGACCGTATGGAGGTTCGTTCTTTGTATGTGCGCTTTGAAAAGGTGTATAAGGAAAAGGGAGGAGAACAACCGCCGATTCCGACAGCAGATGCCTTTTTGATGTATTTGGAGCTATATCCGTGTGATCCTCATCAGGAGGAAAAGCTACCATCTCAGATCAAATCAGAGCTTGCAAAGATGTGGGATGAGATTTTGCTTCAGGCAAAGGGAAATCCTTCTGAGATTAAGACAGAGCCACAGGAGGCACCAAAGAAAAATCTGTTTGATTATCTGTTGTCTCCAGGAACAAAGTATTTAAAGATTGCATTTGTACATGATAAAAATCCACAGGATTCTGCATGGATATATGGTCATGAACTTGGACGCATGTATCTTGAGGAACAATTTAAGGGAAAGGTTGAAACAATCTCTTATAATGATGTTTCACAGGGAGCAGAACTTGAAAATACACTTGATGATGCAATTGAAAAAAAATGCAACATTATATTTACAACAACGCCGCAGTTTCTTGAAGGCAGTATAAAGACAGCGATAAAAAATCCATCTGTCAAGATTTTAAATTGTTCTGTTGACACGAATCATCAGTGTATTCGTACCTACTATGCGCGCTTGTTTGAGGCAAAATTTTTATCAGGACTTGTAGCAGGAGCATTGTGTAAAAATGGAAAGATTGGCTATATGGCTGATTATCCGATCTGCGGTATGATTGCCAATATAAATGCATTTGCGATTGGTGTGAAGATGGTTAATCCAAATGCAACGATTCAGCTGGAGTGGACGACAGTGCGCAGCAAACAGGAAATTCTTGAAGACTTTAAGGCAAATGAAGTAAATCTTGTATCATGTCTTGAGATGATTGTACCTAATTCACCGTCACGCTATTTTGGACTGGTCAATATAGAAAAGGATGAGCCGGAAAATCTGACAGCTGTGATATGGAACTGGGGTGCGCTTTATAAAAAGCTTGTCGAGACTGTGCAAAATGGTGCATGGGACAGTGCAGGCTCAGACGGTGTTGCACTTAATTACTGGTGGGGAATGTCAGCAGGTGTTGTTGATTTTATCTGCTCACCGAAGGTTCCGGTAAAAACAAGGCAGCTGGTTGAGTTTATGCAGCATCAAATTATGGAAGGTGGCTTTAGTCCGTTTTCAGGAGAGCTGTATTCACAGGATGGTATTGTACAAAGCGATGACAATCGTTCACTGACACCAGAGGAAATTATTAACATGAGATGGCTGGCCGATAATGTGAATGGCAGCCTGCCGCATTGGAACAAATTAAATGAGGATGCAAAGGCTGTAGTTGAGGTTCAGGGTGTAGATAATATAGAAGAGTAGAAAAAGCGGTTATGAAGGCGCAGCGAAGTATAGCTGCGCTGGATTATGGCAGAGGTAGAGGTAGGAATGAGAATACTGGTAATTGCAGATATCGAGTCGAAGGCGCTGTGGGACTATTTTGATAAGTCGATGCTTGAAAATGTGGATCTGATTGTTTCGTGCGGAGACTTAAATCCCAAATATTTGTCCTTTCTGGCAACATTTACAAAGGCACCTGTGATTTATGTGAGGGGAAATCATGATGCAAACTATGAGATGACACCTCCTGATGGCTGTATCTGCATTGAAGACGATATTTTTGAGTTTCATGGTGTACGTTTGCTTGGTCTTGGGGGATCAATGCGCTACAAAGAGGGAAGTAACATGTTCACGGAAAATGAGATGAAAAAGCGTGTGAATAAGATGCGTTTTAAGCTGCGAAAGAAAGATGGCTTTGACATTCTTGTTACGCATGCGCCGGCATATCAGTTAAATGACGGTGATGACATTCCTCACAAGGGATTTCAGGTATTCAGGGACTTAATGGACTGTTATAAGCCACTTTTGTTTGTACATGGTCATGTGCATGCCAATTACGGAGGACGTTATAAAAGAGAATGTAAGTATAATGAAACACGTGTAGTGAATGCATATGAGCGTTATTATATTGATATTGATGATGAAGTGATTGAGGAAAATCGAAAAAAAAGAGGTCCGAAGACCCCTTTAATCGGAAATTTATTTCCTAAATGATTTATCGTCGTCATCTGGTGACGAAGAATTTTTCTTTGCAAAAAACTGAAGAAGATAGATAACGATTGGGATAAAGAATGTACAGAATAAAGCACTGCATAAAAATCCCTGTGCAGTCGGGCTGTTAAAGAACGAAGCGATAAGCGCTGCGAGATAAAGTCCGACTAAAAGTATGATGCCTAAAATGGCAAGAACACGTTGTTTTTTTGTATATTTTGATTTCATCAAAAAGCTCCTAGTTTTATTCAAAGGTGATATTTGTCAGTTCAGGTGACTGAACACCATACACGATCATTCCAAAGGTGATATAAGAGCCTGCCGGGATGGTCGTGTTATAGTCTACTGGAATGAAAAGACGATTATTTCCAGAGCCGCCGATTTCACATGACCAGTATTCCTTTGGTGAAATTTCCTCATTCCAGGTTATGCGAAAACGCCAGTTTGTTACATCAGAAGAAGATGTATTTGAAACAGTTACATCATAAGAGGCATACTGCATGGATGTATCGGCCCAGGTATCAGTAAGGCTTACAGAAACATTGCAGCCATTGCTAAAGCTCCAATAATCATCACTTGCGTAAAGTGTAGTAGGAGTGTCGACAGCCGCTGTTGGAGCGGCAGCTGCTTTGTCATAAATTGAAGCATTATTTTGCTGATTCTGTAAAAACCATTGTCCGGCAGGCGAATAATCATCAAAAGTCCAGTCGGATAATGATGTGCACGAGGAACGAAGAAGAGCACAGGCTTCGTCTTTGTTTGAAAGATTCCAGTAAATGTAGCCAATGCCGTTTTCATTTAACAGTTTCATCCAGGTATCAGCGCTTGTGGTATCAACGATTCCGCCTCCGGAAGCCTCCGTAATGCCAAATTCTGATACAAAGACAGGAAGCCCATTTGTGAGTGCGGTCTGCATCTTGCTTTGTAGATCTTCCTTGTGGGTTGCCGCATAAAAATGAAGACTATAAAGGAGATTGGTGCGCTCAATTGGAGATGAAGAAGCAATATCCACATCCTGACTCCAAGTTGGGGTACCAACAATTACAATGCTTTGCGGTGCATACATACGAATGCGGTCAATCACGTCAACAGAGTAGCTTTTGATTTCGTCCCATGAGGTATCACCGTTTGGCTCATTGCAGATCTCATACAAAATGTTTGGTTTGTCACCATAAGTGGAAGCAATCCTTTCGAAGAAAGAAAGGGCAGTTTCCTTGTAGAGATTTGGGTTGGAATCTGAAAGAATATGCCAGTCTACGATCACATACATATCCAACTGTATGGCAGCTTCAATACCAGAAGTCAGACAGGCAAGCATTTGCTGTCTTGCAGTGTCATCACTGACGCAATAGCCGCCATCTTCTGCTGTGTACATGGCAAGGCGGATTGTGTTGATATTGAACTCATCACGAAGTTTGCGAAATGTATCGACATTTACATACTCCGGATACCAAGCCAAATTGTGTGTACTTATACCCTGAATTTGGAAGACAGATTGATTTTTGTCCACTACAAATCCAGATGACGAGACACTTAACTGACCATGTTCGCTGACAATACCAGCTGCCTCAATAGCAGAATCGTCTGTAGTTTCCGCCTGCAGCGTAGCTTCGGCTTCTGCTGCAAAAGAGGGACGCACAGAGCAAAGGATCATAAGACAAAGCACAAACATAAAAACCCCACGAGATCGGAAGGTGTTAAAAATAAAATGTGCATCAAAATACATGATAGCACCTCCATGATAAATTATAATGGGTAAGTGGTAATAAAGTAAAATCATTACAATCAATTCTATCATATAGCTTTTTGGGAGAAACACAACTGCTTTTTGGGAATTGTAAGAAAAAGTTAAATATGGAGACAAAAAAATGGAAGAAAATAAGCATTTTACGATAGACTGGACTAATTGCAGGCTGTGTCCGCGCGAGTGTGGTGCTGACCGTACGCGTGGTTTTGGCGCCTGTAAAGTTGGAAACACAATAACGGCAGCAAGAGCTGCCCTTCATATGTGGGAGGAGCCATGCATCTCTGGTGATGAGGGATCAGGAGCTGTATTTTTTTCAGGCTGTAATTTAGGCTGTGTATATTGTCAGAATAGAGAAATTGCGCTTGGTCATTCTGGCAGGACAATTACACAAGATAGGCTTTGCAAGATTTACATGGAGCTTCAGGAAAAAAAGGCAAATAATATCAATCTCGTGACAGCAGGCCATTATCTGCCAATTGTCATTGAGAGCATAAAGCGAGCAAGGAAGAGTGGATTGACAATTCCAATTGTCTATAACTCGAGCGGATATGAAAAGGTTGAGGCAATTGAGGCACTTGATGGAATTGTGGATATTTTTTTGCCGGATTTTAAGTATATAAGCAGTGAGATGGCTGCGCGCTATTCTAATGCACCAGATTATCCAGAGATAGCAAAGCGTGCTCTTGCACAGATGGTAAAGCAAACTGGAGATGCAAAATTTGATGAGAGAGAGATGATGAAGCGAGGTGTGATTGTGCGTCATTTGATTTTGCCAGGCCATATAAAAGAGTCAAAAGAAGCCATTCGTTATCTATATGAGACATACGGTGATCAGATCTATAT
>OCPT01001925.1_pt1 | contig 10469 bp, 4 predicted proteins | sample 1538741 | NCBI WGS metagenome assembly OCPT01 (sample SAMN04571723, study PRJEB22368) | human gut metagenome | biome: human gut; material: stool | host: Homo sapiens | place: Luxembourg | collected 2012-12-06 | reverse complement strand
TTTGAGGGTTTAATAATGTTGCAGCAAAGGTAACAAGCATAATGATTAAAAAAAAGGCTGCATCGCGGACACGCTTACTTCCAATAGAAACTAATGTACCTATTTCTCTTGACACATCCAATTACAATGTCATTACATATATAAAGATAACAAACACATCATCACTGGAAAAGAAGATTGTAAAACTTCTTTCGAATAGTCAGTTTTTACTTTTTCTCAGATGTAAAAACATTCAAATGACATTTGTTTCTAATAACGATATTTTAGCAAATGTAAATAAAAAATGTAATGACAACATTGTTATACTTTCTTCTAACGGAAAGGAAGACAGTAGATGGCTAACATACACAAATCCAGAAGTAGAGGTTCCCAAAGAACTTTATAGTGATATTAAAGCAGATATAAATACTCCTCAGAAATTGAAAGATGCAAAATCATTCGACCTTTCTTTTGCTATTCAAATAGACAATAATAGTAAAATAAAGAGTTTGGATAAAGAGGATGCTGTTATTTATACATATCTTCCTACTTCATTTAAATTTGGAAATGAAGGTTTTCCATTCTTGGTGAATGCTAATTTCATTACAGATGCTGGTCGTCAACAATTACATAAAGATTCAGAATGGAACAAACTAATATTTTCAAAAATACCTTCTGAATATTTGAATTGGATGAAAGAAATATCATCCACCTTCAGTAACTATTACGAAGTATTGCCAAAGAAATCTTATGGTAGCAACAATGCATTAGAAGAAACATTTGCTACTGAAATGGTAAAAGCTATCAACGATATTGCTTTTATTCCAAGAGCGAATAATGCTAAATCGAAAGTTCTTGCATCATCTGCTGTCATGGATAAAATGGGAATGTCTGAAGCCATTTCAAAGAATTTGCTAACAACCCATATAAATAGAACCTACAATAAGAATTTTTCCGAAAAAGACTTTATTAATCCTGTATGGAAAGGCTTTAAATTATTGGAGGATTACGGAGTTTTCATCTTTGACAAACAAAAATTAAAGGCACTTTTTGAAGACAAGAATGCTTTTGATAATATCGATCCATGTCTTGATGTTAAACTTATAGATTTCCTGTTTGAGTATTATTTACAAAATCGTAGTGAGCAAGAAGAACTGATTACAGTTCTGCAAGACACTCGTTTCTTACTCGACGAAGAAGGAAATCTAAGCAGTCCTCATGACTTGTTCTTTCCTTCGCAATATAAAGAACATAATGAATTGGCTGAAAATGCCGTTTTTTTACACGATGCTGTAAATGAACATCTTGAGAAAAACAAGCAGGAGTTTAATTGGATTTCGCAACTTGGAGTTGAAGAACTATCTGATATAACTTTTATTCAAAATGTTATCTGCAAAAGCGACTATATTACAGAAGATAATAGTATTGAAGTAACCCGTTTTTTGTTTGAAAGCAATCTTAAGCATAATATATTTGATGAAATCGAAGATTATTATTTATCAAGATTGAAATTTCTAACAAAACATGGCACTTTAGAATATGCATCTGATTTATATTTAGGTTCTAAGTACAAACCAGAAACTGATATTGAACCTTGTTTTGGTGAAGATATTTTTGTATCAGAAGATTATTGTGAAGACGAAGATAATATAAGTGAATGGAATTTGTTTCTTTCGAAGTTAGGTATAAACAACACACTGGAATTAAGATACATTATGTTAGATGAAACAGAGGATATTAAACTTCTCAAAGATGTTAAAGAAAAATTTGGAAAAGAATATAATGTCGGCTCATGGGGAACTCATTTCTATTATTCATTCAAATATTTATATGTCTTTTACGCACCTTTTGTCTTAACAAATGAGTGTAGCAATGACTTGCTTACTATAATTTGGTCGAACATTTTCTCAAAACCATTTGAATGTAATGAAGATAAAGTCTATGGCACAGCTGGTTTTTGGCAAGAATCAAGGAGTTTTGCAGACTTGAAAGAGGTCAACTTCATTGAGTGGGCATTAGACAATTATCAGTTGTTTCCAACAACTGACGGAAGATGCTTGCCGTCTAATCAAGTGTTATGTAACACGGATGACATTAAATCTATAGCAGACAAGTATCTGCCAGTCATCAACTTAACCAATTCTATTCACGAAAGTTGGAATGAAGTTTTGCATTTACGTAATATTCTACAATTAGAAGATTATCTTACTATATTAACTGGAATCTCGAAAGACGAAGAAAATGTAGAACAAAACAAAGAACGTATTTCAAAAGTATACCAACGATTGGTTGATTTAGACTGCCTTACATCTCCTGCCAAGACAGAACAAATAAAAGAATGGTCTAAAAACAACAAAATTCTTTCAAAAGATTGGACTTTTAAATTTCCAAAGAACCTAAGCCACATTACATTAGATGGATTCAGTTCGGAGAATCGTGTATACATCGGTTCACCTTCTAATCGGGAAAAGGTAATAAGTTTACTTTCCTTAATGGGTGTGAGAGTAATTACTGAAAGGAATATCAAGCCTTCATTTAAAGCACCAAAGGAAGCAAGTGAATTAAAAAGTATGCTTAAAAGCATTGTTTCACCACTTACAATTGTAGCTTTGGGTGAAAAGATAGAAGAAACATCTTACAAAGAAAAGAAGCATAGCTTACTAACCCTTTTAAACAACACCCATTTCTATCATTGCAAAGAAATACGGCTGACATACGGAAACAATAATGACACCATAGAGAAAAATACATTTGGTAACAAAAATGAGTTTTATTATACCGGTAGTTTAAGACCTGCTAATATAGAACCATTGTTGACACCGCTTTGTAAATACCTTGGCATAAAAGATAAGGAGCGTGAACTCTTCATAATGTTAATAGAAAACTATGAAGGTATTCGCCAAAACCTTGAAGACAAAGGGTATGATACATCTTTATTGGAAGAAGACAAGCAACAAGATAGTGGTAATATACAGGTTTCATTAGGTGGATATAATCCAAGCATCAGTGACCAAGAACGTAATATAAGAACTGGATTTAAAGGGGAAATCCTTGTATACGAAAAATTAGTAGCGATGGGATATAGCCCCGTTTGTCCAACTATTTCAACAGAAGAAGATTATGAACAAAAGATTTCATTGAACGGGAAAAACTATTTCTGTAAATCGAACTATGAAAAGTACGACATTTCTTTTATCACAAGAAATGGAGTAAAAGTATATTTAGAGGTGAAAGCCACAACACGTGACAAATCATCTCAAGAAAACATGCCAATATCCTACCGAGAACTATCCATGATTGAAGAATGTGATATGGATGACTCTTGCTCTTATATGATTGTCCGTGTATTCGGCATTGATAAGGAGAAACAGGATTATTATATTCTAAGTGGTCATCTTTTAAAAGATTAAACAAATAGAAACTATATATGTCATTACCAATACTATTTTTTATAACCCTTATTGCAGTTGTTATTTTGACACTAATGTTAGTAGAAAAAAATAATAATATGACAAGATTGGAAAATGAAGCAGAAAGTTTGAAGAAACACCTTTGTGATTTAGAAATTCAGAAATCAAAATTTCTGAAAGAATTAAAGAAAGATAAAGATAAGTTACAAGAGGAATTGTGCGTTGTGAAAAAAGAATTAGAAGCATTAAATGATAATGTTGCTCAATTAAAAAAGTATAAAACAGAATCACAAAAAGAAAGAAAAAATTTAATTGGTAGGCTAAATTATGCTAAAAACAAACTGGAAGAAGAAAGAGAGAAAAAGCAAGAAGCAATAAAAGCCAAGGAGCAATTAAACGAGATGGTTTTCAAATTGGAAGAAGAAAAGAAACTGAAACAGAAGGATTTTGAGTCTGCAATTAATAATAAATCTTTGACAATAGACAAGCAGAATGAGCAACTGGCAATGTTAGAAAATGCATTGGATGAAGCCGAAGGAAACTACCAATTCGTTTTTCTTCAAAACATAAAAAGCAAGAATCATGTTGACTCACTTGAAAAGAATAACAAAGAGTTGGAAAATCTTGTTTGTGAGTTAAAAAAGCAATTAAAAGAAACAGAAAGTGGATTAAAAAATACACGAACTCAGAGCAAGAACAAAGGCGATAATCCTTTTGAGAGAATGTCTATATGGTAGCTTATTTAAACTACACTTTTATCTTTAATAATAGGCTTAATATGCTGTTTATTATAACTTTGTGAAATAAGAAACATTATTATTAGTTCAATAAAATGTACCACCAATAAAAAGAAATATGATAGATTTAACAAAACTACACCTATGTAAAAACGACCATGTTGATGGCGAGTTAGAAGACGGAAGACTCGTTGAGTTCAAAACCAAGATACATAGCCTATATAATTCATAGGGGCACTTATCCATACGATGCTATTGAGGAAGCTGTTGTAAACTCCGTATATCATAGAGATTTCTTACAGCATGAACCAATAGAGATAACCATTGAACCGAGCGGAATATCTATACTTAATTGTCCTGGTCCAGATAGAAGTATCTCCAAAGAAGATATTGCAAAAGGCGATATGCTGAAAAGCCGTCGCTACCGAAACCGAAGGTTAGGCGATTTCTTGAAAGAGCTCGACCTTACAGAAGGTCGCTCAACCGGTGTTCCTACAATTCAAACGAAACTGGCAGAGAACGGGTCGCCACGCGCCATCTTTGAAACTACCGACGATCGCTTGACTTTCTTGGTTACTATTCCGATACATGAAGAGTGTTCAGATAGTTCGGAAACAAAATCGGAAAGTTCGGGAACTAAACTCAAAAGTTCGGGAACTAAACTCAAAAGTTCGGGAACTCAACTTAAAAGTTCGGGAACTAAGCCAGAAAGTTCGGGAACTCAACTTAAAAGCTCGGGGACACGTCAGAAAACATCTGACAAAATTATAGAAATGATAAAGAAAGATCCCCAAATAACCGCTCCACAAATTGCAATGGAGTTAGGTATCTCTACACGAGGAGTTGAAAAGAACCTACGTCAACTAAGAGAAACTGGTACTCTAAAAAGAGTTGGTTCACCCACTTTTGGTGGCTATTGGGAAATCGTAAATTTGGACAACGACTAAAACAGTAAAATATTGCCGTTTTATTTTGCAGTTTCGTGCATTTGTACTAACTTTGCAAAGTTAAGTATAACATCTCGGGGTTGACTGGATTTGACAGCGGGATGAAATGGTATGTAAGCATGCGGAGCCTCGATGGCTAGCTCCTTAATCTGAGTGATCAAAAATTTAATTGGCGAAAACAACTACGCTCTCGCTGCTTAATCGAAGTATAGTAGATTAGCTTTATTCCGCCACAAGGTTTGGCGGAACGAGACATCGCTCCAAGGATGTTGTTCCGAATCTGAGGACAAAGCGGTGCAGGTAAATCGGAAATAGCCAGTGTGTGCCTCGCCGCACGGGTGAAGTTTTAGAGGATAAGGACGCAATTGGTGGTCTGGGTCTTGTTGCGTCACGAAAACCGAAGGCCAGAATAAGCATGTAGAAAGCGTATGGTTTCCCTGTTTGGACGTGGGTTCGAATCCCACCAGCTCCACAAAGAGGCAATTGTTTGACATTCAAATGATTGCCTCTTTTTTATGCTTACACTTTCTCTATTTTTGTACAACTTTTGTACCACAACACGTTTAAATCGACGTCCAAGTAGATTTGCTTGCAGAGAATACAGCAGAAAACACAAAAGCTCTACATTTTTCCATATTGCAACACATTTTTCTAACAAAAGGTTATATATATTAACTTTTTTATGTAATTTAGCAATCTATATTTAGATATCGACTCAAAAGAACAAGAGAGAAGAGAAAGAATAAGCAGATTTCAACTCATCTAATACACCGAGTTTCAACTCACCACAGCATACAGAATTTTAACTTATACATTATTAATATATATGCTTATGAAAATCGACACCAGACAAATGATGCGCAAGTCGGTAGCCCTGGCGCTGCTTCTCGCAGCCACCTACGGCGGACAGGCTCTCGCGCAGGACGACACCGTGATATACGGTAGTGTAGTGTCTTCAATGAACTGGGGCGCAGGTGGCGGACCGGGTATCTACTCGTTCGGCACAACGTCTGCCTCTGGGTTCACACCCGTGAAGATCGACCAGCGACTAACCGCACAAGGCGGTGGCGCGTATGCCAACGGCAAGTACTACTCTATCAATGTAGACAAGATGCTGCTGAGCGTGTACGACGCCGACACGTGGGAACTGCTCTCGGAGAAGACGATGGCGCACGCCGCTCTCGACCTTGCCTACGACGCTACTACCGACAAGATTTACGCTTGCTACGTTGACGGCGGCATTTGTCTCGGCACGCTTAACGTAGAGAAGGGCGACTTCGACCGCATCGCCAACTTCGACACTACGTTTTCTGCACTCTTCTTCGACAACAGCGGACAGCTCTACGGCATAAGCATGGAAAACCTTGTGAAGATCGACAAGAACACGGCAGAATATACGGTTGTAGGCAGCACTGGCATCATGCCGATGTACGCGCAGTCGGCTACCGTCGACCCCACCACCGGCAAGTGCTACTGGGCTTCGATGAAGTCTGACTTCACGTCGGCGCTCTACGAGGTGAACATGCAGAGCGGAGCGCTCACGCTTTGCCGACAGTTCACGGGTATGGAGGAGATAACCGGCCTCTACATTCTGCCGCACGTCGACAAGGGTGCACCTGCAAAGGTGAGCGACATGAAGGCAAGTTTCAGCAACGGCAGCACCACCGGAAAGGTCAGCTTCACCATGCCTTCCGCAACAAAGGGCGGAGAGACGCTGAGCGGCAACATTAATTATAAGGTGTATCTGGGCGACCAGAAGAAGGAAGGAACGGCTGCTGCAGGCAAGACCGTGCTGCTTGACGCCACCCTGCCCGAAGGACGCTGTAAGATTGTAGTCACGACGTCTAACGCAAAGGGCGAAAGCGAACGCGCTGCCACCTCGCTGTGGATTGGCAAGGACGCTCCGGCAACGGTGAGCGGCCTCTCGCTGAAGCGCACGCTCGACAAGGGACTGCAGTTGCGATGGGACGCCGTATCGACGGGTGCGCACAACGGATATGTAGACCCTGCAAGCGTAACATACAAGGTAGTGAGACAGCCCGACGCCAAGACCGTGAGCGAGAGCACCACCGCTACCGTGCTCTACGACAACGTAGAAAGCGGTGAACTGGCTAAATACTGGTATGAGGTGACACCTTCAGCCTACGGCAAGTCGGGCGAGACACTCGCTTCTAACAAGGTAGTCGTGGGTCCGGGCAAGGCTACGCCGTACAGCGAGAACTTCGAAAAGCAGGAAACATTCGACTACTTCACCGTGCTCGATGCCAACAACGACAGCAAGACATGGAGCTACAACGAGTACTCGCAGACCGCTGAATATGCGGGCGACGCTACGGTGAAGGCAGACGACTGGCTCATCCTGCCGCCGCTCAAGCTCAACAAGAGCGGTTACTATAAGGTGACATTCAACGTGCGATGCAACTCGCAGAACAAGCACCTCCTCGCCGTGGCTCTCGGCAATCTGCCCGAGGCTGAGAACATGACAACCAGCGTGATGCCAGCTACAGAGTTCAGCACGCTGTTCGAGACGCAGAAGGTAGAAGCGAAGTTCCTCGTGCCTTCCGACGGCGACTACTATCTTGGCTTCCATCTGCTGAGCGACGCCCTCATGCACTCGTTCGAGATACAGGACATCAGCGTGGAGCAGTACACCACGACCGACACGCCAGCCGCAGTAGCCGACCTCGCAGTGAAGCCAGCCGCAAAGGGCGAACTGAAGTCGGAGGTTTCGTTCACGCTGCCTTCAAAGACCATCGGCGGTGCGGCTGTAGGCACGCTCACCACAGCCGAAGTGTACAGAGACGGCACTCTGCTGAAGTCGTTCGCAAGCGGCGATGAGACCCTGCAGTCGGGAAAGAAACTCACCCTGACCGACAACCAACCGCAGAACGGATTCAACACCTACAAGGTGGTTGTGAGCAACGCCAAGGGCAAGGGCGACGACGCGTCGCTGAAGGCATACGTAGGTGTTGACACACCGGCTGCGGTAGAGCACATCACGCTCAGCGAACCGGTTGACGGCACCGTAGTCGTTAGCTGGGAGGCTCCTACCAAGGGTGCCAACGGCGGATATGTAGACCCGAAGGCGCTCACCTACACCGTGAAGCGCAACGGCTGGATGGCGCTCGACGTTAAGGACGGCGAATGTTCGGCTACCGACGTCATCAGCGACCTCGGCAACAAGCAGGGCTCGTACATCTACGTTGTGAACGCCGTATCGACAGCCGGCACAAGCGCCGACGCCACTTCTTACGCCATCTCTGCCGGCAAACCGTACGAGACGCCGATAGCGGAGTCGTTCAGCAATGCAGTTGCCACCTACTCTGAGTGGGCAGCCGTGCCAAGAATGGGCGAACGCAGCTGGGGCGGCACCACAAGCGAGTCGCAGGATGGCGACAACGGCTGCATCGGCTACACCAACGTGGGTAGCACGGGCGAACTGCTGCTCGTATCGCCGAAGATTCGTATTGACGACACGATGAAGCCCGTCGTTTCGTTCTGGGTGAAACATTCTGCCATCGACGACAACATGGACTTCGAGGTGCTCACACCCGACAACGTATACCACAAGGTGGCTTCCGTAGACCTCAGCCAGAGCGTAGACGGATGGACCGAATATAGCTACGATCTCTCGGCGTTCGCCGCTAACCGCTTCGTGCAGCTGGCGTTCCGCACCGACAATATCAAGTCGAACGAGAAGCTCTATATCGACAACATCCGCATGTCTGACAACCTGCAGCACAACCTGAAGATGGCAGAACTGAAGACTCCGTCGAGAATGAATGTCGGAACAGAGAAGACTGTTTCTGCCATCGTGAAGAACGTCGGATTGAAGGACGCCGCGGCTTACGGCGTGAAGCTCTACGCCGGCGACCGACTGCTGGCTGAGAAGCAGGGCACTACATTGAAGGCTGGCGAGACAGCCGAACTCGAGTTCAGCGTAACTCCCGAGGTGCGCGACCTTCCGGCTATGCAGCTCAAGGCTGTTGTGGAATACAGCGCCGACGAGAACACGAAGAACGACACCGTGAAGACCGTAGTAGACCTCGTGGCGCCTACCTATCCCACGGTAAGCGACCTCAGCGGCGGCTGGAACGGATCGGCAATGAGTCTGAAGTGGTCGGCTCCCGACCTCAGCAGCCTCACTCCGCAGTCGAGCGTTGAGAGCTTCGAGCAGTACGACGCGTTCACCATCACCGACTTCGGCAAGTGGAAGGTGGTAGACGTTCACGGCAACCAGTACTCTATGGAGTTCCAGACCAACGACGGCAGATGGATAACCTACCCGAACAGCGGCGAGGGCATCAGCTTCCAGGTTATCGACCTTACACAGATTATCGGAACCGAGGAAGACGGATGGTCGAGCGTGAGCGGCGACAAGATTCTCATCTCGCCCTACTGCGGCAGCATGAAGCAAGACTGGCTCATCTCGCCCGAACTGTACGGCGGCAAGCAGCGAATCACCATCAACGCTAAGAGCCTCAACTACCGCATGGACGGACTCGAGGGCTTCACCATACTCTATTCGACAACGGGCAACGAGACAGCCGACTTCATGGACTTGAAGGAAGTGACCGACATACCCGAGCAGTGGACCGAATACTCGTTCGACCTGCCTGAAGGCGCCAAGTATTTCGCCATCTACGTTGAGGGCATCAACACAGCGCTCTTCCTCGACGACATCAGCTTTGTGCCGGCGGGCGCTCAGAAGCAGGCGCTCGCCATCAACGGATACAACATATATCGCAACGGCGCGCTGCTCAACGCCACTCCGCTTTCGGCTACCTCGTACGACGACACCGAGGCAAGCAGCACGGGCGAGTACACCTACCGCGTGACGGTGGTTTACGACAAGGGCGAGTCTGACTTCTCAAACGCTCTCAGCGTCAACTCCACTTCTGCAATCACCGAGACCACAGCGTCTGAGGGCAAGGTTTACGTAGCAGGCAGAACAATCGTTCTGAGCGGAATCGGCAGCCTCACGGCAGGCGTTTGGACCGTAGACGGCAAGTGCGTATGGCGTTCAGCCGGCGAGAAGAATGCCGCAGTCGGCGTTCCAACCGGATGCTACATCGTGAAGGTGGGCGGTCGCACGGCGAAGGTTCTCGTGAAGTAACGTTTACTCCTACAATTATTAGATTTAAAAAAGGCTGCACACGGCGAAGTGTGCAGCCTTTTTGTGTTTATACTTAGCCCTTAGTATGTTTTTAGTGAGCCTTTAATATGTTCTTGCAAAGAACCATGATATTACCACGCAGCAAAAATCTCATTACCGCATAGCAAAAATCTCATTACCGCATATCTAAAGTATTATTACCAGACCGCGGGAATCACTGCCAATTGTAGTTTAACGCTTTTAGTTGACTACTTTCAGTCTTAATTGTAAAGTTGGTTGA
>OCPT01001914.1_pt1 | contig 10557 bp, 16 predicted proteins | sample 1538741 | NCBI WGS metagenome assembly OCPT01 (sample SAMN04571723, study PRJEB22368) | human gut metagenome | biome: human gut; material: stool | host: Homo sapiens | place: Luxembourg | collected 2012-12-06 | reverse complement strand
TAAAAGTGAACTAAGAAGAAGAATTTTTAAAAAGAATTAATTCGCAATTCAAAAATTATATTAGGAGGAAGTAAAATGGGTAGAATAGATTATCAAAATAAAATTATAGAAATATTAGATGAAGCAGTTTCTAAATTACAAGCAAAAGAGTTTGAAGTATTTTTAGAGAATTTAGAAAAAGATTTAGAAGAATATAAGAATTAAATATATAGAGAATAGGAGTAATTTTAGTTAATATTATATGCTTCTATTCTCATAAGATAATCAAAATCAATTAATATATAGGAAGGAGAAGAACATGGAGAACTTAAACTATAGAAATTGTAATGAAGAAGTAACTGTAAAATTAATAGGAAAGTTAACAATGGAATTTCCAGAGTTAGAGGTTAATTTACCAAAGCAATTAGAGGTAAAAAGATTGGTAGAAGAAGTTTTATACGGATATGAAGTTACAACTAAAGAAACTGCATTAGTAACAAGTGATCTTGAAGAAAGAGTTAATTATTTTTTAGCAACTAAAAAGCTTGAAGGTTTATCAGAAGCAACTCTAAAAAATTATGGATATAACTTAAGAAAGTTATGTAGTTTCTTTAATAAACCAGTATCTATGATTACAAGTGTTGATATTAAAATGTTCATGTATTCAGAAAGTAGTACAAAGAGTGCTGCTGGAATGAATACATTTATGACACCTATTAAATTATTCTTTTCATGGCTTCAAAATGAAGAGTTTATAATTAAGAATCCATGTTCTTCGATAAAACCAGTAAAAGAACCAAAGCGAGAAAAGAAACCACTTAATGAAGAACAAGTTGAAATATTAAGAGATTGCGTTCTAAGTAGAAGAGATAGAGCAATATTAGAATTCTTTTTAAGCACAGGTTGTAGAGTAGCTGAGGTTGGTAATGTTAAGGTAAGAGATTTAGATTTTAATAATAAAACTTTACTAGTTATAGGAAAAGGAAATAAAGAAAGAAGAGTATATTTTACAGAGAGATGCAAAAGAGCAATACTTAATTATCTTAGAGAACGTGAAGAACAAGGTATAATAAGTGAATATTTATTTTGTTCTTCAAAAGCACCAAAGAAAAAATCGGTTAACACCGAGCAATATAAGAAATTAAACAATAGAGGCTATCAAGAGATAGTAAATAAGATGCAAAAACAAGCTAATATTAAAATGAGGATTACACCGCATACATTTAGGCATACAATGGCTACATTTGCTTTAAGAAGCGGTATGGCTCCAGAATGCATACAACAAATTTTAGGTCATAATGATGTTGGACTAACATTAAGAGTATATGCAAAGGTAGCACAGACAGATGTTGAATATTCATATAGAAAATTAGTTTCTTAGTAGATAAAAGAGAAGGTAGTGGAGAATATGGAAAAATTAATATTAATATTCTTAGTAGTTGACATAGTTATAACTATTTTACAGTTAATTATATGTGTAAAAATATCTAAAAAACATGAGGTGATGAAATGAATATAAATATAAAAAAGCGAGTTGAGAGAGATTTAAAAGAATATCCATTTTTATTAATTGCAGTAGATGCAGGAGGATTAGGATATCCAACTAGATATGATATAGTTAAAGATGTAAAGCATCCAAGTGATGTAAAAGAAAGTTTTGTTGAAAACTGCGCAATAAATGAAGAAGAAAATAAAATGAAAGTGGACAAGATAACAAGAGCATTAGAGTTAATAGATCCTATAGCTAAAGATATAATAGAGGAATGTTATTTTAGATGTATATATAATCAAGAGCAAATAAGAAAAAAATTACTCATGAGTGATACAAAATATTACAGAATAAAAAATGATGCAATAAGAAAAATAGCAATTTCTTTAGGGTATTTGTAAAAAGTAGAAATAAAGAAAATAAAAAGAGAAAAAAATGAAAATGATTTATAGAAATAATTATTAATGTATAATACAATAAGTGTAAGATGCCATGAATGGCTCAATTGGTTGATAATTGAATATTGAATTTACACAAATATAAAAAAGCACTAAGGATTTAATCCTTTTAGTGCTTTTTTTTAATTATAAAAGAGGTGAGTGCATTGTGAAAATAAGAGAAATTTTAAAAGAAGCTCAACCAGGTTATTATGAAAAGTTAGTTAATAAAAGGTTACCTAAGAAAAAGTCTGAAAAACTATCTGAAAGAGATTTAAAAGAGCTTATGAAACAGCGTTCATATAAAAGGGGAACTGGTGGAGCTATTAGACAAATAAGGTAGGTGAGATGATGTGAATACAGTTGATCCTATCAGAGATGAAGAATATTTAGAAGATTTTAAAGAATATTTTAAAGCAAATGAAAGAAATTATGTTTTATTTATGTCTGGGATTTACTTAGGAAGAAGAGTTGGAGATTTACTTAGCTTAAAAGTTAGACACGTTAAAAATCAAGATTATATATACTTTCGAGAAGAAAAAACAGGGAAAGAAGCTAAAGTAAAAATAAATCCTGAATTAAAAAGAATTTATAAAAAATATATTCAAGGTAAAAAAGGATATGAGTATCTTTTTAAAAGCAGAGAAGGAGACAACAAACCTATAACAAGGGTAAGGGCATGGCAAATTTTAAATGAAGCAGCAAAAGAGATTGTATATGATGAGAGAATTGGATGTCATAGCTTAAGAAAAACATTTGGGTATTGGTTAGATAAAAACGGAGTAAGTCCAGCACTTATACAAGATTTATTTAATCACAGTAGCATAGATGTTACAAAGAGATATATAGGAATAAATCAAGATTCTAAGGATGAAGCAATAAGTGGGTTATCGTTTGGTAAAAAGAAGCGATAGCTTTTTTATTTTTTTACTTTACAATTTAACATAATTTAAAGTGAAAATTATAAGGATAAAAAAATAATGCATATATTAGTAAAAAATTTTAAAAAACAATTTAACACATTATATAGATATGTAAAACTCACAAGGGTAAAATACGAACGTTTTTCATATCAGATTGAGTATATATTAAGTAAATATAGTTTAAAAAGGAGTGCAAAATATGGCATTATTAAAACAATGTTCTTATAGAGGTTGTAGGAAGATATTAAGAGATAATGTTAAGTTTTGTGATTATCATCAGGCTAGATTTGAGTTAGAAGAAAAAGAAAGGTATAAAGAGTATCAAGATAGAAGGCTTAAAGATAAAGAGAAAAAGAAACAACAACAATTCTATAACTCTGATAGTTGGAAGAGAGTAAGAGAGGCTGTAGTAAGTGATTACTTAGGTATTGATATATATGAGTATTATACTACAGGAAGAATAGTGCAAGGAGAAACTGTACACCACATAATAGAATTAAAAGATAATTGGAGCTGTAGATTAGATATAAATAATCTGATTTATCTAACAGAACGAAATCACAGAAAGATACATGCTATTTATGATAAGAGCAATAAAGATAAAAGAATAATGCAAGACAAACTATTTAAAATAATAAATAAATTTCAAAATGATTTTATTATATAAATACCCGGGGGGAGTAGCTTTAAAATAATAGACTTTTACAGGTCGCGATTCTTAAGTCCTCATAAAAATTTTTCTAAAATTTTAGGGTAGGGGGATGCAAGAAAGGAGGAATACGAACAATGGCTAGAAAACCTAAAAAATTAAAACCACCTGCTTGGTTTGATGAAATTGCTGCAGAAGAATTTAAGAGAGTTGAAAAAATTTTAAGAGAAGAAGAAGTTGATTTTACTCCAAAGGATATTAAGTGTCTTGAAGCTTATGCGAGGAATTATAGCAAGTGGATAAATGCAGAAAAAACTTTATTAGAATTAGGAAATACAATGGTAGTAAATGAAGAAGGATATGAGCAACAACGTCCTGAAGTATCAATATCATTCAAAGCTCAACAAGAAATGAGAGCATGGGCTAAAGAATTGGCAATAACTCCATCAGCTAGAGCAAGAATAAATAAAGGGGCTAAAATAGATGATGATAGTGACCCAGAAATGGAAAGGATGATTAGTAAATAATTATGGATATTGAAAATATAAAATATTTAATCAATAAGCATGTTGAGGTTCAAACAAATTATAAGTTAGAAGTAGCTATAGAGGAACAAAAGAAAAAGTATGATAATGACAGATATTATTTTGATGAAGTAGAAGCAAGGAAGATTTACAATTTTATTTCTAAGCTTACTTTGGATAAAGGGAAAAAAGGACAAAAAGTAAAAATACTTAAGTTTCAGTTTATGATCTTAACATCAATATTATGTGTTAGAAGCAAAGAAACAGGATTTAGAAGATTTAAAGAAGCACATTTAAACATAGGTCGTAAAAATGGAAAAGGTTCTTTAGTAGCTTGGATAATTATTTACTTATATTTTACTGATGATACTTTTGGAGCAGAATATATTATAGTTGCAAATGATATAAAACAAGCATCTAACCTATTTAATACTATTCAAATGACTATTAATAATAACAAGAGCTTAAAAAAGTATGTTAAGATTACTGAATCCAAGAAATTGATGTATAGAAAAGCTACAAATAGTTACTTAAGAGTTTTAGCGAATGAAGGAAGCAATCTGGATTCATATGCAACATACATAGCTGTATTAGATGAGGTTCATGAATATAAAAAGACAGATGCTTATGATAAGTTAATTACTGGAATGGGATTATGGGACGAGCCATTAATGTTTACTACTACAACAGCAAGCGCTGGAGAAGATGAAAAAAATCTAGAATATCAAATGTATACTTATTCTAAAGATTTAGAAAAAGGAAAAATTGATGATGAAACTTTTTTTTCAGCAATATATGAAGCAAAAGCTAAATGTGATATTTGGGATATTGATGAATGGATAAATTCAAATCCAGCATTAGGCTCATTTAAAAAAATAGAGGATTTTATAAAGTTAGCTAAAAAAGCAATGTCCTTAAAAACGTTTGAAGCTAAATTCCGAAGATTATATTTAAATCAACATGTAGCTACAGATGTAGTTAAAGGTGCTATTAACATGGAACTATGGAAAGAAGCTTTAGCAAATGTTGATTTAAAAGAACTTAAAGGATGTACTTGTTGGGGTGGATTAGACTTATCTTCTAAAAATGATATTACAGCATTTGTTTTAGTTTTCTACAATGAAGAAGTAGAGAAGTTTATTATATATCCATTTTTATTTACTCCAGGAGATAATGCTCTTGAAAGAGGGGAAGAAGATGGATTTGATTATCAAAAATATATTAAGTCTGGAGAATTAATTGGAACTAAAGGTAAATATGTAAACTTTGAGGATGTATTAGAGTTATTATATGAACAGGAAGAAAAAACTCCAATTGAAACTCTTGGGTTTGATAGATGGGGTAGTACAACTATTATAAATAGACTAGAAGATAAGTGGGATGTAATACCACTAGGACAAGGAACTGGAACTATGACACCAGCTATTAATGATTTTGAAAACTTGCTTATTGATGGAAGATTAATAATACATAATAACGAAGTATTTAATATAATGGCTAAAAATGTGGTTGCAGTAGTAAATGATGGTGGAACAAGATATAGTAAAACAAAGTCAGAATTTAAAATTGACGGAATTATAGCTATGTTAATGGCTTTAATATTAGCTGTTGAAGCTAATGGAATACCTAAGTATAACGTAGTAGATGCATTAGATAATGTGAATTGGGAGTGATTATATGAAAAAAATAATAAATAAAATTAAGAAATTTATTAAAAAATTTGATATTACAGATTTAATGATATTAGGAGGTTTTTTTCTAATTTTTAAAGCCATTTTTAATATTAGTGTTAACTTAGGGCTTATATTGTTAGGAATAACATTTATAATAGTAGCTTTACTAGTACACAAAGCAAAAATATCACAAGTCAAGAAAAATACTTTTAAGGAGGATACTTCTAACTAGAAAGGATGTGAGAAAGTGATCCTAAAAAATTTATTTAACCATGAAGGGAAAGAATACACATATAATGAAGCTGTTGAAAAGTTCAGCTGGAGAGGTATAAATAAAAATAATTTAACAAGTGAGGAGTACTTAAGAGAATCTACTTACCTTAAATGTATTAATTACACAGCTAATAAGATTGCTAGTTTGAGTTTTAGCGTTAAGTATCATGATGATAAAAAGGGTGATAGGATAGCTAAAGAGTTTAGGTATAACAATAAATTTTTAAGACCGAATGAGGGAATGAATTTTGTTAATATGATTAGAGCTTTAGTTACTATTGGAGAGCATGAGGGGGTTAGTTGCCTATATGCTTGCCCAGCAACAGGAAACCTTTATCCTTGTAGAATAAATCAATTTTTCATAGATGATGCTGGATTAATAGACAGCATGAAAGGGATTCCCGTAGCTTTAGAAATAGTTTGTAATGATAAAACAAAGATAGTGCCAGAGGAACATTGTATTATGTATTTTGGAGGAATTACAACTGATGGAATAACAGCTAAGCCTATTAGAAAGTATATGGAGTTATCTATGAGAACAAATTTAAAGGGGCAAGAGATATTAGCTGATTTGTTTAATAATGGTCTAACTTCTAAGGCTTTAATTCAGTTAACTAGTGATATAAAAGAGGAAAAAGAGCTTAAAAAGATTCAAAAGAAGTTTAACAGTATGTTTTCAGCAGAAGGGCGTATTTTTACAGTACCAGCAGGATATAATGTAAGCCCTTTAAACCTATCACTAGCTGATTCACAATTTAAGGAGCTTAATTCAATGAGTAGAAGAGAAATGGCTTCTTGTTGGGGATTAACTCCTTCTATGATAGGGGAAGATATTTCTGGAAAAGTAGATATAGAGGCTGAGAACTTACGATACTTAACTGATACATTATTAATTAAGATTAAGAACTTAGAACAGGAATTCAATTATAAATACGTAGGGATAGATAAATATAATCAAGGTTATTTCTTTGATATTAACTTCGGTGTACTTCTTAGAACAACAGCAGAAAAGCAAAAGAATATTATCATAGATTATGTTAAAAATGGTGTCTATAGTTTAGAATATGCCAAAGGATTATTGGGTGTTCCGTTAGATAATGAGGGAACAGTTACCCTTCCAAGTGGACAAGTTCTTTTAAAAGATTTATTAGAAGGGAATGTAAGTTATCTGAAAAATAAAAATAAAAATAAAAATAAAAAGAAGACTGCGAAAGGAGGTGATAATAATGGAGAAGAATAGAGATTATTTTAGCTGTACATCTCAATTTGAAGTAAGAGAAATGGGAGAGGAAAAGCAATTAGGCATACAAGGGTATGCTTTAAGATTTAACAGTATGTCGGAAGATTTAGGCTATAGGGAAGTTATAGCTTTAGGAGCACTAGATGATACAGACCTTAGTGATGTTATTCTTACTTTTAATCATAGTGAAGATAAGGTATTGGCTAGAAATAATAAGCAAGAAGGGACTGGAAGTTTAAAATTAACTGTAGATTCACAAGGATTATTCTTTGAAGCTATACCAACAGATACAACTTACTCAAGGGACTTAATAGAGAATATTAAGAATGGAGTAATTGATAAGTGTAGCTTTAGATTTAGAATAGACTGGAGTGATAAAGAAGCTCAAAAATGGGATTGGGATGATGGTATTAGAGGATATGACCTAAGAACAATAAAGAAGATTAAAAAAATAGTAGATGTAAGCTTAGTTACATTTCCTGCATACTCGCAATCAAGTGCTACTACGTATAAGAGAGCTAAAGAGGAAGCAGAGCAGGAAAGAAATTTAGCAAAAGAAAGAGAAGTCTTAGCGATTGAGCTAGGGCTTTAATTTATAGAAAAAAATAAGAAAGAAGAGGTAATAAAATGAAATCTAAAGAGATAATGGAGAAAATTAAAGATAAAAGAGCTGAGGCAAGAGCAAAAATGGATGCAGGAGATATGACTGCTGCAAGAACATTAGCAGAAGAAGTAAGAGGATTAGAGGCAGATTTAGAAACAGCTCTAGCTATTGAAGAAGGAGAATTAAGAGATTTGCAAGGAAGAGGTGTTCAAATACCATCTGGTGCAGGAGATGAAACAAGAAAGTTTACAAGAGAAGATGAGTTAAGAGCATTAGGGAAGCATCTATTTAATATGCAAATGACAGATGAAGAGAGAGGATTAGTTACAGTAGCTGGGAATGGAGCATTATTACCAGAAGGATATATTAATGATGTAATGTTGTTAAGGGATGGATATCCATCATTAAAAAAATATGCACATGTTATTCCTGTTACAGATAAGACAGGTAAAATGCCAGTAGCTAATTTAGGACAAAATAAGCTTGCAAAATTATCAAGTGATACTCCTATAGATCAAGGAGCTGCAAGCACAACTCAACTTAAGTATGATGTAGAGGATTATGGAAAATTTGTTCCTATTGAAAGAAGTCTAACAGATGACGAAGTTGTTGGAATAATAGAGAATATTTTAATGCCAGACTTTGCAGAAGGTGCTATAGCAATAGAGAATGAAGAAATCTTAGAAGTTATAAAAAGTGGAGCTACAGAAGTAGAAGAAGCTACAGATTATGAAGATGTAGAAAAAGCAATTGACTCTTTGGTTCCATCTGCTAGAGCAGGTGCTATTACTATAACTAATACAGCAGGATTTGTTTATTTAAAGAACAAGAAAGATGCTTTAGGTAGAAAATTAAACTTAATTACTTATGTAGATGGAGTAGCTATGTTTAATAATAAACCTATAGTAGAACTTTCAGATGCATTAGTAACAGCTTCTCATGGAAAGTTAATTTATTATGTAGCTAATGTGAAAGAAGCTTGTAAGTTCTTTGATAGAAAAGGTGTAGAGATTACAAAATCTACTGAATTTTTATTCAACAAAAATCAAGACTGTTTAAGAGCTATAGAAAGATTTGATGTAGTTAAGGGTGCTACTAGATCAATAAAGAAAATAGAATTTACAGTTACTCCCTAGTGAAACCCTAGAAAATGCTAGGGTGGGAAAAGCAAAAGTAGGTAAAGCGAAAGTAGGAAAGGAATAGGAAGGTGATGTAAATGGCATATCAAAAACATACATGGCAAGATGGAGAATTAATTACGCATGAAAGGCTAAATGCTATAGAAAATGGTATATCAGAAATAGAATTAACCCCGGGGCCACAAGGAGCAACGGGACCAAAGGGTGATACTGGTGCGCAAGGGCCGAAGGGAGATAGAGGGGAAACCGGTCCTCAAGGTCCCAAAGGTGAAGTTGGTCCAGCTGGTCCTCAAGGTGAGAAAGGTGCAGACGCAGTAATTAATAAGTTGAATAAAGTAGATGCTCTAGCTGGTGAGGCAGATGCTGCTACAATAGTAACTGCATTTAATAACTTAATTGAAGATTTAAAATCAAAAGGATTCATGAATAGTAATTAATTAAATGGAAGGGATTAATTTCCCTTTCATTATTTTTGTAGAAAGGGTGATTATATTTGACCTTAGAAGATGTAAAAACTTATTTAAGAATTGATTATGAAGAAGATGATAATCTTTTAGATAGCTTAATTGAAGTTAGTGAGGAGTATATAGATTCTTGCGTAGGGACTGCATATAAAAGTGATGAAAAAGCTATAAAATTAGCAAATTTACTTCAAAAAAAATTAATATCTAATATGTTTGAAAATAGAGGTACAGAAATATCAAATTCTACTAAAAAAGATAATATTGTTACTACCATACTTGATAAATTAAGTAATTATAGTGAGGTTTAGTAAATGGCAGAGTTTAATATAAATATAAGTGAATTTAGGAATCCAATAACTATAGAAAGATATCAAAAATTTAAAGATGAAGATAATATTTTAAGAAAACAATGGACTAAACTATGTAATTCAAGAGCTAAAATTTTATGGACAAGGGGTAGTGAATATACTGAAAATTATGGAACTAATAGCGAAGTTGAAGCTACTTTTTATATTAGATTTAATTATAAGAATATTACTTCTAAAGATAGATTAATATATAGAAATGAAGCTTATGATATTATCTATGTAAATAATGTTCAAGAAGCCAATAAATATTATGAAATTAAGGCTAAGAAGGTGAATTAAATAGCTATAAAATTATCTGGATTTGATGAACTTGTAAATGACTTAAACAATTTAGGCACAATAGGTAATAAAATAGGTAAACAAGCAATTGAAGAAGGTGCAAAAATAGTCCTAGAACAACAAAAAAAAGATGCTCCACGAGATGTTAATAATAGTAAGCATGGAGCAGATAAATTAGATATAACTGAAATAAAGAAATATTCCAAATCTGGAACAGTAGTTGGAAAGGTTGGTATTTCAGCAGAGAATTGGGAAGAAGCAAAACATCTATATTTTCATAATTATGGATATGAGTTATGGAAAAACGGAAAAATGATTAATACTCATGTTGGTTGGATGGATGATAGCTTCAAAAAGTGTAAAGAAAGAGCAACAAAAGTAATGATAGACATTGCAAGTAAAGAAATTGATAAAATCCTCAAATAGGGATGAGGTGAAATATGATTGAAGTAATAAATAAACTAGAAAGTGAGTTAGGGATTCCTTTTTACTATGTAAGTAGAGAAAATGGTAAAG
>OCPT01001911.1_pt1 | contig 10561 bp, 10 predicted proteins | sample 1538741 | NCBI WGS metagenome assembly OCPT01 (sample SAMN04571723, study PRJEB22368) | human gut metagenome | biome: human gut; material: stool | host: Homo sapiens | place: Luxembourg | collected 2012-12-06 | reverse complement strand
CACCTCGCGGGACAGTGGCTACTGAATAGTTACCTTTTATGCAACATTTCCCTTGCCAGTGCAAAAGCTTCTCGCACAAGATAATGGTACAGCAGTACACTCTTACACGGTGCGGCAATACCACATACTCTCTGATAGCCACTTCGTCTTGCCAGAAGAACACTGCGGTATACATGAAAATTATTGGTAATGATTCCAATCTCGTCACGTCGATAATCCATATATCTTCTGCTGTATCGAAGATTCTGTCTGGTTGTGGTGGATCTTTGTTCCAGGATCAGACGTTCCCTGCTGATTCCGGCTTTCTCCAGATATCGTCTCATACATTCTGCTTCTGAAATCTCCTCCATTTTTCCCTGCCCTCCGGATAAAACCGCAATCGTCTCCGGATTTGCCTGCATATATTCTTTTGCCGTATCCAACCGGTCTTTTAATGCTTTGCTTGGTTTTGTTCCTTTCACCTGGCATCCAAGAACAACGATATAATCCAGATTCTCAATTCCTTTTGCTTTCATTCCGGTACCGATTTGATGTTCCAGATAAAAAAACAGTACCAGCCCCGCCAGAAGACAAACTCTTACAATCGCAACCAATGCACCCGGTACAAAGAACGGAACACCGGCAACTGCACATCCGATCCGGCAACCGCCCCAGACCATCAGTCCAATACCTGCTGCCAGCCAGATCCACAATCCGGACACCCGATAGCCGGCATATCGGACACCTGCTATGTAATACAAAATACATACGATTCCTAACAGGCTCGTAATAATACCCATACATTTCTCCTATCTTTCTTATATATGGCTCCCCGTTATCACAACGGTCATCATTTTCCCTACAGACACGGATTATCACCAACGATTCACATAAACGAGAAAAGAGCGGGTAGTTTCTTTTCTCCCCGCTCTTTTACATTTTTATTATCTTCCGCAACAGAATTTGTATTTTTTACCGCTTCCGCATGGACATGGATCATTTCTTCCAACTTTTGCACCTTTGATGATCGTGCCGGATTTCTTCTGTTCCATATACAGAGTTTTCTTCTTCTCCGGTGTAAAGATTTCATCCCACATCGGCAGTTCATACAGCCAGTCTGCTTTTGCATCTACCATGTTTTTGTAAAGCAGCTCTTTATCAAATCCCAGATTTACTTCGGTATCTTCTTCCATCTCTTCAATCGGGTTCTGAACCTTCAGGCTGTCATTGATACCATCCAGGAAACCTGTCATTGTCATTACATTAACTTTATATTTATCTGCCAGTTCCTTTACCGTTCCACGTACTACTTCGTCCGGATTGGAAAGCAGCTGTTCGTAGATTCCTTTTTCAATTACAAAATATTCTGCCCAAAATTTCTGCAGTTTTGCTTTATCTGCCTGCTGAGAGTATGCAACATCTCTCCACTGTTTTAATAATCCCATGATTACTGTACCTTCCTTCAACTCAATTGGTAATTATACTCCACGGGTCCACTACTGTTCGTTCATATTCTTGCAGTAGTTCTGGGACTTCCGTGTGACTCTATTAAGTATATACGATATACCACAGATTTTCAAGCACAAATCACGTTTTCTCGTACTCACCTGGCATCCAGATTATTGTTCACTCCATTCTCGGTAACACCCTTCGCGCTGCACAGAATTTATGCTGATCGCATGAATTTGCGGGGTATGTCTCGGCTTTTTTGTGACCTTCGCTCACAAAAAAGTGAGTACCGAAATCTTCTTTACGATTCGATACTCACCTTACATTGCAGGCTCTATCATTGGATAACCTCTCTTTCTTAAATTATAAGATGAATCATAAACTTTCTGGTGGTCTGTACCTCCTGCTTTTTTAATGGGATAAATCCTTACTTTCTCATTGGACTATACCTGACTTTCTTAAAATTTGTTTTTGAGGTGTTACTTTAGGTTTTCGGTGGTCCGTACCTTCCTTTCTTGAAAATTACATCTGGAGGGATGTTGCCTTTGAACTTTACGTTAAGTTTCTGGTGGTCTGTACCTCTCTTTCGTAGGTTCTTTTGTTTTGTTTTCGTTCTTTTCTTTTGTTGAGTATATAGTAACTCTTCTTCCTTATTTTGTCAATACTTTTTTATAATTTATTTTATTCTTTTAAATTTTCAGAATCTTTTATCATTTAAGAACATTTTTCTTTCATCCAGAAGTTCTTTCCAACCATTTCCCCTTGTCTCATTTCTTCCTCCTCCCCCACTCCCCAGAAAGGGAGCGCAGACAGGACGGGGACGGACAGCCTTATGCTGGTGCCTTTAGCAAAGATGAGATCCAGCATTTACGCAGACTTTCGCGAGGGTCCGCCGACCCTCGTGAATATAGTCGTAGTTAATGCTTAGCTCAGATTTGCGTTACCAGCGGTTGTCCGTCCCCATCCTGCCTGTGCTCCCTTTCGTCCGAGTAGCCAAACACATTCAAGCAACAATCACTTCTGGAAAGCCTTCACTCTCTCCTGAATCGTAACATTAAAATTCTCCACCCGTCTCTCATAAGTCTCATCCATAAATTTCGACGTCAGCAGAAAATCAGCCGTAGCCAGATTATTCGCAACCGGAATATCATAAACCACTGCGATACGAAGCAGTGCCCGTACATCCGGGTCATGTGGCTGTGCCTCTAACGGATCCCATAAAAACACCAGAAAATCAATGCCTCCCTCAACGATCCGTGAACCTATCTGCTGATCTCCGCCAAGAGGACCGCTGCAATACCCCTTCACCGGAAGCCCCGTCTTCTCCGCGATCAGCTTCGCCGTGGTACCCGTACCACACAGAAAATGGTTCTTCAGCACATCCTTGTTCCGGTCACACCACTCCACCAGTTCTTTCTTTTTACCGTCATGAGCAACCAGCGCAATATGCTTTGTCTTCTCCATAGTAAAACCGATAAACTTCTCATTTGTCATAAACATTCCTCCTTCTTTCATGGATTTCCTTAATGATAATCTCTTAGAAAACGGCTGGAAAGCGTCGTTCCCGTTCCATACAGGCACTGATACAGATTCTCCAGAATAGCGGGCGTCTCATCCAGTGCTTTCTGATACAGTTCCATCAGACGTGTGGTTGACTCTCTGCAGGCAGGATTCGCTTTTTTTCGCATCACCTGGCCTTCCAGAATATCATAACATCCAAGTACATGCATACCGCCAAGTACTACCTTTTCTTTCATCGGATTCTTGCAGGTCAGAAGCCTGTCGTACAGCTTCTGCCCCTCCAGTGCCCGGTGGATCTGCTTTGGTGTCACCGATGGAAACATCCGCGCGATCACTCTGCAGTTTTCCTCCGAATCATCCAGGACACTTGCCGGAAGGTACACCCTCGGCTCCTTACCGCTCTCAATCATCAGATAACGGTCAAGTTCTGTCTCGATCTCCGCATGAGAGATTCCCGTCTGCTTCTCAAACCGTCCCACATACCCGTGACAGGTACTGTCCAGCATAAAGTGGCAGGCGAATCCAAACAGATAGGATGCCAGCTGCGGTGACGGGCTGATTTCAAATTCCCGTATCCCCTTCTGAAAGAATCCAAACGCCGGTTCCTTATGCATCTGCGGACCTATTTTATTAATTCTGCTTTGCGGCAGACAAATCGGTTTATAGTAAAAGAAAATATCCGGTCCGTGCTGACCGATCCGATAAACACCCTTTCCTTTCCGAATCACTGCCTTGATATGCTCCGGTAATTTTTTGTATACATCTTTTCCAAACTTGTCATGTGTATATGTCGTCGGCATATGTATCGTCCCCTTTTTTCACTTTGGGAAATGCTCCCATTATTTATTATCCCCTGTGCCTGTTCAACAGTTATGAATTGCAGGTTAAATTCTGGTAAATTCACATTTTTTATACACCCTGTGCAATCACCTTCACACAAATCATTATAATTCTTTTTACTTCCGGAAACAAGGAATTTCAATCCGAAAAAACCCGAAAAATTCTGAAACTTTTGTGTCTTTTTCTGAATATCTTCTCATTTTCCGGTCATACTATAAATAGCCGGTGGAGAGATGACACAAAGGCGTGACGCTTTTCATTGGCCCGAAAGAAAAACTGTGCCGGATCCCCCCTCCGGCCCGAAATAACGAAAGAAGAGATGAAATACTTATCCTCCCCTTTATAAGCTGTCGCCTTCTGTGCGGCAGCTTTTTTTACATCCGTTAAAAATAGCGGCCGCTCAATGCGAAAAAAATGAACCGTTGCCTTTCATCTATAATAGCACTGTCTGCTGCATCCCCCGGGGAAAATCTGCTGTTTCATCTGTCTGCAATATTCCGCTTCGCTCCCCGCTGTTTTCAGTATTGTCAGGGATTTGTGAAGATTCTGAATATCTGCTTTCATATCCTCGCTGTGGTTGCCACGCCAGTTTCAGATGGGTGATTCCTGCTTTCTGCAACCGGTACAGTGCACACAGTCCGCATCCGCTGGCACCGCACAGATAGTCATCTGTTTCCGGAACACGCTCTTCTTTTCGGATTGCTTCCAGCCGTTCCTTCCATCCGGGATCTTCTGCTTTCTGCGGGCGTAGCCAGTACGGTACACGACAAAGATGTCCAAGTTCGTCACAGTGCAGAGAATTGCAGAAGCTTCCGGAAAACTGGCACAGTTCGTTCAACACAAAGGCTTCAAACTCCGTCCCGCTCCTTTTTTCTCCTGCTGTTTTCCGGGCCGCGATCATGGATGCCATATCTTCTATCGTATTCTTTCGGTGAAAAATCATACGTTTGAGATCCAGATTCTGAAAGGTTTCCAACATTTTCCTGTTATTTTCTCCCGTCTCCCCGCTCAGATGGATCTGACAGTCCACCCTCTGCTTCCGAAGATACACGATCAGCGCCGGATCCGCCAGAATAAAACTCTGAAAGTCAAGTTCCATACAGCTTCGGATGATATCTTCGATCATCGGATACTGCTCCGGGATGTAATACAGAGAATTAAAGGTCAGATGTATCGGACGTTTATATACCTCACGCATGCCAGCCAGAATCTCCAGTTCACTGTAAGCGCCCAGCTGCACCTGATAACAGAGCACTTCCCGGCGGTTTAATGCCAGCGTGGTTCCGTAACGTTTCGTCCATGTATAGGGCACATACCCGCAGAAGAATTCATCCGCTCCTGCCTCGCAAAATAACGGATAATCGTCGATGCATCCCAGTCCTGCCACAATTTTCATACGCATGCCCTCCTACAGTCCAATCACCAGACGGTCGATACCTGCCTGTTGATATGCTTTCAGCTGTTCCGGATGCTTTACAAGTTCCTCATCCAGTCCGAACAGGGAATTGTAACGTCCTGCCATATGCAGATGTTCCGGGTAAATATACGCATACTGTTCGCAGTATCCCGGACAGCTTTCCGGCAGCCGCTGTTTTCCCCGCTCACCCTCGGTACAGCTCGCATACAGTGGACAATACTGCGATGTATTGGTCTGATAATACGGCAGATGCAGGCTGTTCTTTCCCTGTGGAAATACCTGCGGATAGCCACAGCTTTCCCACTCATAGCGGTTGATCCCGTACGTGTCTTTTAAGAATCTCCGATAAAAACCAGCCTGCAGATTATTTTCTCCAAGCCCGCGGGTACTGCCTTTTTTATAGTGCATCCGCGGATCTTTTTTCTGTTTGTTCAAAAGTACACCGAGACAGGGTTCCAGATATTCCCCGTTTTCTCTGACCAGCGCTGCCATTCCCCAGTCATTGACAAGGATTTCCACCCTGATCTGCCGTTTTTCACACCAGTTTTCCACTTTTTTCAGGAGTTTTACCATCTCTTCCACCTGAAACTCCCGCATACAGGGAAATACCAGGGTGATACCCACGTTTTCCACATTTGCTTTCTCCATCAGAGCAAACAGCTGCTCTTCTCCGGGCAACAGCAGATGGCAGAATGCATTGCCGATATACAGACGATCCGGAATGATTTTATGCTGTTCCCAGCCTCCGATTCCGTTTTCTGTCCAGTACAGTTCGGTAAATTTTTCTATTGTATTTCGCTCATACAGGTTATACCATGTTCTTCGGTCGAGTGCCAGCGCGAGTTCCATGCCCCGTACCACCGGCCGGATCTGCGCACCGGAAAACCAGATGGATTTCTGCTCTTCCATGCTCTTTGCATGGATCTCGTCCTGATTCACAGGATAGTTGCAGGTGATCTGTGCCATCTCTCCGTCCGTTCCTTCGATCCGTGCCCGGATATATCCGGTGTATTCCCGGAAAAGTTTCTGTACTGCCTGTACATAATCTTGCTGGAACACCTCGACGGTATAATTTACATACCACTGCTCCTGTCTTTTTTCCATGAAATGATAACTTTCTAACTCCACTTCCCGGTACATGCTTTCAGATAAATCATAGAATCCGATCCGTATATGCCGCGGTCTTTCCACCTGTTCTCTTACCCGAAAGCAAAAGCTTTCTGTGGAAATCTCCGTGATCCTCACTTCTTTGTCATCGACAAATCCTGCCAGAAGTCCGAATGGAATCATCTCCACACTCTGCATCCCGCATCACCTCCCCGTCTTTGCGTCAGATATTTTTTCTGTCTCGTGACACTAAAAAAGGTCCACCGAACCTTTTTGTCGTATGCTTGGCAACTGAAAAACCCCTTAGTAACGTTCCTTTTGTTCCGTTACTAAGGGGTTTCCTTCACATCTATTCGCTGATACCTCTGTTTGTTTTAAGCGAAGAATTTGTCATAGATGCCATAACCAAAGATAAATAAGATCATCAGCGGCAGGATGTAAGACAGATACACACGCATCCACTCCTGCATCTTGAAACCTTTTCCTGTATTGGCTTCTGCTTTGAAGTTTTTCCAGCCCCATCCGTAACGGCTGGTACAAAACAGCAGATATACCAGGGATCCCAATGGCAGTAAAATGTTACTTACCAGAAAATCTTCCAGGTCTAATACTGCACCGCCGAAGATGGAAAATCCATCCCAGCTCCATACATTATATCCCAGAACACATGGCAATGACAAGAGGATAATCCCAAACAGATTCACAAGACTGCTCTTTTTTCTGCTCCATCCGGTCAGTTCCATCATACAGGATATAATATTTTCAAAAACTGCCAGTACTGTAGAGAATGCCGCAAAGGTCATAAAAATAAAGAACAAACTTCCCCACAGTCTTCCCATCGGAATATGGTTGAAGATATTCGGCAGGGTGATAAAGATCAGGCTCGGTCCGGATGTCGGACTTACTCCGAAGGTAAAGCATGCCGGAAAAATGATCAGACCGGATACGATTGCCACAAATGTATCCAGAATCGCAATATTTGCAGATTCCCCAAGCAATGATCTTTCCTTTCCGATATAGCTTCCGAAGATTGCCATGGCTCCGATACCAAGACTCAGGGTAAAGAATGCCTGATTCATCGCTGCTACAATGGTATAACCGATACCCAGTTCTTTCATTCTTTCAAAGTCCGGAATCAGATAAAACTTCAGACCTTCTGCCGCTCCGTCCATCATGATACTGTTAATCGCCAGCACTACCATGATGGCAAGCAGTGCAATCATCATTACTTTTGTGATTTTTTCCAGACCATTCTGCAAACCTCTGGAACATACAAAGATACCAATGGCCACTACAACGATCATCCAGAAAGCCATAACAAGCGGCTGTGACAACATCTCATTAAATACGCCGCCGACCTGATCTGCATCAAGTCCTGTAAACTTACCGGTTGCTGTCAGGTAAAAATAGTGCAGCATCCATCCTGATACAGTTGTATAAAACATCATCAGCAGATAGCAGCCGATCACGGTGATGTAGCCGTGGATATGCCATTTCTGCCCCGGTTTTTCAAGTGCTTGATAAGCTTTTACCGGACTTTTCTGGCTGGCTCTGCCAACGGCAAACTCCATAGTCATAACCGGCAGTCCAAGTATCACCAGAAAGATCAGGTAACACAGTACAAACGCGCCGCCGCCACCTTTTCCTGCAATGTAAGGAAATTTCCAGACATTACCGATTCCGATGGCACATCCGGCAGATATCAGGATAAATCCCATACGCGACTTTAATTTTTCTCGTTCCTTCATTCATCTTTCTCCCTCATATAGATTTTTACAAAATACGTAACTGTTCAGTACCTCGCGGGACAGTGGCTACTGAATAGTTACCAAAATACTAACAGGGCATACAACAACAGCCCGGACAGAGCATATTCATGCACAGGCACTGGCAGCACCAGTTTCCCATACCTTCTCCCGGTTTCTGGTAGCCGTATCCGGTACTCATATTCTGATACCATTGTCCCTGAGACTGCAGCTGCTGATAAAGTCTCTGATACATCAGGTTGCCCGGTTCCATCTCCATCGCTGTTCTGGCATCCTCCATAGCACTTGCTGTATTTCCCGCTCCGGCACTTGCAATGGCATGATAATAATACCATTCTCCATTTTTTTCCTGCATTCTTTCCAGGACATTTAAAGCCTCCCGGTAATGACCGGCATTGATATAGTTCGCCGCCGCACGCATCTCCATGGAACGCTGATCATCCTGTGTCTGATACCCGCCGGACTGATAACCACCGTACCAGGAGTTTTGAGAAGTTCCCTGTTCCCGTTCCCTCACGATCTGATCATAAGCCTGCTGTACCTGTTTGAACATCTCTTCCGCCTGCTCTTTATTGGGATTATTGATATTCGCATCCGGATGATATTTTCTGCTTAGCTTCCGGTATGCTTTTTTGATTTCGTCCATGCTTGCATCTCGCGATACACCAAGGACGCTGTATGGATCCAACATTCCTTATTTTCTCCTCGTCTCTTTTTCCCGGGACTTTATCCTGTCATATTTTGTCCAGATACCAGAATACAATATATTTCGCAAAATGTCCACATATTCTATGATCGGAAGTTTTTCAAATTGGCGGGAAGCTTCAGCCGCTTCCATCATCAGAATCTGTCTGACCCGGTCATCAAAGTCTTTTTCCTGTGCGATCGGCTTCCATGGGTTATAGTTTCCTTTTTTTCTGTCTTTTTCAATATCCTCATAGGCATCCATCCGGTAGATGAATCTTCCCATGGCACAACCGATCTTTCGCATTGTATCTGCCCAGACATCTTCTTTCCAGACATAGATTTCACCAAGCATCTCTCCCGTATCTGCTGCTGCCCTGTCAAGATCCGTACTTGCTTCCTGCTCACATGCTTTCAGCTTTTGCAGATAGGTTTCGATTGCGCTCGCCTGCCGCGGATATCTTTCCTTTAAACGTTTTACGTCTTTTTTTAATGCTGATGCAAGTATAAGAGGAACCGGTTTTTTCTCGTCCTCCCAGTCGTCTAACAGATTATAATAACTCAACAGTACATTCATATCCGCCGCATAGGCAGTCCACTGGTTTCTCAGACAGAGATGTTTTTTGAACGGATGCATGGCACAGAAGTGTTCTTCCCGCTTTGTTTCCGTCTCATACAGGCCGGTCAGCAAAATTCCGAGAAAGGTCACATCATACGTCAGAGTAACCCTGGAAGTTTGTCCGTGATCTTCTTTCAGATCCTGGCAGACTCCACAGTAAAATCCATGATAGATCCGATAGTCTTTGATCTTCATTTCTTCCATATTGGTTGTAACGTAGCCAAACATCCTCCCTCACCTCTTTTCTTTGTTTGTCTGTTTATGATCTGTTCATCCACTTCATAAAATTAATCAGGTGCGTTTGATAAAATTACAGTTGCAATTTGGACAGTGAATCGATATTTTTCCTTTTCCTTTTGGTACCCGGACTTTTTGTCCGCAGGTCGGACATTTGTAAATTCGATGGGTGCTGTCTCCGTGACTTCCGGTCAGTTTGTTCCATTTTGTTCTTACTTTTTCACGTGCCTGGATATAATGCTGATTTTCCTGGTATCTCGCAGAGATATCTTTGGAAAGAATACGATAGTAATCGTAGATCAATACGAGCAGAATCAGCAGAGAAAAGATCGAACTTCTCACAAAGAAGGATACGAGCAGAAGTCCGAACAGCAGATACATCAGAAATCTTCCCAGTTCATCTATTCTTCCGTATCTGCCCTGCATAAATCGATATAGTTTGTCTCTCCAGTTATTCATTGTTTTCTCCCCGTTCTTTTTTTACTGTCACCACATTCTCAGTTCTTTCTCACATATCTGTGCAGCTTTCTGCTTTTTCCCATGCTTCCCTGGCAAATGCAACTGCATTCTGTATATCTGCATCGTCCGGGTGCAGCAACGCTTTATCAAAGTTTCGGATCAACATCTGTGCTTTTTCTCTCTGCTCCGGATTCTCTTCCATGACTTCATAACGTTTTCGTACCTGCATCGGCATCTTTCCCATGCAGAGAAAAGCCCCCAGACAGCTGTTGTCTTTCGGAATCCACTGTTTTACATTTTCCACAATTCTGTCATAGTATTCCTGACTCTGCCCGAATCCGCAGGTTCCAAACAGTGCGATCTGCCTGTTATGTACTTTTTTCAGAAATTCCTGCACTTCGATGGGGCAGTCTCCTTTTTCCACACAAAATCCCACATACAAAAGATGGCTTTTCCCAGGTTCCGTATTGCAGTTGATTTCCT
>OCPT01001910.1_pt1 | contig 10564 bp, 10 predicted proteins | sample 1538741 | NCBI WGS metagenome assembly OCPT01 (sample SAMN04571723, study PRJEB22368) | human gut metagenome | biome: human gut; material: stool | host: Homo sapiens | place: Luxembourg | collected 2012-12-06 | reverse complement strand
GAGAGAGGTTTGCCGCATTCCTCCATCCGAATGAATTCGGAGGCTTCCTGCGGCTGTTTCTGTGAAAAGGTCCTCCTGCTGAAGGAGGAACATGTGCATCTATTCAAGAATAGACGTCGGGGAGCAGGCGGGCGCGAACCGAATGCGCAAAGAAAACCACTCTAATTGACGGGCGTCAAGACAACAAAACCGCTATTCTGCTACTGAATAGCGGTTTTTCGAGGTGCGTGAGTTTTGGGCAGGTGAGCGGCCGTCAGCGGGTCCTGCCCTGATAGCGTCCGGAGCTGTCGTAGCGGCTGCCGTCGCGGGACTCGCGTCCCTGGTAGCGGCCGGACTGGTCGTACCAGCGTCCGCTTGAGTCCTGGTGTCCCTGATAGCGTCCGGAGCTGTCGTAGCGGCGCCCGTCGGCGTCGGTTCGGCCCTGGTAGCGGCCGGAGGCGTCGTAGCGTCGTCCGCTCGAATCCTCGCGCCCGACGTAGCGGCCCGACTGGTCGTACATGCGTCCGCTCGAGTCCATGCGGCCCTCGTAGGCACCGTTCTGGTTGTAGACGCGGCCGGGCCTCGTGTACTTCGGAGGCTCGGCGGCGAGTGCGCTGCCAAGAGGCGCCGCAAGGGCAAGGCCGAGGGCGCCGAGAAGCGTTCTTCTGTCCATGTCAATAATCCTGTGGTGCGATGCCGCTGCCTGTGACGGGCGTTCGGGTCAGCTCGGAGATGCCCGCCTTGTCCTTCCAGACGGCGATCCAGCCGTCGATGAGGGGGGAGTCGGTCAGAATGACGCTCAGGTGGAAGCTTCCGTCGGGGAGCTTCTCGAGCCTTTGCGTCCTGTTGAAGGGCGTCTCGTTGAGGTTGAGGGCCGTCACGGCGTTCGTGAAGCGGAAGGAGAGCTCGACCTTGCGGCCCGAGCCGTCCGAGTAGTTGAAGTGGCACGAGTTGACGTAGGAGTCGAGCGAAAAGTCCTTCGGACGCTCGGCCTGAAATTCGGTGACGCGGGCCTTCGTGAGGCGGTGAAGCGCGAGGTGGCGCACGTTCTCATAGCGGTCGAACATGCAGACGAGGTAGAGGCGAACGTCCTGCTGCACGAGGCCGAGCGGGGTGATGAGGCTTTTGACCTGCTTGCCTGAAGCACTGTCGTACTCGATCTCGAGCTTGAGTTCACGAAAGAGCGCCTCGCTCACGGCCTCGAAGATCGTGCGGGAGATCTTCGGCGGCATCATCGGCAGGGAGCTTCCCACGACGGCGATCTTCTTGAGCCAGGCCTTCTCATTGCGCGGGGCGGCGGAGAGAGTCTCGTTGAACTTCTGCGAGGCCATGTCGAACAGGGGCGAGAGGGACTTCGAGAGCGTCGTCGGGATCATGAAGCGCATGTGCTCCTGGGCGAGCCTCAGGAGCAGGCATTCGTGCACGGACATCTGCTGCGAGAGGAGCGTGCCGCCCGCCGTGCTCTGCTTGTAGCCGTAGGGGCGGGAGCGCATGTCGCAGTCGATGCCGAAGACGTCCGTCGAGGCCATGGTCTTGAGATAGCGCTGCAGGGTGCGGATCCGGATCGGAATGCCCGCGGCGTCGAGCTCCTGCTTGAGCTGCTGTGCCGTGATGAGGCGGCCCTTCGGAATGCGGGTGAGGATCTGGATGAGCATCACGGCTTCATCCAGAGTGGAGGATTTGCGCGGCATGTACTGCTCCGTTGAAAGAGAAGAAGGGCGCCCTTGGCCAAGGCGCCCTCCTGTTTTGTGCGGTGACGGGATCAGGCGCCGGGGTGCGAAAGTCCCGGAACGCCGAGCCACTTGAGATAGAAGTCGTCGAGCACTTCCTCGTTGATGTCGATCGCCTGCTCGGCGGGCGGCTGCGTCTGTGCGAGCGTCGTCTCGATGAAGCTCAGCACACCGGGGAAGAGCGTCTTGGGACCCGTTTCCTTAAGGGCGCCTGCGCTTCGCTGAATGTTGAGAAGCGTCTCGATCTCCGCGCGAAGGCCCTCGTCCGTGACGAGCGCGTCGGCGAGTTGCTCGAAGACCACGGGCGGCATGCTCTTGCGGGTCTCGACCCAGCGCATGGCGAGGAGCCCCTGCACGATGTAGAGGAAGCGCTTGTAGGCGATCGTCTCGTGGCCGAGCAGGAAGTGCGAGACATGGGACTGCGCCATCGAGCGGTAGGCCCAGTAGAGGCGCGGCAGCGGGGCGCCGTAGTCCAGAAGCTTCCTCATCTCGGCGAGGAAGAGCGGATGATTGCGGTAGACGATCTGCGAGTAGAGGCTCTGCACGATCGAGACGTTGCCCTTCTTGAGGAGCATCAGGCACTTCTTGAGATCCCAGCCCGAAATGTCCCACACGCCGTCCTGATCGAGTGTGATCGTGTCGGCCGGGGGCGTGAGCTTCAGATAGTTCTTGAGCGGACGCACGTAGATGAAGCGGATGTCGTAGTCCGAGCTCGGGGACGGAAAGCCCCAGCTTCGGCTGCCCGCCTCGCAGGCATAGAGGATCCTGATGCCGTGGGAGGCTTCGAGGCGCCTGAGCCGCGCCTTCGCTTCGTCAAACATTTCTTCAGCAGTGGAAGTCATAGTGAGGGCCTGAAAATCCGTACGTTTCCGACAGAAGAGGTAACGTACGCGTCAATTGAGTCTTGGATCGTGCACGTTATATCGTGCTATATATCTTCGGCATCGAACGGTGGAAAATCATGCCGAAATTCTTGATCGGCCCATTATCGCACGAAGAGCCGCGAGGAGTGTCCTATGAAGACGGAATTGTTGGCGGCGAGGACGGCCATGTATCCAATATGCAACGGGGCGAGCGCTCTGTCGGAAGGATTTCGGCAGAACGTCAGTTGAGCGTGGAGTTGACCGTGACGGTACCGATCACGTATTCGGAGGTGCGCCAGAGGCGGATGAGCTTGGTGGTGACGGGTTCGCCCGCGTACTCGGGCCAGACGCGAAGGAGGTACTTCCGAAGCATTAGGGCGCCCTCGGCATCCATTTGGTCGGGGCGGTGGTACCAGCGGCCGGCGAGATAGAGGACGCGTCGCACGAAGGCGGCGTCGGGAAGCGCACCCGAATGAAGGGGCTCGGTGAGAAGGGAGATGCGCTTTTCGCGTGCTTCGCCGTCCTCGGGGATCGGGCGGATCGTCTCGAGCATGAAGCGTGCGGCGCGAAGGCGGGCATCGGGTTCGGATGCGCCCCGTGCGGTAGGCGGGAAGGGCGCGTCGATTGCGTTGATCCCGGCGGGCAGACGATCGTCCCCGGCGGCGAGCGCCGCGAGTTCGGAGATGTGCCAGTCGAAGTAGGAGCGCACGAGCGAGGCGAAGGTGGGCGTGGTGGTGAGCCTTCTGTTCCATTCCTCGCGGGTGAGCTTCAGGCCGAACTGCCGGTTGAGCAGCTCGATGTCGTCGTCGGAGAGCGAAAGAAATGTGGACATGCGGCTCCAGGGGAGGTGTTTTGCGGGTGAATGCCCGTTCATTCTACTCCGCATGAAGGCAAATCGCATGCAGTTGATCCGTCTTGGTGATGATTTTCATGAGCCGTGAGCGGTTTGCGCGATCGGTGTGCATAAGAACGCCTGCACGACAGGGCGTTCTGTGAGAGCTGTCACTTCATGGGGTGTAGAACGGGGCGATTGGCCTCGATGCCGATCCAGCCGCCGCGGATGCAGTTCGCCTCCTCGAAGTGCCAGTCGGGGAGGACGGCGCGGATGACGCCGCCTGCGGTCGTGGTGATGCCGGGACGGTGGGTGTGTCCGTGGATGACGACGGCGGCCTCGAGGTTTCGGGCGGCCTCGTCGAGGGCGCGTTCGTCGACGTCGGTGATGTAGGCGGCCTTGACGGACTTGCGGGTGCGGCTGCGGGCGCGGGCGTCCTCGGCCACCTGCAGGCGTTTTTTCAGGGGAAGCCTGAGCATGATCCACTGCCACCAGACGCTGCGCACGCGGCGTCGGACCTTCTGGTAGTCGGCGTCGAACGTGCACCAGAGGTCGCCGTGGGAGAGAAGGATGCGCTCGCCGCGCAGCACGCCGACGGCGGGGTCCCTGAGGAGCGTCGCGCCGATCTCGCGCGCGAAGCGCTCGCCCATCATGAAGTCGCGGTTGCCGTGCATGATGTATAGCCCGTGCGAGGCCGAGTAGGCGCGAAGCGCATCGGCCACGGCCGCCATCGTGTAGGAGGCGTCGTCGCCGATCCAGTAGTCGAAGAAGTCCCCGAGGATGAGGAGCTCGGCATGTTCGGCCGCCTCGCGTTCGAGAAAGCGCAGGAAGGCGTTCATCGTGTCGGGCTTGGAGTGGCTCAGGTGCAGGTCGGAGATGAAGACCGGATCGTTGAGCGTCACGGGACCTGCGGTGCCTTCAAGAGCGGGAACGGTGAAAGGGGAGAGCATGGCGGAGGATCCTCTAGGGTTTGCAGTCCGTCCATTGTATCCGAGCATGGAAAAGCCCGCGAGGGCATACCCTGCGGGCTTCTTGTCAGGAGCGTTGCGCCGTGCGCCTTATTTGGCGGGCTGCGGAGCAGGCTGCTGCTGGGCGGGTTCAACGGGCTGCTGAACCGGCTGAGCGGGTTGCTGGGCCTGAGCCTCGGCGGGCTGCTGCTGGGCTTCGGCCGGCTGCTGGGCCTGGGCGGTCTTGTCGTCGCCGAAAAGGGCTTCGCCGATCATGGAGCCGGCAACGGCGCCGGCGGCGGCACCCATCATGTTGGACATGAAGCCGCCGCCCTGCTGCTGGGGCTGGGTGGGAGCGGCGTTCGCGGCGGGCGCAGCCTGCTGGGCGGGCGCCTGATTGGCGGCCGGCGCGGCCTGCTTGGCCGGAGCGGCGGCGGGAGCTGCGGGGCGGCCTGCGTGGAGGCGGCGGGACGGCCCGGAACCGGATTCGTGACGGGGGCGGGTTTCTGGACGGGCTTCACGGAGGCCGGACGGCCCATGGAGAAGCCGGAGGAGCGCTTGACCTTGGCGGCTTCGGCACCGGAGGTGATGGCGAGGAGCGCGGCGGCGGTGAGGAGGACGAGCTTGGTCTTGTGCATTTCGAACTAATTCCGAAGGAGTAGAAAAAGAGTGAAGCTATTATACGGAGAGCTCGAAAAGCCGAAGGTTATTGAAGCGGTTTTGTTACATATGCCGTGAAACAGAAATGATTTCCACGAAAAAACTCACGGTTTCGCGTCTGATGTCGGAGAAAACCTGACGAATTGCGGCCAGGGAAGGGGAAGGCGGGCTCAGCCGCCGAAGAGTCGGGCGAGCAGGCCCTGCTTAACCTCTTCGGAGGAGGCGGCGCCTGTGGGATAGCCCGTCTCGCCGATGGACCTGATGCATTCGCGCACGAGGCTTTCAGAGAGCGGCGCCTCGCTCTCGATCGTCACCTCGTTCCTGCGGTGGGAGGCCCTGATGCGCCTCGCCTCGCCGTGCGAGAGGATCTTGCGGACGGCCTCGATCACGTGGGCTTCGCACATCTCGCAGGCCATGTTGCGGACTTCGATTCGGGTGCGGATCATGTTGGCGTTCCAAAGGATTTGAGAATGAATCGCATTCTATCACGTTCGAAGAGGGGCGCAAACAATCGGGGAGGGACGTCGTAACGCCTCTCCCCTCGGGATGCGGACTGTCTCGGGAGGTTTAGTCGAGGGTGCGCAGCGCGTCGATGAGCGCGGTCTTGGCCTCGGTCTTTTCGTCCTTCATCTTGATGATGCGGGCGGGGTTGCCAACCACGACGGCGCCAGCGGGCACGTCCTTGATGACGATGGCGCCCGCACCCACGACGGCGCCGCGGCCCACGCGCACGCCTTCGATCACGACGGCGTTGGCGCCGATCATGACGTCGTCCTCGATGACGACGGGGGTGGCGGAGGCGGGTTCGACGACGCCTGCGAGTACGGTGCCCGCGCCGATGTGGCATCGGTTGCCGACGATGGCGCGGCCGCCGAGCACGGCGCCCATGTCGATCATGGTGCCTTCGCCGATGACGGCGCCGATGTTGATGACGGCGCCCATCATGATGACGGCGCCTTCGCCGATCTCGACCTTTTCGCGGATCACGGCGCCCGGTTCGATGCGGGCGCGGATGTTCCTGATGTCAAGGAGTGGAACGCCGGAGTTGCGGCGGTCGTTTTCGATGACGATGTCGGCGATGGCGGCGGCGTTGGCCGTGACCACGGGTTCAAGGTCGGCCCAGTTGCCGAAGACGACGAGACTGAGGCCCTCGCCGAAGACCTTGGCGCCGCAGGACGCGAAGTCGACGGGCTCCCTGAGGTTCACGTAGATCTTGACGGGGGTCTTCTTGGGAGCGGTGGCAATGTAGTTGATGATTTCCTGGGCGTTCATTTATCTAGTGGGTTCCGTTGGTGTTGAAGAGAAGGTCGTCGAGCGAATGGAAGCCCTTGGGCTCCCTGACGAGCGCGCGGGCGGCCTTGAGGGCGCCGAGCACGAAGATGCGGCGGCTCGTGGCGCGGTGCGTGAACTCGAGCTCTTCGTCGGGGCCGAAGAAGTGTACGGAATGCGTGCCTGCAACGGTGCCGCCGCGAAGCGCGTGGATGCCGATTTCGTCGGGACGGCGTTCGCCGCAGAGGCCCTCGCGGCCGTAGACGGGCGTGAGTTCGCCCGCGGGATCGAGCGCTTCGACGAGGAGCTTCGCGGTGCCGCTCGGGGCGTCCTTCTTCCTGTTGTGGTGGGTTTCGGTCACCTCGATGTCGAAGTCGGGGCGCAGCGCTGCGGTCACGAGGCGAAGCGCGCGTGCGAGCACGGCGACGCCGAGCGAGTAGTTGGCGCTCCAGACGACGGGAGCGTGTTCGCCGAGGGCGGCAACGGCGGCCTTTTCCCCGGCCGTGTAGCCCGTGGTGCCCGAGACGAGCGGGGTGCCCGTGCGGGCGACGTAGGCGGCGACGGCGGGCAGGGCCTCGGGGCCGGAGAAGTCGATGGCGACGTCGGCTGCGGGCGCGGCGGCGAGTTCGGCGATGTTTGCGCGGCCGTATTCGCCGACGACGGCGTCACCCGCGTCAAGGGCGCACTCCTTGAGGAGGCGCCCCATGCGTCCCGTTCCGATGAGGATGATGTTCATGGGGCTTCTTTCCAGAGTCTTTATTCGTTGATGAGGCCTGCCTTGACGAGCTCGGCGCGCAGGCGGGCGGCGTTGGCGGGCGACATGTCGCAAAGCGGCAGACGCATCGGACCGGCGTTGAGGCCCATCATGTTGAGCGCAGTCTTCGCAGGAATCGGATTCACTTCATAGAAGAGCGCGTTCATGAGGTCGAGGCGGCGGACCTGCTCGGTGGCCGCTTCGGCGGTGCGGCCCGCGAACCAGTCGGTGCACATCTTCGCACAGGAGGCGGGGTCGATGTTGGCGTAGACGCTGATGACGCCCGAGCCGCCCACGCTCATGATGGGGACCGTGATGTCGTCGTTGCCGGACCACATCTGGAAGTCGGGGCCGAGGAAGCGGGCGACCTCCATGGCGTAGCTCATGTTGCCCGAAGCTTCCTTGATGCCGCAGATGTTCGGGTGCTTCGCGAGGCGCTCGACGACGGAGACCGGGATGGAGCAGCCCGTGCGGCCCGGCACGTTGTAGAGGATGCAGGGCACGGAGACGGCGTCGGCCGTGTCGGCGAAGTGGCGGTACATGCCCTCGGCGTTGGCCTTGTTGTAGTACGGGGCGATGATGAGGAGCGCGTCGGCGCCCATCGCCTCGTAGCGGCGGCTCATCTCGATCTGCGTGGCCGTGCAGTTGGAGCCCGAGCCGACGATGACGGGCACGCGTCCCGCGACCGTGTCGATCGTGTGGCGCACGACGGCGGCGTCCTCCTCGTGCGTCATCGTGGAGTATTCGCCCGTCGTGCCGAGCGTGAGAATGGCGCTCGTGCCGCCGGCGATCTGGCGCTCGATGAGATGGGTGAGGGCTTCGAAGTTCACGCTTCCGTCTTCGTGGAAGGGCGTGATCATGGCGACGATGGAGCCTCGGACGTTTTCGAACTTCATAGGGGTAGTACCTCAGAAACAGGGACATGAAAAACCGTCGACAGAGGCGCTTCTGCCGACAGTCTGGCGCGGAAAGCAGGATCCGCGGCGTTTCTGAAGGGGATAGCGCAACCGGCCGGATGCCCGGACGGACAGTCCGCAGGATGTTCTCCTGCGACCCATCACCCCGGAGCGCCCTCCGCGGATGATTCGGCGGTGTTGCCTCGCCACGACGTCGTCGCCTGCCGGCTCGGTCGGGCCCTTCGTCCCCGCTCCTCTATCTGCAGGAGCAAAGTTACCACGGACAGCCCGATTTTGAAAAGGGACGGCGTCGGAAAAGACGCTCGGGTGGGTCCCGCGCAAACCGTCTAGGTGAGACGCCCTACGACCTATTGCCTAGGTGCGCGGTTTCGACTCTTCCGAAGCTCCGCCACATGATATAAATGCAGGACTTTTCATCGAGCGCCGGCTTCGGGGGCGAGAGCCTCCTGGCGGCCTTTCCGTCCTTGTGTCTGCACTTCCGGAGAACGCGTCCATGAGCCTCAATGCCGTCAACCACCGCAGGGTCCTGCACCGAATGCCCGAGCTCGACGACGAGCTGCCCGATACGACGGCCTACGTGAGGAAGGTGCTCGAGCCGCTCGGCGCCGAGGTCTTCTCGCCCATCAAGGGCAGCGTGTGCGCGTACTTCGACGCGGGCGCAGAGGAGACGGTCGCCCTGCGCGCCGACATGGATGCGCTGCCCGTGACCGAGTGCACGGGGCTTTTCTTCGCCTCCGAGAGGCCGGGGCGCATGCACGCCTGCGGGCACGACGGCCACACGGCCATCGAACTCGGTCTTGCCGAGGAGACGGCCCGCATGATCAGGGCGGGCGAGAAGCTGCCGAGGAACGTTCTCTTCGTCTTCCAGCCCGCCGAGGAGACGACGGGCGGCGCGGGACGCATCTGCGAGACGGGCGTCTTCGAGAAGTACCGCGTCACGCGAATCTTCGGCCTGCACCTCTGGCCCAACCTTCCTGAGGGAAGCGTCTGGTCGCGTCCCGGCCCGATGATGGCCCGCTCGAACGAGGTGACGCTCAAGGTGACGGGCAGGAGCGTGCACGTCTCGCGCGCCGCCGAGGGGCTCGACGCCCTGCGAGCGGGCGTCGACTGGATGAACGCCGCTTACGCCTGGACCGAGGCCCTGCCGCCGGACGTCCTGCGCACGCTGCAGTTCGGCCGCATGACGGCGGGCACGGTGCGAAACGCCGTCGCGGGCTCCGCCGAAATCCAGGGCACGCTTCGCACCTACGACGAGGATGCCGCGGAGATGATCCGCTCTCACCTCAGGACGCTCGCCGCCGAAACGGCGGAGCGAACTGGCTGTGGGCTCGAAGTGTCCTTCAGCACGGGCTACCCCGCCGTCTGGAACAACGAGACGCTCTTCGAGCGGGTCTCGAGGGACCTCGGCGCAGACGCCCCGCAGCTGCTCGCTGAACCCGTCCTCGCGGCGGAGGACTTCTCCTTCTACCAGAGGTGCATTCCCGGCGTCTTCTTCTTCCTCGGCGTGGGGCCCGCGCACGAACTCCACTCCCCGCACTTCTGCTGGAACGACGAGGCCGTGATCCCTGCGGGCATCGCCTTCATGAAGAAGATCATGGTTCTCCCTTAGAATAATGGTTCTTCCCTAAGTGGAAATTCTTATTGCATTTTGCATTAGAATGCTAGTTCCACTCTGCCGCTGACAGTGAAAGAAGGTTGGGACGGCCGGAACGGAAAACAGAACCGAATAACGAGAGGGGCCCTGCGAGGGCCCTTCGTGTCCATCTTTTCCATCCAAGCTACAAATGGATTTCCTCAATCAACTCGTCAGCGACGTCAACGGCGTTCTCTGGGGCGTCTTCTTCCTGATTCCGCTGCTTTGCGGCACGGGCATCTTCTACACCATCAAGCTGCGCTTCGTTCAGGTGCGCAAGTTCGGCCTTGCGGCCCGCTTCCTTCTGGGCGGAGCGTCGCTCTTCGGCAAGCGTGCCGACAAGTCGGGCATGAGCTCCTTTCAGGCGCTTGCCACGGCCGTTGCGGCCCAGGTGGGCACGGGCAACGTTGCGGGCACGGCCACGGCCCTCGTGGCGGGCGGGCCGGGCTCGCTCTTCTGGCTCTGGGTCGCGGCCTTCTTCGGCATGGCAACCATCTTCGCCGAAGCCGTGCTCGCGCAGACCTATCGCACGAAGGACGAGCAGGGCCGCGTGCTCGGCGGTCCCGCCTACTACATCACGCTCGGCATGGGCGAGAAGTGGCGTCCGCTTGCGGTCTTCTTCTCGATCGCAATCATCATTGCGCTGGGCTGCATCGGCAACATGGTGCAGTCCAACTCCATCGCGCACGCCATGCAGACCGCCTTCAACGTGCCGGCCGCCGTCTCGGGCGTCGTGTGCGCGGTGCTCGCGGGCCTCGTCTTCTTCGGCGGCGTCGGCCGTCTGGCGAGCGTCACCGAGAAGATCGTTCCCTTCATGGCGGCCATCTACCTCATCGGCGGCCTCTGGGTGATCGGCGCCCACATCACCGAAGTGATTCCCGCCTTCAGGCTCATCTTCGTCGCGGCCTTTGATCCCGAGGCCGTCATGGGCGGCGCGCTCGGCCTGACGGTCGCCAAGGCGATGCAGTTCGGCGTGGCCC
>OCPT01001906.1_pt1 | contig 10583 bp, 10 predicted proteins | sample 1538741 | NCBI WGS metagenome assembly OCPT01 (sample SAMN04571723, study PRJEB22368) | human gut metagenome | biome: human gut; material: stool | host: Homo sapiens | place: Luxembourg | collected 2012-12-06 | reverse complement strand
ATATATCGGCATTTACCAACTTATGAAAAGATAATCAGAAATTTAGTAAGTTTTTAAATCGAAAAAAATATTTCCGGATGCAAAAAATAGATATATGTATGAAGGAAAAGAAGTAGATATTTTTATTCCGTCTATGAAAGTAGGAATAGAATATGATGGTAGATTTTTTCATACGGAAGAAACACAGGAAAGAGATAATAGTAAAGATAGATTTTTTAAAGAGTTTGGAATTCGGTTGATTAGAGTAAAAGAATATGTCGGAAATATAGGAGAAGAAAAAAAGAATTTAATATGGATTAATGAAAGAAAAAAACAGGATAGTAATATAAAATATGCTTTGAAAAGAATATTTGAACTATTAGAACTAAAAGACTATCAAATTGATCTGGATATCAATAGAGATAGAATTGAAATAATGGCCCAATACTATGTTTCTATTCAGAAAAATTCATTTGTTCAGTATCATCCAGAATTAATTGATGAATGGGATGATGAGAAGAATGATAAGTTAAAAATGGAAATGTTTTCAGTAGGAAGTGGTGTTAAAGTATGGTGGAAATGTGATAAAGGTCACAGTTATAGTATGTCTTTTGATTCGAGAAATAAAGGAGGAGGTTGTCCGATTTGTGCAAGTCAAAAATTGCTAGAGGGATTTAATGATTTAAAAACACGATATCCAGAGATAGCAAAAGATTGGTGTTATAAAAAGAATGATAACTTAATGCCACAACAATTTATGCCGGGAAGTAATATTAAAGTATGGTGGACATATAAAAATAATCATACATATAAAGCAACTATAGCAAGCCGAACGATTGCCCAATCAGGTTGTCCCTATTGCTCTGGTCGTAAAGCAATTTCAGGTGTTAATGATTTATGTACAAAATATCCATGGATTAAAGAAAGATGGAATTTTGAAAAAAATATACAGATTAATCCTAAGCTTCAACTGCCATATACACATAAGAAAATATGGTGGAAATGTACAAAGGGACATAGTTTTTATTTAGAGGTAAGTAAGATAACGTCTTATTATGATAAGCATAAAATTTTTAGATGTCCTGTTTGTGAAGGTAGTAATAAAAGGAAAGTCATTAATATCGATACAAATGAAGTATTTGAATCATTAGAAGACGCAGCAAGGGCATGTGGATTAAAAAAAGGAGATACGATCTCTTTATGCTGTCAAGGTAAGCAAAAAAAAGCAGGAGGATATCATTGGAAATACTTCTGTGATAATGAATAATTAAAGATATTTTATAATCTGTACCCCCTTACGCAACCCAAGAGCGTAAGGGGATACAGATTTTTTTTGATGGAAAGATAGAAAGGAGACTCTTTTCGTATCTATGATATACTTCACGTTGGCAACCTAAGTGTTTTGCAACTTCTGCTTGAGTTTTATCATTATCAATTCGTAAGTCTTCTAAGCATTGGAAATGCATAGTATCACCTCAAGTGTATGCTACCAAATAATTGTATTTTCAATTATGATATGCTACCATATGGTTACAAAAATGAGTGCGTTGAAAACACAAAAGGAGCAATAATATGCCTTACATAATATTACTAGTGATAGTCATTTTTCTTGTGATTTATTTAAAAATGGAAGTGTCAAAAAATTATACAAAAATGAAGGTATGGATAAGTAGATATCGGAAACAGGTAATTGCTGCTTTAGGAGTTATTGGATTAATTTGTTTTACCAAATTTACCATTATATTAATCGTTGTGTGTGTCATAACTTATTTTTACCGTAAGCTCATGCGTGAAAAACGTGTTGAAGAATGGGAAAAAAGAAATGTCGACCCCGTAGAATATAGAGTACTAGATAAGAATATAGAAAAAATAGCAGAATTAATTGGTGTTAATGATAAAAACAAAAGAGATTATAAATTTTATGCATCAAATATGCCGTATGGTCGTGTAAATGCATTCTTAAATTATTTTCAACGGGACTTAATGAATGAAGAAATATATTATTTTTCAGCTATTCCAAGTGAAAATGAAAATGAGGTCAGAGAATATGGATTAGCAATAACAGGAAGTGGAATATTTATTGCAAGTCAGGCGAATTCAACAAAAGGAAAGACAAAGCAACTGCTTTTTTCTGGATTTAATAGTGCGGAATATGATAGCAATACTGATTCATTACTAGTAGAAAACATAGTAAGATGTGGAAGTGGAATTGAAAAAACAAAGGTAAAAGGAAATGAATTTACAGTTCCATTAACATATGTTGTAAAGGTTATGTCAATGTTAGAGCAAAATGATATTCCATGTGCGTTATTTACAAATAATGTAATCTATTCAGATGTTCAAAAAAATATCAATGAAGCTGAGAATCATTTGAAGCAAGAGTTGAATATGGAACATATGAAACAAAATATGGGAAATGTTGGAACTATTGCGGGTGCATCAGAAAGACAGAAGATATATTCAGAAATGGGCAATGATATGAATATGCGTCAGGGTCATGGATATGGTGCAGAGTACGGAAATAAAACTGTTGATAGAATTTTAGGAAAAAAGGTAGAAGGTGTACAGGAAAAAGAGAATGGACATCATAAATTAAATGGTGCTGATAAAATAGTAAACGGACAAAAAGTACAGACAAAATATTGTAAAAGTGCGGCAGATACATACAGAGCTGGATTTAAAGATTCTTCCCATGATTATTCTGGACAACTAAGAGAAGTGCCAAGAGATCAATATGATGAAATACGAAGGATGTTACAAAAAGACATTGATGATGGAAAGATGAATGGAATAAAGCCAGGAACTCCAGCAGAAAACTTTTTGAAAAAAGGATATTTTTCATATTTACAGTCATGTCGAATTGCAGCGGCAGGAAGTATTGAATCAGTTAGTGTAGATTTAGCAAATGGCGTTATAACATCAATGACTAGTGCATCTATCTCTGCAATTATTATTTTCGCAAGTGGTATATGGCAAGGAAAAGATGTGAAAGAGGCGGCTAAAGATGGAATTGAGACTGCTGGACGGGTAATAGGAAAAAGTGCTATTATTTATACGATTACAATGCAAGTAAATCGGACAAACATTTGGAATTATGCATTGAATGATACAATGGCTAACCCTATTAATACGGTTAGTGAAAAGGTTGCCGGTAATATTGCTGAATCATCGTTGGCTAAAAGTTCTATAGGTAAAAAAATACATCTGGATAGTATAGATAGTCAGAAGTTAACAAATGGAGTTGTTACCGTTGCAGTAGTCTTTGGTCCAGATATATGCAAAGCATGTATGGGAAAAATATCAGTAAAACAATTAGCCAAAAATGCTACTGCAGGAGCGGCAGGTATTGCTGGAATGGTAATCGGTAATGCGGTTACGGCTGGTAATCCACTCGGAGGAATGGTAGGTGGAGTTGTGGGCGGTGCAGTAGGTAAGAAAGTTATGGATAACTTTATTGAAGATGATGCAGTTGCTATGTTCCGTGTTATGAAAGAAGAATTTTTAAACGTAGTTATGTCATCTTATTTGTCACAAGAAGAATTTGAGGAGGTCGCAAGAAGAACTATCTGGGATAAAAAAGTATCAAAAGAATTACAAAATATGTATAAGAAATCTAAAAAAGGTGAGCATAGAGCATATGCCAATTCGTTAATTGAAGAAGTGGTTGTTGATGTATTGAAGAATCGAAAGAAGATAACTAACGAAATGTGGAATGAAGGACAACAATTACTGGGAGTATAATAAAAAAGTAAATCACAGAAGAATAGCAGTTAAATAAGAAAGCGTATAAAACATAATAGAAGTGTAAGATTGCAAGGGAGTGTTTGAAGAAAAAGAATATTATGGCAAAAAAACTTGCATTAAAAAATACAAAAGGTTTAGTAAGATTGTTCGAAAAAATGATAATTATATTAGAAGGTGCATTCTTGAAAGGATGCACTTTTTGGTGTATATTTTAAATAAATAAATTTTATTGTGAAAATAGAGTGCGGAAAGTCATAAACATGTGTTATATTAAAAATATATAATTTGTAAAAGTAAAAGAGGAAATAATATGGTAGAAGTTAAATCATCAAAATGCCATTGCGGAAAATGTGGAAAAGAATTTTTTGTAGATTGGGATTTAGAAGTTGCAAATGTTTCAGAACATGGTATGGGAGATAGAATAGAATATGAAAGTAAGATAGACTGTAGTTGTCCTGAATGCGGAAATACTATCGGTGCAACATTATTTGTTTCTGAATATCCAGTAGGTGAGTTAGAATATGAAGAAGTAGATAAAGTAGTAGATTCTGAAAATACTCAAAAAAGTTATGTTGAAGAACCGATAATAGCATTTTTCGATTTGTAGAAAGGAATAATATGAAAATTGAAATACTAAATTTTGGCCCAATAAATAGATGTGAGTACGATTTGAATAAATCATTAATTGTTACTTATGGAGAAAATAATATTGGAAAGTCTTATGCTATGCAAGTAATTTATTTGCTATTAAAAAAGATTAGGATGTATACGGATTATTTTTCTTATATGGAAATGTTTTATCCAGAAGCTAGAGAGAATAGAGAAGGAATTGAAAAAATTCTTAAAAATTTTGTGATAAATAATGAAATACAGGTATTAGATGTAACAAATGAAATAATTCATAATTATAAGAAAAATTTAGAAAAATTATTATTAAATGAATTTCAAGCATCATTAGAAAATACATTTGGAACATATGATAAGATATTAGAACAAACACCTGTAATTAAATTGCAAATAGATAGTGAAAATGAATATAAATTTTTACTAAATGAAAATAAAGTTGAGGCTAATATAAAGATAGAGAAAGTTTTGTTGAAAAAGACATCATCGGATTTTCATAAATCGAGAAAGAATAAAGGACACTATGATATTTACGTGTATGAAAATCATGTGAATACACCAGTTAATTTGATGATAGATAAAATTAATGAGTTAAGCCGAAATTTTGCGCGAAATTTTTTGAGATGGATGAAGGATGTATATTTTCTTCCAGCTTCAAGATCTGGAATATATACAGGAATGAGTTCATTTGGTCCAATTATGGCACAGTTATCACAAAATAGAGCATACTTTAATCGATCATTTCAAATTCCAAGTATTCCAGAACCAATATCGGATTATTATATGGCATTATCAAATATTAGAAATGATAGAAATGTAAAGTTGGAAGAAATTGTACATGAAATAGAAGAAGAAATTCTAAAAGGGGAAGTAAAGTTTGATTCTAGGAAAAAAGCACTTATTTATCAAGGAAAAATTATGGAGCATTCCTTTGAAATGAATGATGTATCTTCTATGGTGTCAGAAATTTCCCCGATAGTTGCATATTTGAAATATATAGTGAGAACGGGAAATAAGTCAAAGCTTACGACAAATGCATCAACAATTATTTTTATTGAAGAGCCAGAGGCACATTTACATCCAATTAATCAGATAAAATTAATGAAAAGTTTCACAAAGTTAGTGAAATCAAATATAAAATTAGTGATAGCATCGCATAGTAATTATATATTTAATGAATTAAATAATAGAGTATTAGCAGGAGAGTTAAATCAAAATATGTATAGTCCAATATTAATGAAATTGGAAAATGAAAAAAGTAATACATATTACATGGATATGGATGAATTCGGAGTTAATGATAATAATTTTGCAGATGCATCAGAGTTGCTTTGTGAGGAACGTGAAAATTTAATTGTTGAATTGATGGAAAAAATGGAGAATGAAGATAAGTAGATGATACAGCAGATAAATCAAACATGTAGTCTAAAAGAGTATATAACACATGAAATTGAAGATGCGGGATTGGCTATTGAAGTAGATTCGAAATTAACCTCAGATGAATATATAGGGATAAAAATTGATGATTACTATGGGGGATTAAAGTTAAGAGGAGAAACACCTAAAGCTGTAGATTTTATCGTTTCTGTAGATTGTCAATGTAATGCGTATTGTTTATATATATTGGAATTAAAAAATGTAAAAAGTCCGAAAGGTTTAAAAACGAGTGACATAATTGAAAAATTTGAAACGACAATCGAGCATTTTATGAAAGAAGAATTTAAAGAAATTTTCCTAAATGATAAATACAAATATAAAGAAATAAAATTATATTTGGTGACAAGTGCATATGGGAGAGCTTTAGGGCAAAAAAAATATCAAGATTATGTTAAGTTGTTAAAAAGAATGAATCAAAAAGATACATTAACAAATGATTTGAAACTTTCAAATAAACTGTTCAAGTTTCAAAAAAAAATATTGCGAATCGAGAGAGAATTGCCGCCGAATCCAGTAATTAAAAGAATTACATAACCGAAGTATTAGAATAAAATGAAAAAAGATAAGGGTATGATTGTATAAAGGAGATTATGCTTAATGTCCCGGTAACCGTAATACACCCAACAGGCAGCAATTGCCAAGAAGAACGCTTAATTATAGTTGTTAGTAGATTATACATAGAAGCTTCTTTGGAAGTACACTGAAAAGTGAATCATAAAAAATAGAATCTCCCCTCATATCTGATGGAATCAATTAGATTTCATTAGGTGTGAGGGGAGATTTTTTGACTTTCTATCGGGAAAACGTTATTCAGGGGAGGATTTGGAAACCGTTACCCAAGAAACTTCTTTTATATGAAAGAGTTAATCTATGAGATAATATAAGAAAACTGCAAAAATGTTAGAGCTCGCTTGAAACAAAAAAACAATTATTTTTGAAAATTAAGGGATATTTTCATTTTAAATCCGTCTAATCTATGTAAATAAAAGCTGGCTGGCAAAAAGGGGGTACCAAATTGACGAAGGAGGCACTTGGAGAATTGATTCTTTCATCAGAGCGACAATTGTATGCAACAGCAAAAACAATTTTGTCAGATGACCAGGATTGTGCTGATGCAATACAAGAATCGATTGTGAAAGCATTTTCTAAAATAGATACATTAAAAAAAGATCGCTATGCAAAGACCTGGTTGATGCGGATATTAATCAATGAATGTTATAACATTGCAAGGCGCATCAACGTCAATGAACCTTTGGATGAAGGATATGCAGAAAATATGAAGCAACCTAAGGAGAATCGAGATTACAGTGAATTGTATAGAGCTGTAAACGAACTGAAAGAAGAACTGCGGATTCCGGTGATCCTTTATTATATGGAGGAGTTCAATATAAGAGAGATTGCTCAGATCCTTGAGATATCCGAAGGCGCTGTACAAAAGAGACTTGTAAGGGCGAGGAAAACGCTGAAAAAGAAGATTCAATTGGAGGAGATTTTTATATGAGATTAGACGAATTAAAAAACGACTTTCCAGATATTCCGGACTTTATTCACGATATGATTCAGGAAGAAGTAGAAAAACAAGTAAATTCATCAAACATTACACCAATGCAGAGAAAAAGCAAGTTAAACCGAAGTATAAGCAGGGTAGCGGCTGCGGCAGCTGTGTGCATTATTGCAACATCAACCGTTGCTTATGCAGGAACAAAGCTTTATCATATGTACCTTGAAAAACAGGGAAACTACGGTACTTTAACCACCATAAAATCAGATGAGAATTCTGAAGACGTAAAACTTCCAGAAGAGATTCATGAAATCTCTGTTACATCAAACTATATTCCAGAAGGAATGGAGTGGATCGCCGAAGGGTATAAGTTAGGCTATAAAGATACACTTGATACAGCAGGGATAACCGTTGATACTGTTTTGATGGATGAGAAGAGTTTGGATAAATCATTGTCGGATAGAAATGTTATAGAAAGTGAAAATCATGTTTTCGGATCCTATGATGGAATTTATCTCAAATACAATACAATAAATGGAGAAAACTCATTTGATCAAAGAATTTATCTTCTGTGTCCGGAAGAATATCGTGTTTTGAGACTCTATATTGGAAATACAATTTCAAAAGAAGAAGCATACAAATTTGCTGAAAATCTTGTGATTACGGAAGAGGATGAAATGATCAAAACTGCTGACATGATTACCTGGAGTGATATTATTGAACCGACAGTCTATGCAGATAAAATAGATGTAACAAATGGTCAGCTGTCGGTTCGTCAAATTGGAGAAGCTTTTAATTTAGATTCTTATGCTGAAGATAATAACGGAAATAACATTACTACAGATAAGGTGACAGCTTGTGTAGATAAAATACAGATCGCAGATAATTTACAGCTTTTAGACAGTGATAAAATTCCGAAAGTCTGGAAGACGGCAGTTGATGCAAACGGAAAACTGGTACAGAATCATTTATCATATATAAAAAAAGGTGATGGTGTAAATAATCTGGATTCAGTTGTAAGAGAAGAAAACATGGATCAGAAATTACTGTTTTTGACTGTCACATACACAAATATATCAGAGGAAGAACTCAATCATATGCTCTATCTAGGCACGCTGATTGCTCTTTCGAAACAGAATGATGGCACGTATACTATTTACATGCCTGGTACAGAAGCTGGTGAGGACTATGATTATTATATAAGTGACAGTGTTGCCAAAACAGCTGAAATGACTTATTCCAGCGTACAAGATGACTATGGTAATGGGAAGAATTATATTCCATCGTTAAAGCCTGGTGAGAGTGTTCAAGTCAATATGGCATGGATTGTTAATGAAAAAGATATTAAGAATTTATATTTGAATCTGAATGGAACAGGAGGATGTTATGAAATAACTGAAAACATGTGTCATACAGGAGTTGTTTATGTTGGGAATGAATGACGGAAGGAGATATTTGTGAAGAAGAAAATAATAACTTGTGCGGGTGTTTCTTTTGTCATTATATTCGTGTTACTATCTGTTAATTTCTTACAAAGCGGAACAGGTAGCATAAGTAAAGAGAATATAGAAAAAGAAAATGAATTTAAAAAAAGTCTTGATGTGGTAGCCCAAGAAGAGGAGCCAGATGAAGTATCTAAAGAATTTGCAAACAAACTCGGAGTCGATGAAAAAAATATAGTTTCAACAGGAAACGCGATAAAAAGCACATATTATAGTTTCACAGTTTTATCATGGACAAAAGGAAAGGAGTATCCGGGGTATGCACTTCCGGAAGGGAAAAATCTTGCAGATTATCCGGGAGCAGTGTTAGATGAACAAGGAAATATTACAAATGATTTTTCTTACGTTGTAGTCAATCTTTCTGTAAAAAATCAAAGTAGTAAAACGATAGAAAACGATCTTATCTGGGGATATATACGCCTGAGGTTTCTTTCGGCACCATCAAAGTACAGTGACTATATAGGCGAAGTAACTTATTTGGGGGAGGAAAAACCGCGAATATTGAATCATAATTATTATGCTGAAACTTTTGCACCAGAGGAAGAAAAAGTAATGCCGATGATTTTTGTTGTAAATGATGCATTGTTAGACTCAGAAGCAATGTATTTGGAAATTAATCCGACCGGAGCTGTCATTGATAATCCAGATTACGATATCCGGCGCTATATTGTACTGAATTGATGACGTAAAGGTGGTCTTTCCAACAAAATAGCATCCCCTTTCTCTTCCCTTTGAAAATATAATTTAAGAAAGAGGGAAAAGCATGAAACAGATTTTTAAGACAGAGATGAAACGGGCAATGAGCGGAAAGGGGATGGTATTATCCATGCTGATAGGAACTGTGCTTGGAATTGCACATGTAATCCGGGAAATAATCCCCGCATATCGAGCTAATCTGACGAATTTCTATAACGAATTCCCAATTCTGTCGCCACATAGTGCAGCAGAAACATGGATGGCCGGAAGTCCGTCAAATTTGGAAGGGTTTATATTCTTCTTAATTCTACCTATCCTTGCAAGCCTTCCATTTGGAACTTCTTATTTTGAGGACTGCAAAGAAGGCGTAATAAAAAATATTTATATGAGAACAAAGAGAGAAGATTATCTCAAAGCAAAATATGCTGCTGCTTTTCTGAGCGGGGGAATTGCAGTTCTTGTTCCATTGATTTTTAATTTAATGTGCAGTCTGGTTCTTCTGCCAAACTTAGCACCGCTTTCAACAATGGGAGATAATATACTTACACCGTTGATGCTGTTTTATAAGATTTTCTTTACGCATCCTATGATATATACAACGTTTTTTTGGGTACTTCAATTTTTGATGGCAGGAATTTGGGCTTGTGTTTGTTTGTCTGTAAGTTTTTTGTCAGATTATAAAATTGTCGTATTGATTTTTCCGTTTTTTGTACAGCTGATTCTGCACGTTATCTGTACCATTACAAATCATATTGACTATTCCAGTGTATATTGGGTTCAGCCGGGACATGGAATCGTCGCATGGTGGATTCCAGTGGTTTCAATGGGGATTGGAATTCCAGTAACGTTCTTTGTATTTATGAAAAAAGGAGCGAAGGAAGATGTATTCTAAATCAAAACAGACATTTTATCATGTGAGAGATTCTTTGATGAAACATAGATGGCTTCTGACAGCTGAACTGATTTGGATGATAGTTTGTTCTTTTTGGACAGTGTCCGAGCAGAAGAAGATGTATCAGTTTTATCATCTTTCGGCCAGTACGATAGATTATGTTATTGCACAGCAGGGAGCACTTTACAGTGGATTGACCATATTTCCG
>OCPT01001904.1_pt1 | contig 10597 bp, 10 predicted proteins | sample 1538741 | NCBI WGS metagenome assembly OCPT01 (sample SAMN04571723, study PRJEB22368) | human gut metagenome | biome: human gut; material: stool | host: Homo sapiens | place: Luxembourg | collected 2012-12-06 | reverse complement strand
TTCGGGGCTATTGACATTATAGATGGAATTGCGGTAATTAATAAGGAGAAGTGTAAGGCATGCGGCAAATGTGTCACAGAGTGCCCGAGACACTTGATAGAGCTGGTTCCATATGATGCAGAGAGACTTGTCAGATGTAATTCCCATGACAAGGGTCTTCAGGTCAAGGCAGCCTGCAGCGCAGGATGTATCGGATGTACACTGTGTGCAAGGAACTGTGAGGCTGGAGCCATCACGATAGACAGAAACCTTGCTCACATAGATCCGGAGAAGTGTACAAATTGTGGTGCATGTAAGGCCAAGTGCCCAGTAAAGATAATATCGTAAGAAGGTCCCTCCGAAGGTGGGAGATATAAGGAGAAAATTATATGAGATGTCCATTTTGCTCAGCAGATGATACAAAGGTTATCGATTCCAGACCAGCGGAGGATGGAAGTGCGATCAGAAGAAGAAGACAGTGTGACGCCTGTGGTAAGAGATTTACCACATATGAGAAGGTGGAGACCATACCTCTCATAGTCATCAAGAAGGACAAGAACAGAGAGACTTATGACCGTTCCAAGATAGAGTCAGGTGTCATAAAGTCATGCCATAAGCGTCCGGTTTCAGCGGAAGCAGTCACAAAGTGCATAGATGACATAGAGAACACCATCTTCAACATGGAAGTGAGAGAGATAGAGAGCACGACCATAGGTGAGATAGTCATGGATAAGATCAAGGATCTTGATCAGGTAGCCTATGTAAGATTTGCATCAGTGTACAGAGAGTTCAAGGATGTGAATACATTTATGGATGAGCTGGGCAAGCTGCTCACCAGCAATTCGGAGAAGCGATGATAGAGACATACAACACGATATTACAGGAGGGGCAGGACGAGATAGTCGAGAAGAAATCACGATTCATCGGCTATGCAGTCCCTGTGTCCTCGGAGGAAGAGGCATATGCCTTTGTCGAGAAGATCAGGAAGCAGCACTATGATGCAAGGCACAACTGCTATGCATTTGCCATAGGCAGCGAGAATACATTGCTAAGATTCTCTGATGACGGAGAACCGCAGGGAACGGCTGGAAAACCCATCCTGGAGGTTATCACGGGGAATGCGGTGGTTAATATATGTATAGTGGTCACAAGGTATTTTGGTGGAACACTGCTCGGAACAGGTGGTCTTGTGAGAGCATACACCGAGGCAGCCAAGCTTGCACTGTCTGATGCGGGTATACATAAGATGCAGCTTATGAAGCTGGTGAAGATAACCACGAACTACAACGATTCGGGTAAGGTACAATATCTTCTCAGCAACAGTGATGCACTGATAGACAGTACGGATTACACTGCAGATGTGTGCTTCAATGTGGCGGTGCCGGCTGACAGCTATGGATGTCTGGTAAAGCAGATCACAGAGTCTACATCTGCGAGAGCATTGATAGAAGACTCAGGAGAAGAGTACAGATGATGATGAATGGCAGAGCTATAGTAAATATCTTATAGCGCCTGAATATCACTCTGAATATGAGTGCAGCAGCAAGGCTGATGACTGACACTGCGGCGATATGCAGCAGGACATTGAGACAGCCATTGGTGCCGGAATATATGATCAAGGATATAAAGCTGATAATGGCAGCGGGAATAATTCCCGCTGCTATATTTTTTACACAGAATCCGGCTTTTTTTCTGGAGGAGAGGATAGAGTAAGCCCCACAGTCCAGATCCCGGAGATAGTTCTGAAGTCCCATGAGAGAACACACGAACAAAGTTATGTAAACCAATATTTCCACAGGAAAATTGTTTGGCGCAATATCTGTCGATGCCGTGTATTTTCCGGTGAGTCCGCTCTCGATGGTGAAAATGTCCTCATTTTCGATATATCCCTTAAATCTATCACTGATGTATTCTGACATCTGGGTCTCGTCGTATGGGACATTTGCCAGATAACGATCCTGGAGCATACATACAGACATGTCTGCCGCATATGCATACAGGAGGGCGGCATACACGGATTCTTCGGACACAGACTGGAATGAGCTTCCATCGGTTGTATACACGGTTATGTGGCGCTTCCCGTCAGAGTGGATCATTGATTCACTGAAACCATCAGGAACCATGTACGCGGAGTCGATCCTGCCGGATGCTACATCATCCTTCATGTCTTTCAGGGATTCATAGTGCCTGAAGGTAAATCCCGTGGATGTCGATGTGAGATACGACAGGAAAGCATCCGTGTGTTCGTCAGAACTTTCAATATACACGCCGGACACGATCTCGGTGCTTTGCTTTCTGGCTGGCAGAAGGCTCACAGCGATCAGCACAGCGGGGATGACCAGCAGAACGACGATCATGGCGGGACGGCACAGTATTCTTTTTATAAGTAAGTTTATCTGTCTTATATGGTTCATAGATGTATCTCCGTAAATTTATGATAAATATATGCACAGTGTCTGCACAAGCTTATTGAGCAGCGATCCATGGCATATATACTTTGCAAAGTTTGGAAGCATGGCTTCCGGTATGAATAAGCCGCTCACATAGGCCAGTATGACAGTGACTACAGTGAGAAGCAGTGTGCAGCCGTGTATCCCTGCGGGAAGCAGACTTATGAGCAGTGTATATACCGCGACACATGTAGCTATGACGATTCCGAACAGTATCCCGCTCATGTGGATATTTACATGCAGTTCATCGATAAACAGTGATGCCAGGGCGAGAGCCATGTATACAGTTATATAAAGGATATACAGCCATATGAACATGGATATGAAATTGCTGACATTGCGTCTGACTTTGCCAATTCCCTGTGACCTGAGCTTTGTTATGTAAGAGGCTGGGAGGTCGAGCAGGAATGGGAAGAAAACAACGCTGCACAGCATCATCATGAGAAGAACCGCCGCACTTGTGTAGAAGTCGGTGGTATTTGCTGCTCTGGTTGCATTTATTTTGTCGACGGTGAAGTTGGCAGTCCTGTCAAGAACCTTAGTCATGAACATGGCATTTACATCGTTGCTGAGCGTGTCCTGAATATCCTCGGGAAGCTCCATGTTCCTTCCTATCGCCTGAACCGAATATATGGCCGCCTGGGATATGCCAAGCATGGAGGATGTGGAGCGGAAGAGGTCATTCAGCACAAATGTATCGATGGACCGGTTGTCAGAATAGTATACCTCGACAGGTGTGTTCGTTCCGTCCATGATGTCGCTTATGATATTGTCAGGGACATAGATCACAGCGAACAGGTCTCCGTCAGAGAGCCTTGAAAGGGCTGTATCCTTGTCTGAAAATTCTGTGAATACACATGATGAGCGGTAGCTGTCCATATCAGATATCGTGTTGTATGCCATTTGTGCGAATTTTGAATCTGCACTCATCACGATTCCGATTGAAAGTGGTTCGGAGCGGTCATCAGAGTAGATAAAAGAGTTCGCGTTTAACGCAAGACACAGGAAAACCGTCATCATGACAAATGCTGCGACTACCATGTATATTCCATAATGAGCTATTCTTTTCAAATCAGTTCGTATAAGTCGGTAAAACATAAAACTCCTTTAGATAAAGCTATGATCTGATCAGATTGATGTAGGTTTCAGGTGAGGTGTATCCGGGTGAGATATTTCTGTCTATGGCCAGTTGGATGTGTCCATTTTTCAGTGTGTATATCTTGTTGCATATATCCAGCGCAGATGTCTCATGTGTGGCGATTATGACACTTCCTCCATGTGATATGTAATTCTGGAGATAGCTCAGTATCCCGTTCTTGCATAGAAGATCAAGCGAGGCCAGAGGTTCATCGAGAAGAAGCAGATCCGGGTCAGACATCATCGTGATGGCAAGGCTTAGCCTCTTCTTCATTCCACCGGAGAGCTTTGAGACTCGTTTGTCCAGAAATGAATCCACACCGAGAGACTGACATATGCTCATATTGTGGGAGTTCATGACTGTTTTCCTGCTTCCGGGGTGCCACAGTCTGATGTTGTCAATGGCTGTGAGTTCCGGTATGAGTGGATTGTCCTGTGGGAGCAGAGCAGCATTTGCCTGACAGTCGAAACCGAAGCACCCTGAGTCTGGCTTTATGTTTCTGGATAGTATTCCCAGCAGGGTGGATTTACCCGATCCGTTGATTCCCAGAAGGGCGATGCATTCACCCGGGGATACGGACAGTGACACATCTGTCAGAACTTTATTTTTGCCGTAGCTTTTGCTCACTGAAGAGACAGAAAACATCTAGTATTCCTCCTCTATTACCTGAAAATCAAGGTAGTCAAAATCTATATCCTCCACAAAGTTATCCGCTGTGAATCTGGTTCTGGCGTGGTGGATAAACTCATCCTTATTCTTCTTAAGCCACACCGGCTTTGCCAGGTCAAACTCGTAGCACATATCCTCAAGGGCCTTGTATACCTTGTGGGTACGCGTCATCTCGTAGTCGGATATGCATATCACGGTATCCTTCATGAGGTGGTTATCTTTTATAAGTTTTCCCCATACTCTAAACATATATTATCCTCCATAAGGGTTATTTGAGATCGTACCTGACTAGTATATAACATTTGTGCACAGAATTAAAACAATAAAGACACAAATATGACACATTTACTGCGTATAGTAACAACTGTAAGAAAGAGAAAGGTACCGATTACAGGAATTAAGATAATAAAGATGCGAAAGGATGATAGAGATGGAACAGGAAAACAAGAACCAGATGAATGGAAATAGTGGTCAGGCACCACAGCAGGATGGTCTGTATCATTACAGCTATATGAACAATAGAGGAGATTCAAGATTTGACAGACCTTCAACAAATGCTTCACAGCAGACACAGAATGTTCAGGACGCACAGTCAGCGCAGAACAATCAGACAGCCGGTGTACATGGCTCAGCACAGAACGCTCAGACTGCCGGCGCACAGAGTTCATCGCAGAATGCTCAAACAGTCGGTACACAGAACGCTTCATATTCAGGTTTTCAGAGAAATGTAAATGGCATGGAAGCATGGTATGACAGCCAGAGAATGAATCAGGGTTATCAGAATCAGGCAGGCAATCCAATGAACAATATGGGAACAGGAAAGCCTTCAGATAACAATATGAGACAGAAGAAGGCAAAAGATAAGAAGCCAAAGAACAGGAAGAGCGGATTTGGCAAGAAGGCAGCAGGTGTGGTTGCAGCGGCTGTTGTATTCGGACTTGTGGCAGGCGTTGTATTCCAGGGGGTCAGATATGGATCGGATAAGCTTCTCGGCAAAGATTCGCAGACCACAACAGAGCAGAGTGCTGAGGGTTCAACAGAGAACAATGCACCACAGCTCAAGCAGGCATCATCAGACACGACAAGTACAGTGTACGATGTGTCAACGGTTGCCAAGAAGGTTATGCCTTCCATCGTATCGATCACAGGAACATACGTAACAACATATGATTACTGGTTCAATTCATATCAGCAGGAGTCAACAGGAGCCGGTTCAGGTATCATCATCGGCAAGGATGACCAGTACCTGTATCTTGCAACTAATTATCATGTGGTACAGAATGCTAAGTCACTGTCAGTTACATTTGTCGATGACAAGAGTGCAGATGCGGTGGTAAAGGGATACGTTGAGAACAATGATATAGCAGTTGTCACAGTTAAGCTTTCGGACATATCGGATGACACTTTGAATGAGATAAAGGAGATTCAGGTAGGTTCATCGGATGATCTTGCAGTTGGTGATCCGTGCGTGGCAATCGGAAATGCACTTGGATATGGACAGTCAGTTACAGTTGGATATATAAGCGCACTTAACAGAGAGATAAGTGCTTCAGATGAGACAGTAAAGGTACTTCAGACAGATGCAGCCATCAACCCTGGTAACAGTGGTGGTGCCCTTGTCAACATGCAGGGCGAGCTGATCGGTATCAACACAGCCAAGTATTCAGATACAAGCGTTGAGGGTATGGGCTATGCACTTCCTATATCAGATGTACAGGATATAATCAATGATCTGATAGCAGGCAAGAATGTGTCAAATGATGGAACAACATCAGGACAGGCTTACCTCGGTATATCTGCCCAGACCATCACAAGCCAGTACGCACAACTCCTGAACATGCCTGAGGGTGTATATATCTCATCAGTTGAGCAGGGTTCAGCAGCAGAGGAGTGTGGACTCCAGTCAGGAGATATCATTTGCAGCCTTGACGGTGAGGACATAGCAGATATGGAGACATTCCACGACAAGATCGTGGCCTGCAATCCTGGCGATAAGGTAACTATCGTATACTACAGAAACAACAATGGTAACTACGAGAAGCAGACTGCTACAGCTACGCTGAAGGAGAAGCAGTGATAAGTCAGATAATTCAGTGGTGATTTAGCACGGAGCTAACAGAACTGAAAGCCTATAGATTGATATAATGGCACCTGTAAGTGAAATTACAGGTGCCGTTTTGTATGTAAGATATGTGGCTGTCAAAATTGTAATCTGCCTGCATTGTATCGGAAGTCCTCGTATTCATCCGGTATGCGGTCAAGTTCGGCGGAAATGCCTGTGGATTGTAAATTTGCTTGCAAATATACTTTAAATGGTGCATTATAAAGAGTGCGCTTAAGTATAGCGTAAGATTCGGAAGAATGAAAAAGAAAGGTTTACATAACAATGTACAAAATACTTTGTAAGGATGGAAGGGCAAAGAGAGCTGAATTTCAGACTGTTCACGGAACAGTGCAGACACCTCTGTTCATGAATGTTGGAACGGCAGCAGCCATAAAGGGAGCTGTGGCAACAACGGATCTCAAGGACATAGGATGTCAGATCGAGCTGTCAAATACATATCATCTCCATGTGAGACCTGGGGATAAGATAGTCAAGCAGATGGGCGGTTTACATAAGTTTATGTACTGGGACAGACCGATACTCACTGATTCAGGCGGATTCCAGGTATTCTCCCTGGCGGGACTCAGGAAGATCAAGGAGGAGGGCGTAACCTTCAATTCCCATGTCGATGGACGCAAGATATTCATGGGACCTGAGGAGAGCATGCAGATACAGTCGAATCTGGCATCGACAATAGCCATGGCATTTGACGAGTGTGCCCCTGCACTGGCTGACAGACAGTACGTGGAGAATTCTGTTGCGAGAACAGCCAGATGGCTTGTCAGATGTAAGAATGAGATGGAGAGACTTAACAGTCTGCCGGATACGATCAACAAGAATCAGCTATTGTTTGGAATCAATCAGGGTGCCATATACGAGGATATCAGAATAGATCACGCCAAGAGAATCAGCGAGCTTGATCTTCCGGGATATGCCATAGGAGGACTTGCAGTAGGAGAGACAGCAGAGCAGATGTACCACATACTCGATGTGACCGTTCCGTATCTGCCTGAGGACAGACCGACATACCTCATGGGTGTTGGAACCCCTGCAAATATACTTGAGGCGGTCGACAGAGGTGTTGATTTCTTCGATTGCGTATATCCATCCAGAAATGGACGACACGCCCATGTGTACACGAAGCATGGCAAGATGAATCTCAAGAATGCGAGATTTGAGACAGACGACAGACCTATAGAGGAGGGCTGCGGATGCCCTGCATGCCAGCACTACAGCAGAGCGTACATCAGACACCTGCTCAAGGCAAATGAAATGCTCGGTATGAGATTTTGCGTCTTGCATAATTTGTATTTTTATAATAATATGATGAAAGACATCAGAGAGGCTATAGAAGAAGGAAGATATCAGTCATATAAGAAATCGATGCTTGAGAGCCTTGCTGGTGGAGAAGAGTAATCAAAAAGGAGATCAGAGAATGAATTCACTTTCAACAATTTTATCATCGTCAACAGGAACACAGGCCAGTGGCGGTTCATCAGTTATGTTTATTGTTGTATATATTGCCATATTTGCTGCAATCATTTACTTCATGATGATCAGACCACAGAAGAAGCAGAAGGCCAAGACAGACCAGATGCTTTCACAGATGGAGCCTGGTGATAATATCATGACAACCAGTGGTTTCTACGGAACCATCCTTGATGTGGTTGATGATTCAACTATCATCGTAGAGTTTGGTAACAACAAGAACTGTCGTATACCGATGCACAAGAGCGCTGTTGCAGAGCTTGAGAAGCAGGGATCATCAACAGTCACAGATGATGATAAGGATAAGAAGTCAAAGATATAATAAAGGTATCATCAGAGTAAATAAAAAAGCGGTCATTATACAGTGACCGCTTTTTTTATATCCTGAAATACAGCTTCCGTGATCCGAAGGCCGCCCCTTCCGGTTCCCACGGATATGTCGGGTTTGGCTGCGCCGTGGAAGTCGGAACCTCCTGATATGAGGAGCCCGTGTTTTCTGGCGATCTCCCTAAGCCTTCCGGATTCATAGGCATTGTTGGAAGAGTGGTAGACCTCAAGCCCTGAAAGGCCATATGGCTTCAGTTCTTCAAGCATGTCCTCTATCTGTTTATATCCAAATCCGTATATGAGGGGGTGGGCGATGAAGGCAGCCTTGCCGTAGGTTCTTATGAGTCTTATGGCATCGGCGGCCGGTATGTCTGGTGTTGGAATGTAATATTTGCATTTCTTGCCCAGATACTTTTTGAACGCCTGGTTCATGTCCCTGCATACGCCTTCGGCTATGAGAATTCTGGCAAAATGAGCTCTTGTGACGACAGTATCAGGATTGCCATGCTGCAGCTTCTCCATGGTCATGTCTATTCCGTCGGCGCGGAATCTCTCACACATCTGCTCGTTTCGATCGTATCTGGCCTGTTTGATGGCGGCAAGACGGGAGATGAGCTCAGGGTTCTTGTAGTCCATATAGAAGCCCAGAATGTGGATCTCCACACCGTTGTAGATGGCTGACATCTCTATGCCGGGAACTACCTCGATATGATGGTCACTGCTGTCAGAAAAGCCAGAGCAGTTGGTGGAATCACTGTTCTGGATCGGAGGAAGAGTGCTGTTCCAGTTATCTGCATATGTGATTGCATCTGCTACGCCGTCCACTGTGTCGTGGTCGGTTATGGCGATCGCTGCAAGATTCCTGTCAATGGCAAGCTGGCACACCTCTGATGGGGTGCAGGAGCCGTCGGAAGCGGTGGTGTGAAGGTGCATATCTATAAATCTCATGTTGAAAACCTCCGTTTTTATTTTTTATATCATGTATCTGAGCAGCGCCTGAAGCGGCGCATGTCTGGGGGAAATGTGCTCTGACAGAAGTATTGTATATCAGATAAATACATATGTTCAAGTGAATATTGTTACGGTCAAATGATATAAGCGGACATATGAACCCTGACAACTGTGCCTTGTTAAAAACTTTCTCAATAAGGCGCGCTGTACTTGATAAAGTACACGCAAATGCGACAAAAATTTTCAATAAGCTATGGACTTCATAACTGTTTTGTGAGAAAATACCACTGATGGTTTGAATTAGAGAATTCGGAACCGCTTTTAAGAATTCATATTTTGAAAGGAGTTTCACAATGATTTACACTAAGGAAGTTGAAAACATGTGCCCTGTAGCAAAGGGTGCAAAGCATGAGCCAGCTCCTATCCCAGAAGAAGGAAAGTGGGTTTACTCAAAGGAAATCAAAGACATCTCTGGTTTTACACATGGTGTAGGCTGGTGTGCACCACAGCAGGGTGCCTGCAAGCTTTCACTTAACGTAAAAGAGGGTGTTATCGAGGAGGCTCTTGTCGAGACTATTGGATGTTCAGGTATGACACATTCAGCAGCTATGGCAGCTGAGATTCTTCAGGGTAAGACAATCCTTGAGGCTCTCAACACTGACCTTGTGTGCGATGCTATCAATACAGCAATGAGAGAGTTATTCCTTCAGATCGTATACGGACGTACACAGAGTGCATTCTCAGATGACGGACTTGCAGTTGGTGCCGGACTTGAGGATCTTGGAAAGGGTCTTCGTTCACAGGTTGGTACAATGTATGCAACAAAGGCTAAGGGTGTTCGTTACCTTGAGATGGCAGAGGGCTATGTAACAGGAATAGCACTTGATGCAGATGACGAAGTTATCGGATATCAGTTCGTTTCTCTTGGAAAGATGACTGACTTTATCAAGAAGGGTGATGACCCTAACACAGCTTGGGAGAAGGCTTCAGGTTCATACGGACGTGTTAAGCCAGAGCAGGGCGCTGTTAAGATCATCGATCCACGTAAAGAGTAGTCGGAAATAGAGGAAAGGAGAACGAGACAATGGCATTATTTGAATCATATGAAAGAAGAATAGACCAGATAAACGCTGTACTTAACAGCTATGGAATCAGCTCAATCGAAGAAGCTGAGAAGATCACAAAGGACGCTGGACTTGACGTTTACAATCAGGTAAAGGGTATTCAGCCAATTTGTTTTGAGAATGCTTGCTGGGCATATACAGTAGGTGCAGCAATCGCAATCAAGAAGGGATGCAGAAAGGCAGCAGACGCAGCAGCAGCTATCGGCGAGGGTCTTCAGGCATTCTGTATACCAGGTTCTGTTGCAGATCATCGTAAGGTTGGTCTTGGACATGGTAACCTTGGTAAGATGTTACTTGAGGAGGAGACAGAGTGCTTCTGTTTCTTAGCAGGTCATGAGTCATTTGCAGCAGCTGAGGGTGCTATCGG
>OCPT01001902.1_pt1 | contig 10601 bp, 8 predicted proteins | sample 1538741 | NCBI WGS metagenome assembly OCPT01 (sample SAMN04571723, study PRJEB22368) | human gut metagenome | biome: human gut; material: stool | host: Homo sapiens | place: Luxembourg | collected 2012-12-06 | reverse complement strand
TTCTTCCTTTTAATCTTCTTGCAGCTAATACTTTACGTCCGCCCTTTGTGCTCATGCGAGCTCTGAAGCCGTGAACTTTAGCTCTGGATCTCTTTTTTGGCTGAAATGTCATCTTCATAGGTAAAGCACCTCCTTTATCTATTTTTAATTGTTATGAAATAACTTATCATTCAGAACATCGTTTCAATTATATAAATAAACCTCCTTTTCGTCAAGTAAAAATTGCAAAAAACCCGATAAAATCAAGGGTTCTATAAAATACCCCCACCTTACGGTATTTATTTTTTTCTCTTATGTGGAAAGCGCTTATGGTTTACGTAACATTATCCACATTTTGTGGATAACTTGTGGATAACTTGTGGATTGACCGGAAATCTATCCACTTTTTCGGAGAGTTTGTTCACATCGTTTTCAAAAAAACCCTTTATTTGCGGTATTTTTAAGGTGGATTTTTTTATACACATAATTCTTCCACATTTTCCACCAATTCTCGACTTATGGAAACCTCCAGTACTCTTATCCACAATAATCCACCCTAATCCACAGTAATTTCCCCACATTATCCACATTCTTTTCCCCAAAATCTCAAGGATTTTCCATTGCGAAAACCCCATTTTCATTGTAATATATAAAAGGATATCTATCTCCAGTCGCAGACTGGGGTTATTATAATACTCATGGGAGGAAAAAATGGACGCTGTTATTGAAAAATGGGAGGAGATCCTGCAAACTGTCAAATCTGAATATGAGGTGACTGATGTCCCTTTTAATACCTGGCTCAAGCCGCTGAAAGTTTATGAGGTTGACGGAAAGCTGATAACAGTGGTTGTTCCCTCTGAACAGGCAGCGATCGGAGTCAATTACATCAGTAAACGCTACAAAATACCCCTCCAGGTTACTATCTGTGTACTGACAGGCATGGAAGAATGCGAGGTTCGCTTCGTTCTGGAAAAAGATCTCCCCAAAAAAACAGAAAAAAACACTTCTTATGATAAACAGGTTCAGGATACACGTTACGAAGAGGCGCATTTAAATCCAAAATACACCTTCGACACCTTCGTTGTAGGAAGTAATAACAAATTCGCCCAGGCCGCAGCTCTTGCAGTTGCCGAATCACCGGGAGATACCTACAATCCACTGTTTATCTATGGCGGAGCCGGTCTTGGTAAGACGCATCTTATGCATTCCATCGCTCATTTCATTCTGGAACACGATGAAAACAGCCGTGTTTTGTATGTAACCAGTGAGGAATTTACCAACGAGCTGATCGAAACCATCCGAAACGGAAATAACACGGCAATGAGCAAATTCCGTGAAAAATACAGAAATATCGACGTTCTTCTTGTCGATGATATTCAGTTTATTATAGGAAAAGAATCCACACAGGAGGAATTTTTCCATACATTTAACAGTCTTCACAGTGCCAAAAAGCAGATCATCATATCCTCTGATAAACCACCGAAGGATATGGAGATCCTGGAAGAGCGCTTCCGTTCCCGGTTCGAGTGGGGTCTGATCGCAGATATCACACTGCCTGATTACGAAACCCGAATGGCGATCCTTCATAAAAATGAAGAAATGAACGGCTACAACATCAGTGAAGATGTTATCAAATATATCGCTACCAATATCAAATCCAATATCCGTGAGCTGGAAGGTGCCTTCAACAAGGTCATGGCCGGAGCCAAGCTTGAAAAAAAGGAAGTAACTCTGGAACTGGCAGAGCAGGCACTGAAGGATATTATTTCTCCGGATGAGAAAAAAGTGATCACACCGGAATACATCATCTCCGTTGTTGCAGAGCATTACGGAGTCACACCTGCGGACTTAAGCGGAAATAAACGAAACTCCAAGATCGTCATGCCCCGCCAGGTTTCCATGTATCTCTGCCGTGAGATCATATCCACACCTTTGAAAAATATCGGAAAAGCGCTCGGAAACCGTGACCATACCACCGTTATGCACGGTATCGAAAAGATCGAAAACGAATTGCAGAACGACGATAACTTAAAAAATACCATTGATATATTGAAAAAGAAGATTAATCCACAAGGTTAGGGAAGTTTTCCACATTACTGGTGTATAACGTGTTGATTGTATGTGGAGAGATGTGTACAACTTTTTTGCCAAAACGCGGCGGTAATTTTATCCCCGGGTTATTCACATGCGAAAATACCACTTTTACACAAAGTTATCCCAACGGAAAACCCCTGAAAACATCAGGCCTGCGGGAGTTTTTCACAAAATCTGACCCCCTACGGCGGTTACTGCGGATTTTTTCTATAAATATATTTATAAAAACCACAAATTGTTCAGAAAGGGAGTTATACACACTATGAAAATCATCTGCTCCAAATCAAGTCTGTTAAAAAGTGTAAGTATCGCACTCAAAGCAGTTCCATCAAAAACCACAATGCCAATCCTTGAATGTATTCTCATGGATGCAACCACAAACCAGATCAAATTTACCACCAACGATATGGAGCTGGGAATTGAAACGATCGTTGAGGGTACTATTGAAGAAAAAGGTAAAGTTGCTCTTGATGCAAAAATCTTCTATGAAATCATCAGACGACTTCCGGATAATGATGTTACCATTAAGACCGATGATAAATATGCAGCAACCATTACCTGTGAAAAAGCAAAATTCAATATCCCTGGAAAATCAGGAGAAGATTTTGCTTATTTACCGATGATCGAGAAGGATGAACCGCTGACGATCTCTCAGTACACACTGAAAGAAATGATCCGCCAGACTATTTTTTCGATTGCTGTAAATGAAAACAATAAGCTTATGACCGGTGAACTTTTTGAGATCAAAAATAACTGTCTGAAGATAGTTTCTCTGGACGGACATCGTATCTCTATCCGAAAAATGCCCCTTAAGAAAGATTATTCTGACCGTAAGGTGGTAGTTCCGGGCAAAACTTTAAGCGAGGTCAGCAAGATCCTTTCCGGAGAAGTGGATGATCAGGTCAGCATTTACTTTACAAAAAACCATATTTTATTTGAATTTGATCAGACTATGGTAGTTTCCAGACTGATCGAGGGAGAATATTTCAGAATTGACCAGATGCTTTCCAGTGATTATGAGACAAAACTGAAGATCAACAAAAAAGAGTTCCTGGATTGTATCGATCGTGCCACACTTCTGGTACGTGAGGTTGATAAAAAACCGATCATCATCAACATCACAGACGATGATATGGAGCTGCGCATTGATTCTGCAATGGGTTCCATGAATGAAGAGATCGATATTGAAAAAGAGGGTAAGGATATCATGATCGGCTTCAACCCGAAATTCCTGATCGATGCGCTTCGTGTTATTGATGATGAAACCGTGACGATCTATCTTGTAAATCCGAAGGCCCCGTGCTTTATCCGTGATGATGAGGAGAACTATACTTACCTGATTCTTCCTGTAAACATCAACCAGAATCAGGCCAGATAAAACCTGGGAAATATAAGGAATAAGGGACAAGAGATGTACGCAACAGCTTCGGGAATGTGAGTGTACGTGTGAGACGCACATGCTTGAAGCTGTGAACAGAATTGAGCTCGGCAGTCAGGATATGTAAGTGTCCGTAGGGTACGTACAGCCTGACGGCAGATATCAGGATTGATATAAACGGATACACCAAAAATGCGTGACCGTTTTTGACCGATTGTATATGGGAATGCGATTGTGTTCTGAAAATTGTTGTATGCGTAAACTGCTGGAAGGGGGTATTTAAATTACCGCCTTCCGGTGAAATTTGTATTTGGGGGGATTTTAAATACCGCCAGGAGATCAGAAAAGATCGATCTGACGGAGAAAATACCCCGGAGATAAGAGGAGAAAAAATTGGAGATCAGAATTAAAGACGAATTTATCAAGCTTGGTCAGGCGCTGAAGCTGGCCGGTGTTGTGGAGGACGGCGTTGAGGCGAAATATGCCATCAATGATGGTCTGGTACTGGTGAACGGTGAGGTGGAGAACCGCCGTGGCCGCAAGATCCATCCTGGAGATACCATTTCCTACGATGGAAAAGATATTTATGTGATCGGGTGAAGGAATGTACATTGAATCCATCAGACTGAATAATTTCAGGAATTATGAGTCGCTGGAGATGAATTTTGATCAGGGCACCAATATTCTCTACGGCGACAATGCCCAGGGAAAGACTAATATCCTGGAGGCGGTTTATCTGGCAGGTACCAGCAAATCCCACAAGGGAAGCAAGGACCGGGAGATGATCCGCTTTGAGAATGAGGAATCCCATATCCGAATGATGGTGAAGAAGGGCGATCTTTCATACAAAATAGACATGCACCTCCGGAAAAACAAAGCAAAGGGAGTTGCCATCAACGGGCTGCCGATCCGCAAGGCAAGGGAGCTGCTGGGGGTGGTGAATCTGGTGTTTTTTTCTCCGGAGGATCTTAATATTATCAAGAATGGACCGGGAGAGAGAAGACGTTTTCTGGATTCGGAGCTTTGTCAGCTGGATGGTGTTTATATCACGGAGCTGGCTGGCTACAATCACATCGTGAACCAGAGAAACCGTCTTCTCAAAGACTGTTATATTAACCCCGGGCTGAAAAGTACCCTAGATGTCTGGGATATGCAGATGGTCGATTACGGAAAGAAGATCATCGGGAAGCGGGAAGCCTTTGTGGAGGAGCTTAACGAGATCGCAAGGGGGCTTCATAAAGGCCTTACTGGCGGGATCGAGGAGCTGGAGATCCTGTACGAGCCAAGTGTGACGGCGGCCGAGTTTGAGGATAAGCTTGCCCGGAACCGGGAGCGGGATCTTCGGATGAAGCTGACCTCCGTGGGACCGCACAGAGATGATTTCTGCGTAAAGGTCAACGGGATCGATATCCGGAGGTATGGTTCCCAGGGGCAGCAGAGGACTGCGGCCCTTTCCCTGAAGCTTTCGGAGATCTATCTGGTGAAGAAAAAGATCCGGGATACACCGGTGCTTCTGCTGGATGATGTTCTTTCGGAGCTGGATAGCAGCAGGCAGACATATCTGCTGGAAAGCATCCACGATATACAGACTCTGATCACCTGTACAGGACTGGATGATTTTGTCAGCCATCAGTTCAAGATCAACAGGGTTTTTCAGGTGGTAAAGGGGCATGTTTATATGCCTAAAGGGTTTTGACAAGCCCGTATGCATATGGTAAACTGATTCTGATTATGGAAAGTTGGTGAATATTTTGGATAAAGAGGAGTTTCGCGTTAAGCTGGGACAGATCAATAAGCTGGTCGAGACCCAGGATTACAAAGGCGCCATGCAGATTGTTGACAGCATTGACTGGCGTCGTGTGAAAAACGTCCGTACCCTTTGTGTAGTGGGCGAGATCTACGCGGCCAACAAGCGCTATGAAGAGAGCAAGGAAATTTTTCTTCTTGCCTACCACAGAGCGCCGATCGGCAAGAACATACTTTACCGTCTGATCGAGGTTTCCCTGAAAATGGGACAGATCAGTGAAGCCACAGAATTCTTTGATGAATACAGAGAAGTGGCAGGTAATGATAACAGCCAGTATATACTGAAATATAAGATCGCCAGAGCGAAGAATGCATCTCTGAATGAACAGATCCGTATTCTTGAGGAATATAAGGAGAAGGAATTTACGGAGCGCTGGTCCTATGAGCTGGCCAAGCTCTATTACAAGGCAGGAGACAAGCAGAAGTGCCTGGATCTCTGCAATGAGATGATCCTTTGGTTCAATGACGGAACTTATGTGATGAAGGCCCTTGACCTGAAACAGCGGATGGGTGTTCTCACTGGCGAAGAGAAAGAGAAATACGAACAGCGTTTTATCCCGAAGCTGATCCCTCCGGAAAAGGCGCAGGAGATCAGGGAGAGCAAGGAGGCATCCGGCGAGTATGAGGAGGCAAAACCGGTCACAGATACTATCCAGGTAGATGATGAGCGAGATCTGAACAGTGTGGAGACATTCCAGGAGAAGCTTTCCAAGGGATTCCGTGATATCTTTGGCGGACATAAGAAATCTGCGGAAGAGGATATGGAGGAAAAAGAAGCTGCGCAGGATGAAGAGCAGGATGAGGTTTCCACAGGCTCTGAGGATGTGACGGAACAGGCGGAAACGCCGGAGGCTGAGACTGCTGCGGCAGCAGAACCGTCAGAGGAGTTTACAGATTCTGAGGAGATCGAAGCAGCAGAAGGAAGTGAGGAAGTTTCGGATGAGCCTTCTGAAGAGCAGGAAGAGTTTTCCGGACAGGAAGTGGATGAGATCCCGCTGGCATCTGGTGTTGAGAACCTGTCATCCGGAAGTATGAAGCTGCAGGCTCAGGAACAGCAGGATAAAGAGGAAGAAGAGGCTTATCAGGAAGCGGAAGAAGCTGAGGCTGAGAAAGCTACAGAGATGTCTTTGTCCCAGAGTGTTGCAGAGATCATGAAGGAGAAGGCTGCCGGAAATGAGGAAAGTGAGGAGAAGCCTGCAGGGGTTCCGCTCAATGAGGAAGGCAAGCCTGATTTTTCCGCAACGATCCGTATGCCGGAGCTGAAGATCCCGAAGTCCATGATCAATGTGGACCCGGAGAATGCAAGCAGTTCCGCGGAGATCCCGGATGCGTCCGGAATTTTCGGAAGTATCGAGGATATTGCGGCATCTGTAGGTGACAGGTCCGGGAAGGATAAAGATAAGGACTTCAACCTGGAGGATACTATTCTGGCAGCAGCTACACAGCAGGGAATCGATATCCCGGAGGAAGAAAAATCTCCGGATGTCCAGCAGTCCGACGTAACGGAAGAGCCGGCAGGTATTGAGGATCTGGATATTGCGGCTGATGAATTTGTTCCGGAGGAGCCGGATGCGGCAGATATCGAGGATATCATGGCGCAGATCTCCGCTCAGCAGGAGGAAGAGGTAACGGAGACTTCCGATACCAGACTTCCGGATATCGTATTTGATGAAGATGAGGAGCCGGTTACTGAGGAGGATCTTCAGGCTGCAGAAGCAGAGTTTCTGAATGGTCCGTCAGGAGTACAGAAGCCGGTGGAAGAAGAGGATGTGCTTCCGGAGATTCCTTCACTGGAATCTGAGGAGCAGGTGCAGAAGGCGGCAGCAGAGCCTTCTGCGAAGCTTCATCATGAGGAACCGGTGGCTGCAGCGGAAGAGGAAAATCTTCTTGATGAGGAAGAAGAATACAGTGATGACGCCTTTGAATTCCAGGAAGAGGATGAGGATGACTTTATCAGCAGTCTCATCGGTGATGATTCTGATGAAGCCATGGAAGAGGACGATGAGGAAGAGGAGCTTGAGAAATTTATCGCTACGATCCATCCGGAAAAGGATCCTACAAAGATCGTTTCCAGAAAGAAAGAGCTCACAGATGAAGAGAAACAGCTTTTCACCTATTTTATTACAGTTCCCGGAATGAAGGAACAGCTGCTTGATGTACTCTGCGATGTGCAGATGGGCGCAGCAGACAAGACCTCCCAGACCGGAAATGTGATCGTTATGGGCGGCAGAGAAACAGGTAAGACGAGACTGATCTCAAGTCTGATCCCGGCAATCTGTAAAGAGCTGAATATCGAGGCTTCCAAGGTTGCCTATATATTTGCGGATGATCTCAACGGAAAGGATATTCCGGAGATCGTATCCAAGCTTGCCGGCGGTTTCCTTGTTATCGAGGATGCAAACCAGCTTTCCCAGGAAACAGCAGATGAGCTTGAGGAAGCTATGACCGGAAACACAAAGGGAATGATCGTGATCCTGGAGGATGAAAAGATCGGTATGCGTAAGCTGATCGCAAGATATCCGAAGCTTGCGAAGAAGTTTACATCCATGATCAACATTCCTGTATTTACAAACGATGAACTTGTTAATTTCGCCAAGGTCTATACCATGGAGAATGGATTCCGTATCGACCAGATGGGCATGCTTGCTCTGTATAATCTGATCGGGATCAACCAGAAGGAGGATCAGCCGATGTGCATCGGTACTGTGAAGACCATGCTGGATAAGGCTATGGAGAGAGCTCAGAGCGGATTGTTCAAGCGTTCCAAGAAGCGTGTGGACCGTGATGGCTACACGGTACTTTTTGAAAAGGATTTCAGCTGAAAATAAGAAAAAGCAGAGGTAAAAAATATGGCCAGACCTTATCTTGGTAACCCGAAATATACCATTGAAGTCCTTCAAAAGTATCATTTTGTTTTCCAGAAAAGGTTTGGTCAGAATTTTCTGATCGACGAGCATGTTCTGGAAAAGATCATTGAGTCTTCGGGTATCACGAAGGATGATTTTATACTGGAGATCGGTCCGGGTATCGGAACTATGACCCAGTATCTTGCGGAGGCTGCCAGAGAGGTGGCTGCTGTGGAGATCGACAGTTCGCTGATCCCGATCCTTAAGGATACGTTGAAGGACTGGGATAATGTTTCCGTGATCAATAACGATATCCTGAAAACGGATATCAAAAAGATCGCAGATGAGAAAAACGGCGGTAAGCCTGTGAAGGTGGTTGCGAATCTGCCGTATTACATTACGACTCCGATCATCATGGGGCTTTTTGAGAAGAATGTTCCTGTGGATTCGATCACTGTCATGGTGCAGAAGGAGGTTGCAGACCGTATGCAGGTTGGTCCCGGTACCAAGGATTACGGTGCGCTTTCCCTGGCTGTGCAGTATTATGCGAAGCCGGAGATCGTTGCGAATGTACCGCCGAACTGTTTTATGCCGCGGCCGAAGGTTGGAAGTGCGGTGATCAAGCTGACGCGTTATGAGAAGCCGCCGGTGGATGTGAAGGATGAGGGGCTTATGTTCCGTCTGATCCGTGCATCTTTTAACCAGAGGAGAAAGACACTTGTGAACGGGATCAGAAATTCCGGAGATTTTTCCCTGAGTAAGGAGGAGATCGAGGATGTGTTCAACAGGTGTGATCTTCCGCTGAATATCAGGGGTGAGGCGCTGACACTGGAGCAGTTTGCGATGCTTGCCAACTGTATTTATGATGAGAAAAATTAATATATGATAAACGCAAAAAGAGCCCGGGCAGCTGTTCCGGGTTCTTTTTGCGTTTCCGGACGGGAATGTTGGAGAGGTTTCCTGTCCGGACCTATATATTTGTTATAGAAAGGAGGTTATGTCTGAAGCGTCAGACATAAGTAAGTAATGAAAAATTTACATTTTTTATTTTACTGATGAGATGTTAGGAAAGTTTGTTTAAAATATGAAAATATTGTGAATATATTTTTGATGATATACATAAAGTCTGAATGGTGTGGGTGGGAATGGGGAAAATTGAGGTTTACAGAGGGGTGGGGGTGTGTGGTATACTGAGGGGCGTCGAAAAGGTAATGATGAGGTAATAAAAAGGCAGTAAAAGATAGTTAAAAATAGTAAAAGGCAATTTTTGATAAGGGCTGGTGCCCGTATGGAGGTTGAATATTATGAGAAGATTGAACAAGGTTACAGCTTTGATTGTTGCGGGCGTTATTTCATGTACATCTCCGATGATGGTTATGGCGTCTGATTCCGGTTCTGTTATGAGTCAGGCAGAGGAGATTCTGAAGGATAATGAGGTTGGGTCTCTTGCTTCTGATCCGGATAAGGTTGGGGATATCATTGTTTATGTGAAGGGGCTTTTTGATTCTAACCAGATCACGGATGATGAGATTTCTCAGGGGATCGATGAGGCTGCGGATCATTATGGGGTGAGTCTTAATGAGGATGATAAGAGTTCGCTAGTTAATATTATCAGTAAGTTCCGTGGGATCGAGATGAGTGATGATCAGATCAAGGGGTATGTGAGTGATGCTTATAGTACTTTGAAGGATATGGGTGTTACGAAGTCTGATGTGAAGAATATTTTTGAGAAGGCGATTGAGTTTATTAAGGGGATGCTTTCACGGCGGTGATGGTTTGTGATGGCTTGTGATGGCTGGTGTTTTTGATGATGTTTTAGATGGAGTTTGAGTTAGAGGGTGAGGGTTGTGGCTCTTTTGTTGGGGTTGTTGTTGGTTTGTTTGGTTGAGATGTACAATATGTACAATGTTTAGGGCTTTGGTTTTGTTTATGAATGTGGTGTTTTTATAAATTGGGGGAGGGTGTTTTGGAAAAAATTGTGCAAATGCGCTAATTGTTTACGAGATGTTCATTGTTTGTTCATATTTGTCTGGTAGTATAGGGATAGTTCGAAAGAACGTTACGAAAGACGCTGTAATGGTGTGTATCTGTATCATTACACATACAATTTTTTTCATAATAATCGCCCCGGTAAGCCACTACCGGGGCACTCCTCGTTTTTGGGCCTTTTTTGGGCTCTTTTTTTTGTGGGAGGGATGGAGAGAGGGACGGACGGACTGCCGGAGGGGCGGCTGCATGGTCGTGCCTGGTGCGGTCGTTTCGCCGGGTCATACTAAGCGTCTGAGTCTTCTGCCGTGCAGGGCGCCCCATAACTCGCCATGTACGCTGATGCGTACCTGGCTCAGACAGATGGGGCTTACTCTGCGGCTTGTGGCCGCAGAGTACCTTCCCGTCAGAAGCCCCAGGCGCCAAGTATGACCAGCGGCTTACTCCGACGCACCGGGTCCCGACCATGCAGCCGTCCCGCTGGCAGTCTGTCCGTTCTGGTTTTTGGGGAG
>OCPT01001890.1_pt1 | contig 10667 bp, 10 predicted proteins | sample 1538741 | NCBI WGS metagenome assembly OCPT01 (sample SAMN04571723, study PRJEB22368) | human gut metagenome | biome: human gut; material: stool | host: Homo sapiens | place: Luxembourg | collected 2012-12-06 | reverse complement strand
TCGTCACCGGTCTGACCAAAATATACACGATCAGACAGCTTACGATAATAACTGCCTCTGCAATGACGCAGAGTTTTTTTATGTAATAGACCGCCTCATCCTTGCGGCCGGCACCAAGACACTGGCCTACGATGGTCATCAGGCCCACACCTACTCCGATGGCTGCGATACCATTCAGATTCTCAAGGATATTGGTCATTGCCTGCGCTGCGATGGCTGCTGTTCCCAGTGTGGAAACCGTAGACTGGATGGCAAGCTTTCCAAGCTGAAACATACTGTTCTCAATTCCCGAAGGGATCCCAAGTCCCAGGATCCGTCCGATCATGCTCCAGTCCGGTCGGATCTTCAGATAATCCCTCACAACGACAGGCTGACGATCCTTACGCAGCTGCCAGAGAACAACCACTGCACAGAAAATACGGGAAACCAGTGTGGAGATCGCCGCTCCTGCAACACCAAGGTGGAAAACCCAGATCAGAACCGCATTTCCGCCAATGTTCATGATATTGGAGATCATGGAGATGGTCATAGGCCCCTTGGTATTCTCCTGGGCACGAAAGATCGAAGCCGCAGAATCATAAGCCGCAATAAAGGGGAATGACAGTGCCGTGAAAAAGAAATAAATTTCCGATGCACGCATAACATCCGCATCCACCGCACCGAAGATCAGCCTCAAAAGCGGCTTCTGAAAGATCAGACAGACTGCAGACACCACTACGGAGATCGCTGTGATGATAAAAAGCACCTGCCTGGCAGACATATTCGCCTTCTCATAATTCCTCTGTCCGATATACTGGGCGCAGACAATGGCGCCTCCCGCTGCCAGCGCCGAAAAAGCCTGGATCAGAAGCACGTTGATGGAATCCACCAGCGATACCGCAGAAAGAGCCGCAGATCCCACATTGCTGACCATCATGGTATCTGCGGTTCCCATTATCGAATTCAAAATCTGTTCCAGCACTACCGGCACCAGAAGATTACGGATCATCCGGTTGGTAAACATATGCTGCTGTTCCATTGTTACATCCTCCGCCTCACTTATTTATGACCTGACAAAGCAGAAAAAAATCGTCTGTATTTTATCAATCACACTTTCTCTGACATTATACCCTTTTCCCGCTCTTTTTCCAATATATTTTCTGTGTTTTTTTATTATACAATTATGTTCCAAAGTCACTCGGATCACATCATACTTGTTAAGATGCTTTTTAAAGTCGGCCTCCCTGCTTATCTGCAATCCAGAAAACATCTGCTCAGAATCTGCGCCTTTACTATAATCCACAAGCTGTCCAAGGATGTTTCCTCTTGTACCAGCTCTTTTTTTATGCCTAATCGACATTTTCCTCCCCAAATGCTATACTATACCCGCAGGCCGCCTGATCTGGCTTTTGGCCTGCTAAATTTCAGAAAAGGATTTTTTTCTATGGAGAGAATTATTACCTATACGATCTCAACCGGGGAGTCCGGGGAAAATGTTCTTGGATTTCTTCGGAAGAAGGGTTTTTCCAAACATATATTGACTACTATGAAGCGGGCGGAGCATGCGATCCTGTTGAATGGGGAGCCGGCTTTTGGCAGGACAGTTCTAAAAGAGGGGGATGTTCTTCGGATCCTTGTTCCGGAAGAGGTCAATGAGTCAGATTCCTCTATCATTCCGGTGCCGCTGCATCTGGATATCCTGTATGAGGATGAGGATATCCTTGTGCTGAACAAGCCTGCTGATATGCCTGTGCATCCTTCTGCCGGGAACTATGAGAATACTCTTGCCAACGGTGTTGCCTGGTATTATCAGCAGCAGGGGGAGGCTTTTGTCTACCGCTGCATCAACCGGCTGGACAGGGATACCACCGGGGTGCTGGTGCTTGCCAAGAACCCTCTGAGCGGAGCTCTTCTCTCTGCCCAGATGAAGCAGCGCCAGATCCGGCGTACCTATCTTGCACTTACTGACGGGATCCCGCCGAAAAGGGGGACGATCTCCGCTCCTGTTGCGAGAATGGATGCTTCTGTGATCACAAGGGAGGTTAATTTTGAGCGTGGGGAGGCTGCCGTGACTCATTATGAGCGTCTTGCAGTCAGCAATGGATATGCTCTTGTGGAGCTGCATCTGGATACGGGGCGGACTCATCAGATCCGGGTGCATATGAAGTATATCGGCTGTCCGCTGCCGGGGGATTTTCTGTATCATCCGGTTTTTGACCGGATCGGACGCCAGGCCCTGCATTCCTTCCAGCTGGAATTTGCTCACCCGATCACCGGGGAACCGATGTGTTTCCTGGCGCCTGTGCCTGAGGATTTCCGCAGAGCATTTCTACAGTAAAAAAATCAGCTGTCCGGTAGGTGTTTCCTGCACCGGCAGCTGATTTTTTTATTTATTTTTTTTGTAGATCACAAGGAGTCCTTTGAGCAAAAGATCCTCATCCAGAATGATTTCTTTCTTACAGTGAGAAATGATCTTTTTTGCAAGACCGCCTGTTGCGATCACGGTTGTTTTCTCACCAAGCTCTTCTTCCACCCGGTCTATGATCCCATCGATGGCTGCTGCGTTGCTGTAGAGCACGCCGCTTTTCATGCATTCGATGGTATTGCGTCCGATCACATGCTTCGGGGCATCGATGCTGATCCCGCTGAGCTGGGATGCTCTGGCTGTCAGTGCATCCAGGGATATCCCGATGCCAGGAAGGATCATTCCGCCAATGTATTGCTTTTTGCTGTTGACAACCGAAACTGTAGTGGCGGTTCCCATATCGATCACAATAAACGGAACCGGATATTCATTTAATCCAGCCACAGCGTCTGCCACAAGATCCGCGCCCAGCTGTCCGGGATTGTCCATCATGATGTTCAGACCTGTTTTTACTCCGGGTCCCAGGACCATGACTTCTTTTTTGAGGATCTTTTCTGCTGCCAGCTTGGCAATGTTGGTGATCTGCGGGACTACAGATGAAATGATACAGCCTTCTATGTCTGCCTTTTTGATGTGGTAGATTTCCAATAAGGTTTTCAGGTCTACGGCATATTCCAGTTCTGTTTTTGTTCTTACGGTAGCAAGTCTCTCGATGAAGTATGTTTTTTGATCATCGATGCAGCCCACGACTATGTTGGTATTTCCAATATCAATTGCTAATATCATAATTTTATTTTCCCTGTCTTTATGCTTTTGTCTTCTCACGGCTGATCTGTGCGGATGGGATCAGATGTGCCTTGGAAAGTGCAGCTCCCACTGCTCCTGTGATCACTGTGGAGGAAATCATTTCGCATACTGCGTTGATTCCTACCATGAGACAGCAGCCGATGATGATGTTATGACCGCCCATCAGATTTTTTACATAATCGGTATTTCCGAACAGTCCTACAAGTGCTGCCATGAAGAACAGTGTATTCAGGAATGCGGAAAAGAAGCCGGTTACTGCACATGCCACATAGGTATTGCTGACCTTTCGCATGCCTTTAAAAATATATCCGAGGCAGATACCGTCCAGAAGACGTGGGATGAAGCGCTGGATAAAGGCAAATACCGGATTGATACCGAAAAGCACAACTCCCATTGCACTGGAGCCGCCTACTCCTATGCACTGGAGAAAGCTGGTCAGGCCGAAGATCGCACCTGCCACGGCTCCTCCTACAGGTCCAAGGACGACTGCACTGATGGCTACCGGGATCACGTTAAAGGAAATGGCCAGTGGCCCGATGTTCAGATATCCCAGTGGTGTGTAGGCCATCAGCAGAAGGATCGCTGCCATCAGGCCCAGTAATGTAAGCTGTGCTGTTGTAAATCTGTTGTTTTTCATTTCTTCTCCTCCTTGTTACCGTTCCGCTCTGTGAATATTTCCGGAAATACAGCATTTCCCGGCGTTTTCTGCGGATACAATACGGTGATGGAAAGCGGTGATCTTTTTGTTCCGCTTTTCGTTGTTAAAACCGGCTCTCTGACCGGCTCTGTAGCTATGCTTCTGCCTTTGTGGTAAGCAGAAGGATCTTATCCAAGATCTTTAACGCTGCATCCTCCTTGCTCATAAGCGGGAGTGACACTTCTTCATCCTGTGTGATAAGAGTCAGGACATTGGTATCTCCCTGGAATCCGGCGCCTTCTACCTTCAGGTTGTTGGCTGCCACCATATCCAGGTTTTTCTTCTCAAGCTTAGCTCTGGAATTACGGAGCATGTCTCTGGTCTCCATGGAAAATCCGCAGAGGAACTGGCCCTGCTTTTTGTGCTGGCCCAGATATTTCAGAATGTCGTCTGTCCTCTCGAGCTCTATGGAAGCCTGATCGTCTTTTTTCTTAACCTTGTCTTCGCTGACCTGCTTCGGACGGTAGTCTGCCACTGCGGCAGCCTTGATGATGATATCCTGTTCATCACTTAAACCGGTGACTGCCTCGAACATATCTCTGGCGGATGTCACAGGTACGACCTTCACAAAAAGGGGCGGCTCAATGGCAGTAGGTCCGCTTACCAGCGTAACCTCCGCTCCTCTGAGCATGGCCATTTTTGCAATGGCGTATCCCATCTTTCCGGATGAATGGTTGGTGAGACAGCGGACCGGGTCGATGGCCTCCTGGGTAGGTCCTGCCGTTACTAGGAGCTTTTTGCCGGCAAGGTCTTTCTGGAAGGCGGCTTCCTTCAGGATATATTCCAGAAGGGTTTCCGGCTCCGGCATTTTTCCGGCTCCAGTGTCCCCGCATGCCAGGTAGCCGCTGGCCGGTGTGATCACCTCATATCCGTAGTTTTTCAGCTTCCGGATATTGTCCTGCACCACGGGATTCTCATACATGGCGGTATTCATGGCCGGTGCGAGGATCTTCTGACATCTGCAGGCCATTACCGTAGTGGTGAGCATATCGTCCGCAAGGCCGTTGGCCAGCTTTCCGATCACGTTTGCACTGGCTGGTGCGATCATCACAACATCTGCTTTCTTGGCAATGGACACGTGCTCTACCTGGAACTGAAAATTCCGGTCAAAGGTATCCACCAGACATTTATTCCCGGTCAGTGTTTCAAATGTGATCGGATTGATAAAGTTTGTTGCATTCTCTGTCATCAGTACATGGACATCTGCATGAAGCTTATGTAATGCACTTGCCAGATATGCGATCTTGTACGCAGCAATACTTCCTGTGATACCAAGAAGCACTGTTTTCCCTTTCAGCATCCCTGTTCCTCCTGTCAGTCAACCATACGGATACTCTCGATCACCGGCTGCTGATCCTTTGCAATGGTTCCGTTGCCGTCTGTCGGCTTGGCATCCTTGCAGATCTGATCTACGATGTCCATCCCGGAGGTCACGTGTCCGAATGCAGCATAGTCGCCATCCAGATGTGTGGAATCGGACTGTACGATAAAGAACTGAGAGCTTGCGCTGTCCGGATCTGTGCTGCGGGCCATGGAAATGGTTCCTCTTACATGAGAAATATCGTTCTTCACTCCATTGCTGGAAAATTCGCCCTTGATGGTGTCCTCTGCTCCGCCGGTTCCGTCTCCGTTTGGATCTCCGCCCTGGATCATAAATCCGTCAATGATCCGGTGGAAGGTCAGACCGTCATAAAAATTGTCCTGTACCAGCTTTACAAAATTTGTGACTGTGATGGGTGCGGTGTCTGCATCCAGCTCTACATCGATCTCGCCATAATCCTTTACGGTGATAGCAGCATGATGGGTTCCTGTCAGCTGCTGGCTGGTATCGATCACAGTTGTTCCTGCCATTTGTGCATCCTCGGAACCATCGGAAAATTCTCCGTCTGCGCTGTCTGTATCCTCTGTACTGTCTGTGGAGCTGTCTGCAGAAGCTTCGGTTTCATGTGAGGTGTCCTCTGCATCACCGGAAGCCTCCTGATCATCGGCGCTTTCTTCATGGTCTGAAAAGCCTGCCGCCTCAGCCTCCTCCTCGGATACTGCATTGGCTGCTGTCTCTTCATCTACGCCTGTCTGTCCTTCTGAGGTTTCTTTCTCCAGAGATTCTTCCTTCTGGTCTGCTTTGTCAGAAGTACTGTCTGTGCTTCCGCATCCGGAAAGCATTCCTGCGGTAAGAGCTGTCGCAAATAATACGGCTAAAACCTTACGTTTCATATTTATAAGTCCTCCTTATCAGATCCCGAAAACACCTGTTCCGGCATTTTCAGGTGAGCTTTTCACTCTCCCCCCTGTAAGCTTTTCTCAGTTTAACATCATCTTTTCATAAAGTCAACTTTGCACGGAACCAGGTGCAGGATTCCCTTTGTTTTGCCTTGTATCTCTTCCGGTTCTCTGCTAAAATCATGTATGGAGCTTATTATGGGCTCCGTACATATAAGAAAGTGAGGAATCAACATGGAAAAGATCACAAGTTTTACCATTGACCATATCAAGCTTCAGCCTGGCGTATACGTTTCACGTAAGGATCCGGTTGGAGATCAGGTGATCACTACCTTCGATATCCGTATGACTTCTCCCAATGAGGAGCCTGTTATGAACACAGCCGAGCTTCACGCCATGGAGCATCTGGCAGCTACCTTCCTGCGGAACCATAAGGAATTTGGCCCGAAGGTCATTTACTGGGGTCCTATGGGCTGCCGTACCGGAAATTATCTTCTTCTTAACGGGGATTATGAATCCAGAGATATCGTTCCACTGATGATCGAGATGTTTGAATTTATCCGCGATTTTGAGGGTGAGATCCCGGGAGCTTCTCCCAAGGACTGCGGAAATTATCTGGATATGAACCTTGGCATGGCAAAATATCTGGCAAAGAAATTCCTGAACGAGGTTCTCTACGATATCAAGCCGGACCGTCTTGTTTATCCGGAATGATCTGCGGGTACGATCCGCTGGCATGATCCTTGTGTTCTGAACGGACTATATGCCGAAACAAAAAAACAGGCTACCTGTATCGATGTTCTTTCATCGGATACAGTTGCCTGTTTTTTATTATATCAAGGAGATATCTGCAATTAAAGCAGGATCAGGATTTCCCTGATCTGGTCAAAGCCTGTAGTCTGTGCTCTACTGTGCTGCTTCTGTGGTAGTATCTGCTGCGGTAGTATCTGCTGCCACTGCGCCCACCGGCGGTGTTGTGCTGACATAATCACCGGATGCGTAGCAGGTCTGGCCATTATAATCCACACGAATCCATCCATTGTCACAGACACCGGTACACTTCAGGGATTCTCCGGAAAGGACACCTGCCACAAATTCTGCCTCTGCGTTGGCGTCAGAACGTAAATTCACACCCTCCACTGCATAGTAAGTGGCATCCTGTGCCTGTACGTTAATGCCGCTTGGGGTCTGCTCCGTAGCTGCTGTCTGTGCTGCGGGATCTGTTGCCGCTGCTGCTCCGTCTGCCGTGGAATCCGCTGCCGCTGCTGTTCCGTCTGCTGTGGAATCTGCTGCCGCTGCTTCTGGTGTAGGTGTTGCAGTTGCCTTCGGCTTCTCTGTGGGCTCCGGCGTCGGTGTGGAATCTACTACTGTTACCACTGCATCGGTTCCTTCCTCATATCCACAGCCCTGTGCAAGGAAAGCCGCGCCTATTATCAAAGCCATAATACATTTTTTCTTCATGTTATCTGATTCCTCCTTATACGCCGGTAAAAAATTCTCTGCGTCCAATATACACGATTCTGCAATATTATGCAAGTCCTGGCCGGTTCTTTCACATATTTACCGGCTCAAAAAGCACCCGGACAGTTCCGCCGCAGATCATTCCCAGATCTCCTGCCCCCTGTCCCAGCTCGTAAACCTTTGTTTCCGTATTTCGGATATTTACTGCGTGTTTTCCGGCTTCAAACTCCACTTTTCCGCCGCCGATGCTTCCTGCCGTGCTTCCGTCCCGGAATACGAACATCTTGCTCCCGGTTCCTCTTGGTGAGGAGCCCTTCTTCTCGATGATCGTGACCATGGTTCCCGGTGTCCTGCGGCGTACTGCTGCCTCCAACTCCTCATCACAGTAGGTGCGGAAATGCCGGTTCTTTTCCTGCACAATCTCTGCCATGATGCTCACGGCGATCTCAGCCGGCATCTGTCCTCCGATGGGAAGTCCGATGGGGGCATGGATCTGATCCAGCTGTTCCTCCGTAAAGCCCTCTTTCAGGAGCTTTTCCCTGGTGATCCGCACCTTTGTACTGCTTCCGATCATTCCGAAATATGCAAAGGGTCTCTTAAGGATCGCTCTTGCACAGGCAGAATCTCCCAGATGGCCTCGTGTCACCACCACATAGTAGGCATTTTCATAGGGAGGGATCCTGTCGGACAAGGTATTAAACTCTCCAAAGATCCTCTCATCTGCCATGGGAAATCTTTCCTCCGTCACAAATTCCTCCCGGTCATCCATGACTGTTACATGAAAGCCCAGCATCCTGCCGATCTCTGCTACCGGAAGAGAAACATGGCCGCCACCCAATATGATCAGCCTGGGATTCTTCTCGTAGGTTTCCACAAATATCTCCCGGTCGCCGTTTTTCACAACGCCGGTTTCCACAGCTGCTTCCACGGAAGCCTTCAGGAATTCTTCTGCTTCTTTATTTTTTTCTGCTCTCTTCGGATAAAAAAAGCTGCTTTCTTCCAAAAGATATTTCAGCCCGGCATCCTCTCCGTTCAGAAGGATTCCTGTTTTTACACGCCCTCTTTTTTCTACCACATCATATATTGTCTGATACATTCTCTGTGTCCTTTCTGTCCGTCTTTCGCTGTTTATTCCGCGGCAAGCTCCTTTACCGCCCCGGCAGCAGTGTCCACCTCTTCTTCCGTATTAAAATAAGAAAAGCTAAAGCGGACAGCTCCTGTTTTTTCGGTTCCCAGTGCTTTGTGCATCAGCGGTGCACAGTGGCCGCCGGCTCTTACACTGATCCCGTACTCTTCATCAAGGATCATAGCCACTTCTGCCGAGTCCATCCCTGCAATATTCAGAGTCACCACAGGAGAGCGTTCTTCCCGGGAAAAATCTCCGTACAGGGTGACTCCCGGAATTTCCTTTACCTGGTCATAAAAACGCCACATCAGCTGCTGCTCTCTTTTTCGGATCTGTTCTGTTCCGGTTTCCCTGATCCAGTCCATGGCTGCGCCAAGACCTGCGATCCCGTGGCTGTTCAGGGTTCCTGCCTCCAGTGCCTCCGGCATATCCTGCGGATGCTCCCTCTGAAAGGTGAGGACGCCGCTTCCGCCTACCTTCAGAGGCTCCACAGATACCCCCGGCCGAACGCAGATGGCGCCTGTGCCCTGGGGTCCCATAAGGCCCTTATGTCCGGAAAAGCAAAGAATATCTATATGATCTTTTTTCATGGAAATCGGAAATACTCCTGCTGTCTGGGCAGCATCCACAATAAAAAGCTTCTGGTGCTTCTGTGCGATCTCACCGATGGCGTGGATATCATTGAGATTTCCTGTCAGATTGGAAGCATGGGTACAGACGATCACCTTCGTCTCCGGACGGATGGCTGCTTCAAGCTCCGTAAGGGAGATCCGTCCCTTGCGGTCTGCCGGCAGGATCGTAAGCTCCATGCCTTTTTTTTCCAGGCGGTACAGCGGACGGAGCACACTGTTGTGATCCATCTCCGTACAGATCGCATGGAGAGTTCCCTCCTCTGGATGAAGTGTTCCCTGCAGGGCGATATTGAGCGCTTCCGTGTCATTGGATGTAAAGGCCACACATTCCGGTCCCCATACGTCAAACATCTCTGCGATCTGGCATCTTGTATTAAAAATAAGCCTTGAGGCTGCCATTGCTTCGCCGCTGCTGCCCCTTCCGCTGTTTCCTGCATGCTGCATGGCTTCCACCACAGCACGCAGCACACAGTCCGGCTTATGAAAGCTTGTAGCCGCATTATCCAGATAAATCATTTCATCCTCCTTGTGATTTTTATCAAATACCTTTATAATAAACTCTGGCTTTATTTTATACTATCCGAGGAGGTTTTCCAATGAAAAAAACATCTTTTTTCAACAGTCTGCCATTTAAGCTGCTGGTCGCTGTGATCCTGGGAATCATAGCCGGGCTTATCCTGAACCGATACAGCACCAACGGAATCTCCATGGCAGTTCTTAATATCACAGTTACTATCAAGTACATTCTGGGCCAGCTCATTACCTTCTGCGTGCCGCTGATCGTGCTGGGATTTATCGCTCCGTCCATTACCAGGCTTGGCAAAAATGCTTCGCTGATGCTGGGAGTTGCGGTTGTCCTCGCTTACGGCTCCTCTGTTGGCGCAGCGCTTTTTTCCACAGCCTCTGGCTTTCTGATCATTCCACATCTGTCCATCCATTCCTATGCTGCAGGACTGAAGCAGCTGCCGGAGGTGATCTTTGAGCTGGAGATCCCGCAGATCATGTCCGTTATGAGTGCTCTTGTTTTTGCAATGATGCTGGGACTTGCCGCCACCTGGACAAAGGCAAAGCTGATCACTGGGCTCCTGGATGAATTTCAGAAAATCGTTCTTTCTCTGGTGGCTCGGATCATCATCCCCATTCTTCCGTTATTTATCGGCACTACCTTCTGCGGCCTTGCCTACGAGGGAACCATCACCAGACAGCTGCCTGTTTTTCTGAAGATCATCGTACTGGTGCTTGCCGGGCATTTTATCTGGATGGCTCTTCTTTACATCCTTGCAGGCATCTATTCCGGAGAAAATCCTCTGGAGGTTGTCCGCCATTATGGTCCTGCCTATCTGACTGCCGTAGGGACCATGTCATCTGCAGCCACACTGG
>OCPT01001857.1_pt1 | contig 10835 bp, 15 predicted proteins | sample 1538741 | NCBI WGS metagenome assembly OCPT01 (sample SAMN04571723, study PRJEB22368) | human gut metagenome | biome: human gut; material: stool | host: Homo sapiens | place: Luxembourg | collected 2012-12-06 | reverse complement strand
GCCAATTAAGGAACCAACCGACGAGAGTGCATCAGAGCGGTGATGCCATGCGTCAGCCATAAGTGCGTCAGAATTTGTATGCTTTGCAGCACTTCTTGTAAACCAGTACATCCACTCTTTTATAACAATGGATAAGACTGCCGCCGTAAGTGCGATTCCACTAGAGACAGAAAGCGTATTGTACTGTCCTGAAAAGATTTTCTTGATACCTGAATATCCTATTCCAGCACCCGTTATAGCCAATGCAACAGAGAGAATAATGGAAGCCACACATTCCATACGTTCATGCCCATAAGGATGTTCTCTATCAGGCTGTTTTTCTGATATTTTAATTCCAACCATCACAACGATTGTGCTTAATACATCAGAAGCCGAGTGTACAGCGTCCGACAGCATAGCACTTGACTTTCCTATATATCCAGCAGCAAATTTAAGTAGCGATAAACTCAGATTGATGATTAGTGTAATTTTGGAAACCTGAATAGCCTTATTCATATTTTTGTTTTGCAGAAGTCTACCTTTTTCCATAATATGCCTCCTTATCCTGCCAGCTTCCGAAACAGACGTTTTGTAAGGAAGTAGTACCAGACTAAAGCTACCACCAATCCTATGGAGAAATAAAGAACCGCTTCATTCTGCATGGCTTTCGCTACCCAAAATGATGGAAGGAAGCCAACCGCGAACTGGTAGTAACTATCAATAAAAAAGGGGGCTGGTATTCCGAGCAATGTAAGTGCAGCTAGTTTTGTAACTGCCATGACTCCTATTGGTCTGGGGTCCTCCGGGCTTGTTATGATTTTCTCAAAATCAGCCTCTGTTTCAGCAGGATATTTTTCAAATGCAGTAAAAACAGTATTGGACCCAAACAGCACCGCATCCGAATGAATTCCCCCGGCAACCTGGTAGTAAACTTCCGGATTATCAAAGCCTTTAATGCGGCCATCAAGGCTAATTTGTGTGTGCATAATTATCTTTGGTTTCATATTTTTCAATCCTCCTTTTTGATAGTAGAATATCATAATACACTGACAGCTGTATGTCAGCAGGGGATATGAAACCTTACAAAAAATACATAACAGACCAATCGCTTTCTCTAAATCAAGTTTAGGCAGTGATTCGTAATTTGTGCCAGGTGTTTACGGGTTATGCATTTTAATTCATCAGGTTGGACTATTTCAATGCCTGATCCATATTCAATCAGCTGCTTGCTCAATATCTCAAAGGAATCTGTCTGGAATTCGATTTCCATTTTACTTCCCAAATCGGTTTCTTCAAGGAAGCCGAGAGAATACCTGTTCTTGATAGAATTGTATGTCTCCCCTTTTTCAGCTCTAAGAATTACATTATATAGTTTTTTATATGAAAGCATTTGTTTTAATATTTGTTCCAAAGAGCCATCATGGCTTTGACAGAGCTCTTCTTCTATGCAAATGCTTTTAATCCGATCCACACGAAAATTCCTATATTCATTTCTTAGCCTGCAAAACCGATTAAGTACCAGTTCTGTTCATAAAACCCCAGTGATATAGGCTCTATCATTCTGCTTTCCGGTTCTTGCCCTCCTGATGCAGGATATTGAATTGATATTACCCTTTTATTGCAGATTGCAGTCTGAATTGCTGCAATAACGTTATCCGCCAATGTATTTTTCTGTCCAGATGTGCTGTACACGTTAATACTGTTCTCCAACTCCTGTGCATAGTTTTTTTCACCATGCTTCAAAATAGATTTGATTTTATACATAGCTGAATCAAAATCCTTTATAAATGATTCATCTCCATGGCAATTTAAAAATTTCCCTGCTGTAATCAATGCACCCACTTCCGCCGCTGTAAACATTACCGGCGGAAGTAGGAAGCCCTCTACAAGAAAATATCCTTTTCCGGCCTCAGATCCAATTGGTATTCCGGCTTCTTCAAGTGTCCGGATATCTCTGTAAACTGTCCTTAAGCTTATATTAAATCGCTGTGCAATTTCTTTGGCAGGAATTATTTTTTTTGATTGCAGCTGAATAAGAATAGAGGTTACTCTGTTAATCCTGTTCAAATTTTATTCCTCCTCTGTGACTTCCATAAAAAGTATATCCTATGCGTTCTTAAGCTAGCTGCTGTTAGTGCTTCTCATTGCACCCTGGTTATAAAAGCCATACTCACAAACCTCTTCACCAAAACTCTTTACATCTCTAATATAGAACTCTATCTAGCGAACTTTTAGAAAAGATATAAAACATCAGAGTATGGACAGTTGCGGATGTACTTCAGAAAAGATTAGATGTCTAAAAAGCTTGTAGTTAAAGCTTTTTAGACATCTAAATCTAGGTACTAAAACAATTCATCCAGTAAAATATAATATTTTATTTTCTCCCAATCAGGCTTGATCCCCAGTAAGTCAAAAAATAGCTCGACATACTGTTCTTCCCCGATATCCTCCCTGATCGACCGGACGCAGAAGGCAATGTCATACCACTTGTCCGCCCTGCCGCTTCTCCCAAGATCAATAAAGCCACTTACTTTGCCATCTTTCACAAAGATGTTGCTGTCTCCCAGGTCGCCGTGGGAAAAGACAAGTTCCTCTTCGGGCTTTTCCGTCTTTAAAAAATCATACAGCTCGCGCGGATCTTTAAATGGAGTGTCTTCTTCCCAGTTTTCGCAATCCACATCGGCCAGATCGTTATTCAGTAAGTAATCCAATTCGGCTAAGCGGCTGTCTAAGCTATTCGTATAGGGACAATCCGATATGTCGATGGAGTGAAAGAGCCTGATGCACTCCGCATACAGCTCGATAATCTTTTCAGGGCTTTGTTCATCTTCATACTCTTCCGAGCAAAGGACGCCATCGGCCTCACTCATGAGCAGATTGCTCCAGCCATCATGCCGTTCAAAGTGCAGGACCTTTGGAACAGGCAGCTTTCCTTCCAGCCATAGCATCATGTCCTTTTCCCGTTCCACATCATAGGTGGTCCCTTTATACCGGCTGTCCGTCATTTTTAAATATAGGTTTTCATTTTCTCCCACCAGCTTATATACCTTAGCAGGAGACATTCCTTCCGTATCTTTTACGCAGCGGTATTTTTCGATCAGTTTTTTCAATTCCGGTGATATTCTCATTTTAGCCATTTATTATTTCCTTCCTCTTTTCTACAGTATTTAAAGATACCCCAAGAAGCTAATTATAACAAGACGAACTCCAATTCACTGTTCCTTGCATTCTAAAACCTTAAATACCAGAAAACAGCTTTTTCAAAGTTGTTTTCAAAGTTGGCGTATAACATAGTATCGACGGAGCCGATTTTGAAACCACAATTATGATAGAATTTACAAGCTATAAGGTTATTGTCCTGGGTTTCAAGCATTAGTCCATGCAAGTTTTTATGCTTTGCCCATTCTATAGATATATTGATAAGCGCGCTGCCTATGCCTTGCCCCCTGAAATCCTTACATACGGCGATATCTTCTATATAAGCGTACCGGTTCCAATTTTTTCGCAGTTTAACTTTTCCGACGCATTTATCGTCTTGGTAGTAAAGATATATTATCTTATCAGTATTGTCAATATATTCAAGGCAATCTGCCTCCTCATCCTCTTCATCCTCTTCGTCTTGGTAGCTTTTTAAATATGGCGCTTCATAGAGTAATTCTGTAAAGGTCCAATTCTCGTTTTCATACCTCGGTATAATCTTACCTATCACCTCAAATGGTTCGCTGGGTTTATCGATATCTTTCAGGTGCCCTGCTTTCATTTCTGTAATCACTGTTCCCGCCTCTCTTCTATATCAGCGGCATATGTGCTATCCAGGCAGCCGGTTTTACCAGTGTATTTTTTATACATGTCCCTGGTATATTTTGTTATATTCCTATCATACTCCGGATAGGCATAATGAAGCCTTTCCGCCACCTCACCGGATACCGCCCTGAACAATTGATGGCATAGAAATAATGCTTCCCATATGTTTTCATAGGAATCCATCCGGTAGGTGGACAAAAGTTTCTCCCACAAATCCTCGGATATATACCTTTCAATAAACTTATAGTTCTTGCCTACACTTAATTTAAAGCCTGTTTCGATGCCGACCTTCCATGATATCATTCTCAGCAGCTCATGGCGAACAATCTGATTAAAATGATCAATAGCAAATAAAATTTCCTTACGGCACAATCCTTTAATAACATAAGGTGTTACATTCCAAAATTCATTGCAGCAATCATCATACTCCCTTGCGCTTGGCTTTCTTACATGATAATCTATATCAGTCGGAACTATGTCCCTTTTAATTCTACAATCTTTATCAATTAGAACCTTTATTAATTTATCGCCCTTTAGGTAATTATCTAACTCTTCCAAGGGCAATAAGGTAAGATCAATTTTATTGTAATCATCAAATAGCATAAGATAGGAAAATCCCTTTTCTTCAGGTGGGAATAATTCCATATCCTCCGGCTTTTGCATCATTATTATATTCCCAAATTGATTAAGCCAGTCATCATTAGATATAAACGGTTCTATATCACTTACAAAATATGTAATATCATAATCCTGAAATTCATCTTTAGGTATATTAATATTTGCGCGTGACCCCTCAAGGGTCACAATTCGAATACGTTCATCCTGTTCTGCTAAAGAAAGTACTAAATCCATCATTTCTTTTTCTGATCTCATTTACATACTCCTCGTTTATTTTTTCTATATTATTACATCTTCTTTTTTGCCGATACAATCAGCATCATTGGGCGTCGCATTTCATCCGGCATCCCAGGAATATCCATCATGTATTCCGGCGGCTGCGGCTCCACAATATGATTTATTATAAAACCATTTGAAAGCAGTGTATTTAGATATGTGGTCAGTGTTCTATGATATTTTGTAACCTTTTCTTCCAAAAACATAGCTGTCCGTTTGCCCTCATAATAATAATTGTCCACCGGGAAATGCAGTATTTCTCCTTTTTCGTTATAATACCAGTCTTGTGTTCCATGAGCAGTAAAAACAGGATGTTCAACTGTAAAAACTAAATTGCCACCAGCCTTCAGCATCCTATATATCTTTTTTATTAAATTCTCATAGTCTGCTACATAATGAAACGCAAGCGAACTTAGTATTACATCAAAGCTCTCCTCTGGGAAATCCACATCTTCTATGGCACAGCATTCATATTCAATCTGTGGAAAATGGGTTTTTCCTTTTGCTACTTCGAGCATTTTATGAGAAATATCAACACCTACTACAGAGGAAGCACCGTTTTCCATCGCATATATACAGTGCCATCCATAGCCGCATCCTAAATCAAGCACACGCTTCATCTACTTGTTTTTTGCCTTCTGTACCGCTTAAAACCGTTAGACTTGAACGAGTAAAGCCCTTATTATCTGTTTGTTTGAAAGACCAATCTTGCCATTCTTTGAAAGAATAACGGTAATTGGGATCAAAAAATTCTACATTGTCCGTTCTTGGTATACGAGCAATCCCAAAATGATTGCACGTTAGATCAACTGGCAAAGACTTTCCAAAATATTCTCGGATATTTTGCGAGATTATTTTGGCTGCTTTGACAGATTTAAATTCTGATTTTGAAGTCACATAAACTGGCGTTTCTAAAACAAAATATGCTTGATAACCTTTATCAGATTTGATAATTAACGTAGGCATAAAACCTAAATCAATAGCTGTTGTTAAAATATCGCTTGCTGAAATAGTTTCTTTTGCCGTGTGAATATCAAAATCAATAAAGAAGGTATTGATTTGTCTTAAATTGTTTTCAGAATGTCCTTTCGTGTATGAACGGTTTTCGTCTGCATACGTACCATAACGATAAACGTTTGGTGTCCAATGCGTAAATGTATCTTGATTTTCGTGAATCGCTTCTTCGGAAGTCAGAACAACGCCACGTCCGCCAATCATGCTTTTTTTTGAGCGATACGCAAAAATAGCCCCTTTGCTTTTACCTGGCTTGGTAGTGATTGAGCGAATTTTACTATTTTTAAATTTGTACTTTAACAAGCCGTCATGAAGCACAGTTTCTACAACAAAAGGGATATTCATTCAGCTGTTCTCCTTTCTTACGAAAATTAATTAGTTAGAAGCTACGATCAAAGTTGAATCACAACAAAAAAGGCAATCAACTAAGTTTTTCTTAATTGATTGCCTGGTATCTTCTTAAAGACTTGAAATTCCCTCAAAAACCCGATATAATGGGTTTACAGATATTTAAGTATCTGATTAATAAAGTAATTAAATACTTTACCAAATTTCGGGTCTCGACTTCTTTAATTGATTGGTGGTAATCAATTAAGGCTCGCAACTTATTTTCTTGGCGGAAAATAAGTTGGTCGTGGCTCTTTTTTTGTATTCTTTATTCAGTTCGTTGTTTCGTTATATCTAGTATACCGCTTTTAAAAAAAATAAGCAACAATTTCGTTAAATATATTAACGACAATCATTGCTTCTCTTCTTCTATTTGCAACTCTACTTGTTCTAATTCATTAGGAATTAAGTCAATAACTAAGGTTGAGTTTGTCAATTCTGCAATTCGTTCCAATGTTTTTAATGTCGGATCTGATTTTCCTGATTCAATCAATGAATAATTTGATCTACTCATTTCTAATTCTTGGGAGAATTTTTCTTTTGATTTGGTACCTCTCATCTTTTTTAAGCTTTCTCTAAATGCTAGTTCCAAGTTTCTCCCTCCTGTTTATGTAAATATTTTGCACGTTTTCCATTTAATTATATCGTTACACCTTGTAAATCACAAGTGATTAATCACAAATCACTTGTGATTAGTGATTGTTATTGGTGTTGCCTAGAACGATTCTAAGCACATGTTTAATTTTAAAGTGGGCAATTATCTTTAAAATGTCCTACAATGATTCAATAAAAGCATGGCTGCTAGTGAAACTTGCGACCATGCTTTTAAAAATACTTAATGGGGTCCCGAGCGCTTTAGCTCCTTGGAAGCTGTCAGTAGTATACCTAATAATTTATCTACATTCCCTTTAGTAACGTGTAACTTTCCAAATTTACAAAAGCGACTCATAGAATTATTTCCTCCCGTTAAATAATAGATAACTATTAAAAATAGACAATACTTGCTCATAAGTAACGGTACTTAAATTGTTTACTTTGGCGTGTTTCATTGCTTGATGAAACTGATTTTTAGTAAACAGTTGACGATATTCTCGATTGACCCATTTTGAAACAAAGTACGTATATAGCTTCCAATATTTATCTGGAACATCTGTGGTATGGCGGGTAAGTTTTATTAAGACACTGTTTACTTTTGGTTTAGGATGAAAGCATTCCGCTGGCAGCTTAAGCAATTGCTGAATCGAGACTTGAGTGTGCAAGAGCAACCCTAGTGTTCGGTGAATATCCAAGGTACGCTTGTAGAATCCTTCTTCAACAATCAGATAGATGTCAGACGCATGGCTTTCAAAAACCACTTTTTTAATAATTTGTGTGCTTAAATGGTAAGGAATACTCCCAACAATTTTATACCTCTGTTTGTTAGGGAATTGAAACTGTAGAATATCTTGGTGAATTAAAGTGACACGAATGTTCAGTTTTAATTTTTCTGACGATAAGTTGAATAGATGACTGTCTAATTCAATAGACGTTACCTGTTTACTTATTTTAGCCAGTTTCGTCGTTAAATGCCCTTTACCTGTTCCAATTTCGTAAACGGTATCGGTTTCTTTTAAATTCAATTGTTTTATTATTTGGTTGAGTACTTTTTCACTCGTTAAAAAGTTTTGAGAATATTTTATATTTTTGTTCATGTAATCACTCCTGAAGTGATTACATCTATAAATAAATACAGAAGTTAAACGATTTGTTTGTAATTTTAGTTATCTGTTTAAAAAGTCATAAGATTAGTCACTGGTAGGAATTAATCTAACGTATTTATTTATCTGCGTAATCACTGTTTTTAGTCTGTTTCAAAACAGTAGATGTTTTATCTACATTACGCATTTGGAATACCAACATGACGAATCCCTCCTTCTTAATTACAAATTTTTAGCATCTAATTTAACTTCAATTCCTATTATACAAAATTTTGGTCCTATGTCAAGATTTAGTACAAGTTAAAATGAGGTTTTCCCCATCTTAACTTGCCATCAGCAATTCGCCCTGTTGCACTCTACGATACAGTTCTTCGTAGTCATTTGGTGACATGTAATCACAGTGACTGTGAATGCGTTTTGTATTATAGAAAGCTTCCAGATATTCGAATACCAGTCGATACGCATGAGCAAAATCACGGATTTTAAAACGGTTCAGCCATTCTCGTTTGATTAATGAATGGAACGATTCGATGCAGGCATTATCCCAAGGATAAGCTTTTTTAGAATAACTGCACTGCATATTTGCAGTAACACGTTTGTATTCATTGGATACGTACTGGCTGCCACGATCCGAATGCAGGATCAATGGTTCTTCGATTTTTCGTCTTGCTTTAGCTTTATTTATTGTTTCAATCACGCAGGATACATCCAGTGTGTTTGAAAGTGTCCAGGCAATGATTTTTCTGGAATATAAGTCCATAATGCTGGTCAGATAGACGAATCCGTCTATCGTCCAGATATATGTGATGTCAGAACACCAAACGGCATTTGGTCGTTCCGGATTAAACTGTTCATCAAGGATATTTTGAAGTTCTCTGCTGAAGTCGGAATCTTTTGTGGTGATCGTCCATGGTTTTACCCATTGAGCTTTGATGCCCATTTGTTTCATATATTGACCAACGGTACGCTCAGAAATGATTTCCCCTGATTTACGCAATACCTGTGCTATCTTTGGGGCACCATAATTCTGCTTAGATTCATCGTAAATATCCTTGATTTTGGCTTTTACTGTTTCACGACGCTTTTCAGCATTTGAAGGAACATGTTTCAGCCATGCATTATAACCAGAACGGGAAACGCCAAGTATTTTCAACATTCCGGAGACAGAAACACGGCGTTTGACCTTACGGGCTGCTTCTGCCTTCTCAGCAACTTCGAGATAAATGGCTTCCGTCATTTTCCCAGAATGTTGATGGCTTTTTTTAGTACATCAAGCGCATCCTGCGCATCACGTAACTCACGCTTTAAACGTGCGATTTCTTTTGCTTCATCAGAAGAGTAGTTGCCGGAACCGCGGCTTTCAATATCACCTGTATCACGCAGTTCTTTCTGCCAGCGTGATAATGTCTGCTGACTGATTCCTAAGTTTGAAGCACAACCCTGCAGTCCTAATTCTCTGTGATTATGATAATACTGGACTGCATCCAGTTTGAATTGTTTGTCATAGTGCTTTGCCATAATGAGATCCTCCTTCAGTGCGGTACCTACATAGTACCATAAAATTTGTAATAAGGAATTCTCATTTTGACTTGTACTATTTATATTCTAGCACCATTTTAAGATAATGCACTATCAACACACTCTTAAGTTTGCTTCTAAGTCTTATTTCCATAACTTTAGGGTTAACCATACGCAAGACCAATCACTCTCGGACAATACTCATGATTTTAATGATAAAATCCATGTTAAACCCATAGATAAGAAATACACCTGCAATAACCGTTACCTGTTTGTGCCAATTTAAAAATGCACCACTTTTTTATGATTAAAACGGTTGAAAACTGTACCACTAATAACTCACAATAGAGAGATGTCACCGTCAAGTTAAATGTACAAAATAACAGCGAAATTTTTAAATCTATTTCTTATCGATACAAATTCCTCGTAGGCGCTCGGGACCCCTTAATTAGATTCTCTTTTTAAAAATGAATGCTGATCCTAATACCATTAATGAACCTAGGACAGACAATGCAATATTTTCTGTTTCTCCTGTTTTTGGTAAAACTTTCATTTTTCCGTCTGAACCTTTAACCGTTACTGTTCCGTCTTTTTGAACATCTGCGCCAATTTCTTTAGCTTCAACTTTTTTTGTTGTTCCGTCTGCTAATTGAATGATTGGTTTACTATCTTCAACTGCAACAATCACAACGCCTGTATCTGTATTAACTGGGTTTTCGATTGGGTTTGTGTCTACTGGTTTACTTGGTTCTGTTGGCTCTGTCGGCTTGCTTAGGACACTGTCCCAAGCCGTGTAATGAAAACAGCTTTTCTCCCTCTATCAAAAGTTTACTGTTTATGATTTTTTTTTCTTGTTCCGTAAATCGTGGCAAACTCATAACCCCCTTCTGTTTCATGTACCGTGTGCATATCAATAAAGTCCGTGTTAATGTCAATACAATAAGCGTCCTCACCCTCAACGGTCAAATGTCCCTCGTTAAAGGTTGAACCGATAGAACCGTCATTCATTACTTTTTCAACGATACCGACACGCTCATCAGATTGTGTCCAGTATTGCTTGCTTTCGGCATGAACAATGGTACTCGGCAAGGCGGTAACGATAGTCGCAAAGGCTAAGAAGCCCGTACATAATCGCTTGAATATCTTTTTCATAATTCTTAATGCTCCTTTCATTTTGGGTAAAAAAATAGACGCTCTTTTCTGAACGCCCTACATTGAAAAGGGATACTCTTTTACAAGTACCCCTCAAATTTAATATTTAATTTGTTGTGTTCCCACACTCTATATCAACTACTACTGAAACATTGATATAGTTTTTAATCTCTTTATTTCGGATTTTATCACCCTCACTTGTAAACACGATATGCTTGAAAAAGTGCCTAAAATTAAGGATTTCTACATAGTTTTTCGTTGTAGCAACACACAAGTCTCTATATGGATCGGAGTGGGGGTATTGTCTCTTATCTCATTTGCAGTAATGGGAACAAGCGGATTTTTCACGCCGTATCAGATTGATGATCCATATAGTATTTATGTTATGAC
>OCPT01001825.1_pt1 | contig 11013 bp, 10 predicted proteins | sample 1538741 | NCBI WGS metagenome assembly OCPT01 (sample SAMN04571723, study PRJEB22368) | human gut metagenome | biome: human gut; material: stool | host: Homo sapiens | place: Luxembourg | collected 2012-12-06 | reverse complement strand
GCAGAAACCGGAGTACAGATTGATAACGGAGCCGAAGATGGCTACAGACATGCCGGCGACTACAATGGTACGTTCGTTGGCACCAAGCCATACGATCAGAAGAGGGGCCAGAGCAGATTTCGGGAGACTGTTCAGTACCACCAGACATGGCTCCAGGATCCGTGCAATCCGTCGGGAGCACCAGAGAAGTACTGCGGTTCCTACACCCAGGATCACAACAAAAAAGAAACTGACAAGAGTTTCTGCCAGTGTCACGGCAATATGTGCAAACAGGGACTGATCCCTGCACATGGAAAGAAAGGTCTTTGCGATCAGGGAAGGACTGCTGAAGATAAAGGAATCGATCCATCCAAGATCAGAGGATATTTCCCAAAGTCCCATAAACAGAACAAAAAGAAGTGTCCGTGCAGCCAGGATAATGTTTTTTTCTTTTTTCTGCCGTGCAAGATATTGTTTCTGCTGTCTGGAAATTTCAGGCATTTTCATTGAGCTCCTTCCATATGATGTTAAAATATTTTTTAAAATCCGGAGCATTTCTGGAGGAGAGGGGAGTGCGGTCGCTGATATCCAGATCGATATCAATGATCTTTCGTACAGTAGCAGGACGTGCAGAAAGGATCAGTACCCGGTCGGCCATACTGATGGCTTCGGAGATGTCATGAGTGACCAGGATCGCAGGTTTGCCGGAGCTTTTGAGGATTTTTCCGATATCATCACTGACATTTAAGCGGGTCTGGTAATCCAGAGCGGAAAATGGTTCGTCCAGAAGAAGGAGCTCCGGTTCCAGCACCAGGGTCCGGATCAGAGCGGCACGTTGGCGCATACCGCCGGAAAGCTGGGAAGGGCGGGCATCACGGAAACGGTCCAGACCGTAGGTCTGAAGAAGGGCTTCTGCATGTGCCAGCTTTTCAGGTGTGAGCTCTTTCCGGATCTCCAGGCCGAGAAGGATGTTTTTGTAGATGCTCCGCCATTCCAGAAGATGATCCTTCTGGAGCATATATCCTACAGCGGCACTGCCGGAGGATACCGGCCGGCCTCCCAGAGTAATGGAACCGTGCTCCGGAGTGAGCAGGCCGGCAATGAGATTCAGAAGAGTGGATTTTCCGCATCCGGAAGGTCCTACAATGGACAGGAATTCACCGGGCATCAGGTCAAAGGATATATGAGAAAGGGCGGGTGTCTCACCGGATAATGTGTGATAGGAGAGACACACGTCCCGCACTTTCAGGACAGGATTCATGGATGTTGCCTCCTTTTCGTAGATAATGGTATAATATTATCATATGTCTGAAACATGAGAAGGCCAATGGCAGAGATGCATACTTTGATGTCTGCCTGAAAACAGTCATAGAGAAAGGAATTACAAACATTGAACAAGAGAAACTACCAGAAAGAACTGGATAAACTGATTGAAAGAAACCAGAAAGAAGGGAAAACCCCCAGACTTTTTCTGCATGCCTGCTGTGCGCCATGCAGCAGCTATGTGATGGAATATCTGTCGCAGTATTTTGAAATCACGATATTTTTTTATAATCCCAATATTGCACCGGTGGAGGAATATTCACACCGCGTGGCTGAGATCCGCCGCCTGATCGGGGAGATGGAGTTTGTCCATCCGGTAACGCTGGTGGAGGGACGGTATGACCCGGAGGAGTTTTACGAGATGGCCAAAGGCCTGGAGAACGTTCCGGAAGGAGGAGAACGGTGCTTTCGGTGTTACCGCCTGCGGATGGAAGAGGCGGCAAAGCTGGCGAAGGAGGGAGGATATGATTATTTCACCACAACATTAAGTATCAGTCCGCTGAAAAATGCACAGAAGATCAATGAGATTGGCGAGGAGCTGGCAGAAATCTATAAAGTGCCACATCTGACTTCAGATTTTAAGAAAAAGAATGGCTACAAGCGTTCTATTGAACTGTCTCATGAGCATGCTTTGTACCGGCAGAATTACTGCGGCTGTGTATTTTCAAAGAAAGAAGCCATGGACAGAGAACGGCTGGTTACTGAGAATCGAGTGAACAGTAACAACGGCTGAAGACAGCAAACGTATAATTATGAAAAACTTTGCATTTTTATAAAAATATGTTACACTAACACAGAAAAGTGCAGACGTCCGGGAGACGGAGCTCGTGTATGTCCGGAGAAGACAGTTCTGCCGCAAAAAAGAAAAGTGAGGAAGAATCAATATGGCACAGTTATGGGGAGGCCGTTTTACAAAAGAAACGGACAAGCTGGTTTACAATTTTAACGCATCCATTTCCTTTGATCAAAAATTTTACAGACAGGATATCCGTGGAAGCAAGGCACATGTTGCCATGCTTGCAAAACAGGGGATCCTGACAGAGGAAGAAAAGGAGCAGATCACAGAAGGACTGGACGGTATCCTTGCAGACGTGGAAGCAGGCAAGCTGGAGATCACAGCGGAGTATGAGGATATCCACAGCTTCGTGGAGGCAAACCTGATCGACCGTATCGGAGATGCCGGAAAGAAGCTTCACACAGGAAGAAGCCGTAATGACCAGGTAGCTCTGGATATGAAGCTTTATGTCCGCGACGAGATCGATGAGACAGATAAGGAGCTGAAGGACCTTCTTCTTGCCCTGCAGAAGATCATGGAAGAGAATGTTCACACCTACATGCCGGGATTTACCCACCTTCAGAAGGCACAGCCGGTAACTCTGGCACACCATGTAGGCGCATATTTTGAGATGTTCCGCAGAGACCGTGACAGACTTTTTGATATCCGTAAGAGAATGAATACCTGTCCGCTTGGAGCGGGAGCACTGGCAGGAACCACTTATCCGCTGGATCGTGCCTATACTGCAGAGCTTCTCGGCTTTGATGCACCAACCAGAAACAGTATGGATTCCGTATCTGACAGAGATTATGTCATCGAGCTTCTCAGTGCATTTTCTACGATCATGATGCATCTGAGCCGTTTTTCCGAGGAGATCATTCTGTGGAATTCCAATGAGTACCGTTTCGTTGAGATCGATGACGCATACAGCACAGGCAGCAGTATCATGCCGCAGAAGAAGAATCCGGATATCGCAGAGCTTGTCCGTGGAAAAACAGGCCGTGTTTACGGAGCGCTGACATCTATTCTCACAACCATGAAGGGAATCCCGCTTGCATACAACAAAGATATGCAGGAAGACAAGGAGCTGACCTTTGATGCCATCGACACCGTAAAGGGCTGTATCGCCCTGTTTACCGGCATGGTTTCCACTATGCAGTTCAACAAAGCCAACATGGAGGCAAGTGCAAAGAGAGGCTTTACAAACGCCACAGACGCAGCAGATTATCTGGTTAACCACGGTGTACCGTTCCGTGATGCTCATGGCATCGTCGGAAGACTGGTCCTTCTCTGTCTGGATAAGGGAATCTCTCTGGATGAGCTTCCGCTTTCCGAGTACAAAGAGATCAGTCCTGTGTTTGAGGAGGACATCTATGAAGCCATCAGTATGAAGACCTGCGTGGAAAAACGTGTGACTCTGGGAGCGCCGGGACCGGACGTGATGGAGCAGGTGATTGCTCAGAATAAAGAGTATCTTGAAAAAAATTAAGATAATGCTTGCATTTTAGGAAAAATTGGTATAGTATTTACAGAAAAGACAAATGTGTGCCATGGAGGGACACAAGATGAGGAGAGTTTTATTATGAGTGAAAAGCTTAAAGTCGGTATTTTAGGTGCAACTGGAATGGTTGGTCAGAGATTCATTTCTCTTCTGGAGAATCACCCGTGGTTTGAGGTGGTTACTGTAGCGGCAAGCCCGAGAAGCGCAGGCAAGACCTACGAGGAGGCTGTAGGCGGCAGATGGAAAATGGATACTCCGATGCCGGAGGCAGTAAAGAAGCTGGTTGTTATGGATATCCACGAGGTTGAGAAGGTTGCAGCTACGGTTGACTTTGTATTTTCCGCAGTTGATATGACTAAGGATGAGATCAAGGCGATCGAGGAAGAATATGCAAAGACAGAGACACCGGTTGTGTCCAACAACAGCGCACACCGCTGGACACCGGACGTTCCGATGGTAGTTCCGGAAATCAATCCGGAGCACTTCGAGGTTATCGAATTCCAGAAGAAACGTCTCGGAACAAAACGCGGCTTTGTAGCTGTTAAACCGAACTGCTCTATCCAGAGTTACGCTCCGGTACTTACCGCATGGAAAGAGTTCGAGCCGTATGAAGTAGTTGCCACTACATACCAGGCTATTTCCGGAGCAGGAAAAACCTTCAAGGACTGGCCGGAGATGGAGCACAACATCATTCCGTACATCGGTGGTGAGGAAGAGAAGAGTGAGAAGGAGCCGTTAAGACTCTGGGGCAAGATCGAGGACGGCGTGATCGTTCCAGCTACCACACCTGTCATCACATGCCAGTGTGTACGTGTTCCGGTCCTCAACGGACATACAGCAGCTGTATTCGTTAAATTCCGCAAGAAACCTACCAAAGAGCAGCTGATCCAGAAGCTGGTTGAGTTTAAGGGACTTCCGCAGGAGCTTGAGCTTCCAAGCGCTCCGAAGCAGTTCATCCAGTATCTTGAGGAGGACAACCGTCCGCAGGTACAGATGGATGTAAACTATGAGAATGGAATGGGAGTATCTGTAGGACGTCTTCGTGAGGATACTGTTTATGATTACAAGTTCATCGGACTTTCCCATAACACAGTAAGAGGTGCCGCAGGCGGAGCAGTTCTCTGTGCAGAAACTCTGAAAGCGAAAGGATATATCCAGGCTAAATAAGAACTGGATCCTTTACATGAAATAAAGAAAATCATCAGAAACGGGATATCGGTTTTTCCGGTGTCCTGTTTTTGCGTATGTGGAAGGAACAAAGGAGATATGCGCAGAAAAGTAATTACTACAGTTGTGACATTTTCCACAACCACGGCTGCCATGAAAATGGAAAGAACGGCCAAGGAATCTGAATTTCCGGGAAGGCTGATCCCGATCCCTTCAGAGATCAGTGCCCAGTGCGGACTGGCATGGAAATGCGTGGAGCAATCAGAGGAGGAAACAGAAAATTTCCTGAAAAAAAAGGAACTGGCCTGGGATGGCATCTATCGTGTTCTGGTATAAAACGGATATTGTTTGTTGTATGTAACAAAACGGAAATTTTTGAAAATTTTCGCATTTTCATTGTGGAATAATTGGTAAAGTGTTACAATATAACAAGCAGATTTCCGGAAAGCGTGTTACTGTGAACAAAGAAGCAGTAACAAAGTGCCACGCTTGCTAAAAATATGTGGAGGTGCTATTTATGAACAGGGAGGATGTAGAGAAACTGTCAACCGCTGCGAAGGGTAAGATAAACTTACTGAACAGCAATTTCGGAAAATACTTTATGCGGGCAATCATGGCCGGATTTTTTATTGATGTGGCGATGATCTACAGTAACGTTGTTGGAAATGTATTTTCCAAAACTTTCCCGGAATGGGGGAAATTCCTTGGAGCCATCGTGTTCTCCATTGCGGTCCTGTTGATCGTAATGGTAGGAGGAGAGCTGTTTACCGGTAACAATCTGGTAATGGCTTTTGGTGCGTATGACAAGAGCGTATCATGGAAAGATGTTGGAAAGGTCTGGGGAATCAGTTACATCGGCAATTTTGTGGGATGCCTGATCCTGGCGCTGATCTTTGTAGGTGCCGGAGCGTCCGGTACAGCAGATTATTTTGCCGGATTTATAAACGGAAAACTGAGTATTCCGGCAGGACAGATGTTTTTCCGTGCGGTACTTTGTAATTTCTTCGTCTGTCTTGCTGTTCTCTGCGGCATTAAGCTGAAGAGTGAGTCAGGCAAGTTCCTGATGATCGTGATCTGTATTTCAGGTTTCGTTGTCAGCGGATTTGAGCATTGTATTGCAAATATGGGTATTTTTACAGTTGCATTCTGTATGGTGCCAGGATTGTCTGTCGGCGCTATGCTTAAAAGCATGGTGATCGTAACACTGGGAAATATAGTTGGCGGAGCTGTGCTTCTGGCATGGCCGCTTAGAAAGATGAGTGCAGATAAATAGTATGGCAAAGGCTTTATACATAGCGGAGAAGCCCAGCGTGGCACAGGAATTTGCGAAGGCTTTGAAGATCAACGGTCAGAGAAAAGACGGATATCTGGAATCTGATGATTCTGTGGTAACCTGGTGTGTAGGACACCTGGTTACCATGAGCTATCCCGAAAAATATGATATCAAGTTTAAAAGGTGGAGTTTTGATACCCTGCCTTTTTTGCCGCGCGAATTTAAATATGAAGTGATCCCCGGGGTCAAAAAGCAGTTCGAGATCGTAAAAGGACTGCTGAACCGGCCGGATGTGGATACCATTTATGTGTGTACCGACTCTGGACGTGAGGGTGAATATATCTACCGTCTGGTAGCCCAGATGGCAGGAGTAAGGGGAAAAGTCCAGAAACGTGTGTGGATCGATTCCCAGACAGAGGAAGAAATCTTAAGAGGGATCCGTGAAGCGAAGGATATTTCGGAGTATGATAATCTGGCAGCATCTGCGTATCTCCGCGCAAAGGAAGATTATCTTATGGGAATCAATTTTTCCAGAGTTCTGACCTTGCGCTACGGAAGCAGTGTCACCAATTATCTCCATTCCAAATATCAGGCCATTGCAGTTGGGCGTGTGATGACCTGTGTTCTTGGCATGGTGGTGCGGAGAGAACGGGAAATCCGTGTCTTTGTGAAGACACCGTTTTACCGTGTCCTTGGCAGCATTGGACTTGCAGGCGAAAATTTTGACGGTGAATGGAGAGCTGTGGAAGGCAGCCGGTATTTCCAGTCCCCGTATCTTTATAAAGAAAACGGCTTCAGAAAAAAAGAGCATGCACAGATGCTGATCGATCAGCTGATGGAAAACCAGCCCCTTTCCTGTATTGTGGAAAAGGTGGAACGAAAAAAAGAAAACAAAAATCCGCCGCTTCTTTTTAACCTGGCGGAGCTTCAGAATGTGTGCTCAAAGCTGTTTAAGATCAGTCCGGACGAGACACTCCGGATCGTACAGGAGCTTTATGAGAAGAAGCTGGTGACTTATCCGAGAACGGATGCCAGAGTTCTTTCCACGGCAGTGGCCAAGGAGATATACAAGAATATATCCGGTCTTCGAAATTATCAGCAGGCCGGTGCTGCGGCGGCAGAGGTTTTGGGGATGGAATCCTGGAAAAGCATTGCAAAGACCAGATATGTGAATGACAAGCAGATCACAGACCATTATGCGATCATTCCTACCGGTCAGGGATTGAATGCGCTTGGAAGCGTGTCTCTTACTGCGCAGCGTGTGTACGAGACTATTGTACGGAGATTTTTGTGTATTTTTTATCCGCCGGCCGTTTATCAGAAGGTGAGTCTTGTGACGAAACTGGACGGCGAGGCATTCTTTTCATCCTTTAAGGTTCTCAAAGAAGAAGGCTATCTGAAGATCGCCACGAATTCTTTTTCGCAGAAAAGGGCTTCAGACAGTGAGAAAAATAGAAATGGAGAGGAAGACGAGGTTTCCTGTGATACTGTGCTCCTGGAGGCGTTGCAGAAGCTGAAAAAGGGTGATATACTTCCTGTGAACGGTTTGAGTATCAAGGAGGGGGAGACTTCACCGCCCAAACGATACAATTCCGGTTCCATGATCCTTGCCATGGAAAATGCAGGACAGCTGATCGAGGATGAGGAGCTTCGAGCCCAGATCAAGGGAAGCGGGATCGGCACCAGTGCTACCCGTGCCGAGATCCTGAAGAAGCTTTTTAACATCAAATATCTGGCACTGAACAAAAAGACTCAGGTGATCACTCCAACGCTTCTTGGGGAAATGATCTTTGATGTGGTAAATTGTTCTATCCGGCAGCTTCTGAACCCGGAGCTTACGGCAAGCTGGGAAAAGGGGCTCACCTATGTGGCAGAGGGCAGCATCACGGAACAGGAATATATGGACAAGCTGGAGCATTTTGTGCGGGTACGTACCCGGCAGGTGGAGGCAAGCAATTATCAGTATAACCTGCGGCAGTTTTTTGATGCGGCCGCTGTAAACTACAGGAAGCCGGAGCGAGCTTCCAGACAGGGAGGAAAGAGATCATCATGATGAAAGATTTTACTATCAGCAATATGCTGGATCTGAATGAGACCATTGCAGCAGAGCTTTTTGAGGGAAAAACCTATCCGTGGGAGGTTCTTCCGGAGATCGGAGATTTCATTATCAAGCTGGGAAAAACACTGGATCCTTCTGAATATGAGGAGAAGGGCGAAAATGTATGGATCGCAAGATCCGCTACAGTTGCGCCGACTGCAAGTATCACCGGACCGGCTATCATTGGCAGAGACGCCGAGGTGCGCCACTGTGCATTTATCCGCGGCAAGGCTATCGTTGGTGAGGGCGCAGTTGTGGGAAATTCCACAGAGCTTAAGAATGCAGTGCTGTTTAACAAGGTTCAGGTTCCTCATTATAATTATGTTGGAGATGCTGTGCTGGGATATAAGTCCCACATGGGTGCCGGATCGATCTGTTCCAACGTAAAATCAGACAAGAAGCTGGTTGTCGTAAAAGACGGGGATGAAAAGATCGAAACCGGTCTTAAGAAATTCGGAGCGATGCTCGGAGATCATGTTGAAGTCGGATGCGGTTCTGTGCTGAATCCCGGTACTGTGATCGGACGGAATTCCAATATTTACCCGCTGTCACCGGTACGTGGATGTGTTCCGGCGGATTCCATTTATAAAAATGCAAAAGAGATCGTAAAGAAAAAATAAGAAACAGATTCTTCTGGACACGCATTTAGGCTGCACTTTTGAGAAAGTGCAGCTTTTTTTTGATGGGGTGATGGATGCAACAGTATTGGTCGTGGAAGGATGAAACGACCGGGAGCGGGCGGGATTAAGATAAAAACAAAAGCTGTCGAAGTATGACCAGTCCCATAATATGGACTGGGTAAAACCAGTAAAAGAAATATTTTGCTGATTTTCCGCGGATGAAGCCTCTTTTTCCATTGTACAGGTTAATGGACAGAAAGGCAAAGGAGGCTCTCCATTCATAGTAAAGCCAGCAGCTTCCGAGGATTGCCTGGCCTGGCTTATCGTTTCGCATATAGTACATGATCAGCAGGAAGATATACCCCCGCCATCCATAGTCTGCTTTCAGAAAAATGGAAATGACAAGCAGTCCCAGGATGCAGAGAAGCTGCATCGAAGGTCTGGTCTGGAAATATTCGATGGCACAAAAGGCCAGATATCCGAGGAAAAGCGTGAAAAACACATTTTGTCTTTCGTAACGCAGCGTATTTGTAAACATCAGATTCCACGGAATTTCTGAGAGCAGCGCAAAAAGAAGGAGATTTCTTCCATAGAGGAACCGGCTCCGTGTATGACGGAAGCCTTCCAGCAGGAGAAAACAGAAGATGGGAAAAGCAGCTCTTCCGATATCGCGGAAAATAAGATATACAGTATATTCTCTGCCGAAAAGTGTAAACAGGATTTTCTGTGCAGGCTGATACATACTGAGCAGCACAGCTCCGATATGATCGATCAGCATGGTGATGACCGCGATCATCTTCAGAGCGCTTCCGCTGAGAATGCGGTATTTTTCTGGAAAAACAGAATCCACAGATGCATTCATGAAAAATATACCTCCAAGGTTAAACTTGCTAATATATTATCACATACATACAGTAGTTGCCAGAAATATTTGACAGTTAGGCATGCAATACTGCCGGAATAACTACCAATATTATGCGTTTTATGGCAAAATTTTATTAAATATGACTGGACGAAACAAAGGTTTTGTGAGAAAATAGCGATAGGGTGTTATCGAATTTTTTTTCTCAATAACATCGGTCAATCTATACTTGAAAGGAGTTTTAAAATGATTTATTCACGCGAAGTAGAAGAAATGTGTCCAGTGGCACAGGGCGTACATCATGGTGCCGCTCCGATCCCGGAAGAAGCAAAATGGGTTCAGGCAAAAGAAGTAAAGGATATCTCCGGATTTACACACGGTGTTGGCTGGTGTGCTCCGCAGCAGGGTGCTTGCAAGCTTTCCCTTAACGTTAAAGAGGGAATCATCCAGGAGGCACTTGTTGAGACAATCGGATGTTCAGGAATGACTCATTCTGCAGCTATGGCTTCTGAGATCCTTCCAGGACTTACCGTTATGGAGGCGCTGAACACAGACCTTGTATGTGATGCAATCAATACAGCTATGAGAGAGCTTTTCCTTCAGATCGTTTACGGACGTTCCCAGTCTGCATTCTCCGAGGACGGACTTGCAGTAGGCGCTGGTCTTGAGGACCTTGGAAAAGGACTTCGTTCTCAGGTTGGTACAATGTATGGAACTCTGAAAAAAGGACCTCGTTACCTTGAGATGGCTGAGGGTTATGTTACAGGTATCGCTCTCGATGAGAACGATGAGATCATCGGATATCAGTTCGTAAGCCTTGGAAAAATGACTGACTTCATTAAGAAAGGTGATGACCCGAACACAGCATGGGAGAAAGCAAAAGGTCAGTACGGCCGTGTTGCAGATGCTGTTAAGATCATCGACCCAAGAAAAGAGTAATTACACTTCGTAAGGTGAAAATATCAGGAGGTTACAGGAAATGGCTTTATTTGAATCATATGAGAGACGAATTGACAAGATCAATTCTGTTTTAAACAGCTATGGAATCGCTTCTATCGAAGAAGCTGAGAAAATCACTAAAGACGCAGGACTGAACGTTTACGATCAGATCAAAGGCATTCAGCCGATCTGCTTCGAGAACGCTTGCTGGGCTTACACAGTAGGTGCAGCTATCGCGATCAAAAAAGGCTGCAGAAGAGCCGCTGATGCAGCAGCAGCTATCGGAGAAGGCCTTCAGGCTTTCTGTATCCCGGGATCCGTTGCAGACACACGTAAAGTAGGTCTTGGACATGGTAACCTTGGAAAGATGCTCCTTGAGGAAGAGACAGACTGCTTCTGTTTCCTTGCAGGACATGAGTCTTTCGCAGCAGCTGAGGGTGCTATCGGTATCGCTGAGAAAGCAAACAAAGTTCGTA
>OCPT01001822.1_pt1 | contig 11031 bp, 7 predicted proteins | sample 1538741 | NCBI WGS metagenome assembly OCPT01 (sample SAMN04571723, study PRJEB22368) | human gut metagenome | biome: human gut; material: stool | host: Homo sapiens | place: Luxembourg | collected 2012-12-06 | reverse complement strand
TAGTCCCTTCTGGCTTTGCGACCCTGCCTTTCAACAGGTTTGCCTTTAAAATAATTTTCATTTTTTCCAAAAATAAAATACCATGTGGTTTTTCTTACGTCAATAATATTTTGGTGGAAAATTTACATATATTTTAACCGAATCAAGTAACTCCCCTGTGGATGTTGCGAAAAGCAATAAGCAGTGGGTGAGGACCTGCTGTTTATTTTTCTAATCCCGCGGAAAAAATGCCCATTCGCCATTTCCAACATACCATCTTTCATACCGCCTATGATAAAATCGAATCTATAAACATGGAAAGTTACTGTCCAGCTAACCCCTGAACAGTAACGGTTCCAATACACACTTTTTATTCCGTAGGGTTCTTTCCGGTTTTCCACATAAACTGTTAGTAAAACTGGTATCTTTTTTCTTAAAAGCGAAATCTCTGCAACATTTCTGACAAATCAGAGGGGATACTGCAATGTATAATGTGCATTGCCGGTATCCCCTCTGATTTATTCAACCATTATTCACAATTTTTTATTTCATTTTAACTTTTCTGACATTTGACCATTCGCTGAATGTTTTTGAATTATCCTCAGAAGTACGGTTCCATGCATGTAAACCAATATAATAAGTGCCTGATTTAACATTCTTAAATGTAACAGTTACTGTATTTCCTTTTATCTTTTTTACATAATAATTTTCTCCGGAAACAGCAGGGCGTTTCTGTCCGTTAGTTTTGGTAAGGGTATCACTGAGAACTACATCATAGCCCTGAGCGTTTTTGCTCTTCGTATATTTTACTGTCACTGTGGAGCCTTTAACAATTACCTTACTGATCACAGGTGCCTGTGGCGTAATGGCACTCACATCTACTTTATGGATCTCAGACCACTGTCCAAATACTTTTTTGCCATCTTCACCCTTAAGCCATGCGTGGCATGCTACATACCAGATTCCCTTATCCATATATGCAAATGCAGACTTCAGTTCTTCCTGATTTTTCAGGACCTTTGTATACTGTCCTGTTTTGAGCATATCCTCAGAGGTGCCGATCACATAATCATATTTCAGAGCACCCTTACACTCTTCATTCAGCACCATTTTTACGGAGTTTTTGGAAACAGATACATTCTTTATAACTGCTTTTGCAGGTCTGGTATAATTTCCGTCTGAATCTGTGATACTTCCGTCTGTACTGTAGGTATTTCCTTTTGTATCTGTTACAGTTTCATCTTTATTTACAGTTGGCTTTTTACCATCTGCATCAGGTGTCAGCTTCGTGCCATCCGGAAGTGTTACAGTTCCATCTGAACTGATCACGATTCCTTCCGGTGTAACAAGGTTTCCATTTCTATCTTCCTCAGTTCCCTCCGGGTAAGCATCCGGTATCGGAGTAACAGTTGGTACCGGCGTTACTGTTGGATTCACTGATGGTGACGGATTTACCGACGGTGATGGATTTACCGATGGTGATGGATTTACGGTCTGTATGATTGTGGTATCTGATATAGTACAGTTCTGAATTTTATCATCTGGTGTTTTTGTAATGTCACTCCAATATGTATCCGGAGCAGATTCACTGTTGGAAGTTATTTTTTTACCATTTACTGCTGTTCCTTTTGTAGAAGGAGATATAGTGACAGATTCAGTATACGCTTTACCTGGCTCCGCATTTTTGTTCATAAATGAATAAGCAGAACCTCCCTCCAGATATGCTTTTGCTGTTTCTACATTTCCGGTGCCCTCAACTGCATTGCCACCGTTATCACCATCTCCTCGTCCTGCAACAGCAATCAACGTTCCTGCTCCGGAAATCGTTCCGTTGTCAAGAATCACCGCTGCACCGCCAACTGAAGTAGTTGCTATGTTTCCTCCGCCGTATGCTGCAAGCTGGCTGCCCTCGCCAATAGTAAGTGTTCCGCTGCTGACTTTCAAGGCTGGCTGTCCGCTGTAGCTTTTTCCTGTGGCAGGATCTGTTCCTGTGGCAGCTTCATCACCTTTGATATATACTTTTCCTTCTACCTTTACATTTCCGCTTATCACAACAACAGGTGATGTATTGTGACGTGCCTGTGTTCCATTGGGAAGGAAATTAGTGTTGGAGTAGATCATGGAATTCCTTATGGTCGCTCCATCATTCAGAATCAGCTGTCCATTAATGGAAGTACCTGTCAGGAATTTTCCGCTATAATCATCGTGATTGACAGATATTGTTCCACCATTTTCTACTTCAATCTGTCCATATATGGAAGAATCTCTCAGATTCAATGTTCCGCCATTTTCTACTTTTATCTTCACACTGCTGAGAACCTTCATATTGACCATTGTAAGATCACATCCAGCCGGTATGATCAATGTCTGGGTTGTAGCTTCTCCCTCTGAAACAGCATATCCCAGTTCTCCATATGTACCGCTGGTGTGAGAGCCATACCATGCTTTAATCTCTGCCGGGACTGTTACAATATCATCTGTATCATTAAAATCAGGAATTACCCATGGATCCATATCATACATGTATTTTCCATCTGCAGTCTTGGTTGCATTTTCAAGCTTCAGATGATCTGCCAGTTTTTCCTTAGTACTGTAAACCTTGAAAGTAAGCTCATTACTTGTTACTGTACGCCCTGATTCATCAGTTACTGTAACATTGACAGGATATGTACCGATTTTAGCAGGAGTTCCGCTGAGAGACAGAGAACTGTCATATGTGGAATACATCCCTGCCATCCCACTTTCACTGTCAATGTTTACCTTTGTATTCTTTGTGTCAATTTTTACACCTGTTTCTTTTAACTCCTTCCAGTCAGCTTCAACAGGTTCCTGCCCATCCGGAAGATCAGCTGCTTCCACAACTACATTACTGTTTTTGTTGGATGAAACAGAAGTGGATGCCCCTGAAACTGCATCGTATTTCTGCTGCCCTGTAACAGCGCTTTCGAAGTATCCTTTTAATCTGACATGAAGAGTGTTCACTCCGTTAGATGCACCGTTAATATTAGTTTCACCGGAATCAGCTGTAACAACTTTGAAGTCATTTCCTTCTGCAGTTACCTTAAGATAAAGTTCTTTATATCCATCACTTTTTATTGTAATGACATTTCCAGTATGAAGTACAGTTGAATCAAATACAACACGATTATTACTGCTGTCTGGACAATATGCTTTTCTGCCATATAATGCTATTGCATAATCTGTTTTATCCCATACTGTCCCATCTACAGATATTTCTTTGATTTTACTGATATAATCAGAAACATTATTTTCATCAGCTGGTTTAATGATCTTGTAGTCTGTACCTGAAATTTCCACTTGATCTCCCGCAAATGTTGGCGCATCTTTGGTCTGTTCAGGTTCAGACTGTGAAGTTACTTTTTCAACGTTCCAGTGTTTTCCGGTTCCTGTTACCTTTAAAGTAAGATCCTTGTATCCGGTACTGGTGATTACAATCTCATTACCCACTTCAAGTCTATCTGGAGATAGTCCAACATAACCGTCTGAGTCTTTTTTAATATATGTTGTTCCTGTAAGATCCCACGAATAAGTTACTTCATTCCACTCTGTTCCATTAATAGATATTCCTGTAATTTGCTCAACATACCTTGAGTTAAGAGAAGTTTTTAGTTTACAAACATTCGCAAAAGAACCACTTTCATATTCTGCTATCACCTCCGGCGGTTCTTTCACACTTTGTGTACCCTCATCCTGAGCCACCTGTACATTCTCCTGCTCATCCACAAAATCCGGTGTTCCCGATCCATCACTAAAGGAATCATCATCTGCCTCCTGTGTGATCGCTGAATCCGTAGTCATTGAATCTGTAAATATGTCTGCTGCACATACCGGTACAGAAGCAATCATGTTTGCCGCAATTGCCATAGACATCAGAATTGCCATTCTTTTCTTCATCTGTTTCTTTATCCTCCTGTAATATGATATCAGGGGCAAAAGATATTTCGTCCCTGACTTGAAGCTATCTGTGTATCATCTCATTTCAGATGAAGCGGATAAAATCCTCCGATTCATCTCAGTTCTTCAGTGGAAGTTTAAATGATCAAATCACGCAATAGTTTGCTTTGGTTAACTCTGTTGGTTAGTATATTCTAACCTGCGTGAAAATGCAAGAGAATTATTCTGCATCTGTTGAGAAAGTATCTCATAAATCAGGCAGTGTCCTGTTGACAAATTTTTCTCATTTCACAGCAAGATAAGACAGAATAGAGCAATTATGGCAATTCCATAAAATAATGCAGGTAATAAATCAGGTAACATCCTGCTATCAGTCTGAAAATATCATCTTCTATCTCTTTTTCGCTGCTGTTTAAAGTAATTTTGTTTCCTTCTATCTGAAGCCCCATTGTATCCGCGAGATTCTCAACCCGTTGCCTGTCATATTCTTTTTCATCCAAAAGAACAGACTTCTCATAAACCCTGAATTTTCCGGTTTCATCACATTCCAGTCTCAGATGCAGTTCAGGGAGTTTTCCGGGTTTAAAGGTTATCTCACTGTATGTCATAGATTGTCTTACTTTTGTGATTCCCTGTTTCACTGCCAGTATGATCCATTCATCCAATACAGGTCCTTTATACATAGGAAGTCCATATTGCAGATGTAATTGGGCCGCCTTGCTGATGCAAGCATTTCTGGTACGGTTATTCAGACGTTTATAAACATTGCTGCCCTCAACCGGGTAGTATTTCTTCAGTATCTTCTCTTCGGCTTTTGTCCATGGATCATTGGTTTTCCTGCTTAATCCCAGAATCATCGCTCTGTATTTGCATGCCTGAAGAGATCTTTCAGGAATAAGAGTATGCACATATCCGGCACCTTTTTCTTCATAATATCGGGAAATGATCGCATCCTCTTCCTGTGTCCATGGAAGTCTGTTATTGTCTGATCTGACATTTAAGTACTTAGCTCTGGACTGACAGGCAGTCAGAGTTCTCCCTTCCAATCGTTCTGCTGCCTTCCTGCCTTCCGCTTTGTAATATGTTCTTATAATTTCATCTTCTTCTGCAGTCCATTCTTTTCTTCCCTGTATGCAAAGACCTAATTTGACAGCTCTTTTATTACATGCCTCTTTGGATCTTCCCTCCAGTCTTTTCTGAACTTCAGCACCTTCTGTCGGATAATAATTTCTCAGAATTTCATCTTCGCTGCTGCTCCATTTTCTGTTTGCCCCGGAATAAGTAAGTCCTAATGCAGCAGCTCTTCCTCTGCAGGATTCTGCTGATCTCTGATTTAAGCGATAACGTACCTTACTGCCCTCCGCAGCATAATACTCTCTGAGTATTTTATCCTCTGCCTCTGTCCATAATCTGACATATTTAACATCATTCTGTACAGTTGCTGAAGAGGAAATGTTTTTGGATATTTCCATTTTTGATGCCTGGATCCTGCAGCTTTTTGCAGTTCTTCCGGATAATCTTTCACAGACCTGATCTCCTTCTGCGGGATAGTACTTTCTTAATATTTCGATTTCATCGGCTGTCCATCTTTTTTTCGTATTTGCCATGTCTTACACCTGTTTTATATATTATTTCAAACTGAAATATTCACTACTTCTTACTTTTCGTAACCTTCGCAAAAGAATTCCATATGTGAATGCAATATCTACATAGAAATTCCTGAATGTACAACATATTCATACCCTGTCTCCGTAGTATAAGTTTTTTCCTGTCCCAGTGCCGGAATAACAGATTCAGGGCTGTGCAGACTTCCACTTTTAAATACGATCATCACTTCTGCTTTCTTTTCATTAACCGGAGTTATTTCTATATTATTGATTGTGTTTTCAATCATGGCCCTGGTGATATCTTTGGGTTTTACGCAGGAATATTCCTTTGCATAGTCTAATATCCTGTCCATCTGATCTGTCAATTCTGTTTTTGAAAGAGGTTTCATGCTTTTCAATTGTTCCAGATTCGCTTTTTTCTCTGCTATCTGCTGTGTAAAAACCTTGTTTCTGCTTAAAAATTCCGCATCAGAAATGTAGCCGCCCATATTGTAATCCAGCAGCTTATCTCTCTTCTGTTCCAGTACTGTTATTTCATGCTGTATGTTGTCAATTTTTTCTTCAGTTCCTTCTGTTTTGTTAATCTCTTTCTCATAAAGTTCCAGATACTTATGCAATATACTTTTATTGCTTTGAGCCAGATTGTTATAAACATCCGATATCATCTCCAGCAGGATTTCTTCTTTTACCGGTTTTGATCTGCAGGAAACTGCGCCCTGTTTTATGCGATGACTGCATACCCAGGTCTTTGCAGCTTTTCCGCGGACAGTTCTGACTTTCAGCCAGTATGCAGCTTTATCTTCCGCACAATGTATAAGTCCGGTAAAAAGGTTGTCCTGCTTATAGGAAGTTTTTTTCAACTTGATATTTTTACTTCTTTCTTCCATAATCCTGTTTGCATCTTCCCACAGTTTTTCATCCACAATTGCAGGGACATGGGTACCATCGTCTTTATACATCACCCATTCATCTTCAGGCAGGAATTTCTGTTTCTTAGTAAAGAGATCAACTATTTTTACTTTTCCACCAACATAGTAACCCATATATTTAGGATTTCGGATAATATTGGCAATCACATGGCTGTCAATCCTTCCCCCTTTATAATTTCTGTATCCACATTCCCATAAAAATTGTTCCAGTGAATGGGTAGACCAGTTTCCCAGGGCATATTTTTCAAAAATAAGCTGTACCATTTTTGCCTCTTCGGGATTCAAAAACAATTTTCCGTTTCGCTTGTCCCATCCATATATATGTGAATTACCAAGAACCACACCGTTCTGTATGGATCTTGCATGACCGAAACGCACACGACTTGAAAGTTTTCTGCTTTCTTCCTGTGCAATACCAGACATAATTGACAGCCTGAGTTCCGAATCCTCATCTAATGTATTGATATTGTCATTCCTAAACCAGACAGCAGTTCCACAGTCCAGAAGCTCTCTTGTATATCGTATACTGTCTAATACGTTTCGGGCAAAACGGGTGATCTCTTTAGTTATGATAAGATCAATTTTCCCGGCTTTTGCATCCTGGAGCATTCTCTGGAATTCCTCTCTGTGGGTTACGGTAATACCGGAGATTCCTTCGTCTATATAACCATCCACAAGCGTCCAATTCTTTACGTCTGAAATCAATTGTTCAAAAAAAGTCCACTGATGCTCAATAGAGGTTTTCTGTTCCTCCTTATCCGTACTGACTCGGGCATAATACGCCACATTCAGTTTCAGATCAAATATATTTTTCTGCCGGGATTTCAGTTCCTCACGTGTTGCATAAATATCCATCTTATTCCTTTCCAATCAACTGATTCGCTGGCAATATTCATCTGAACTGTCCATCTGTTCTCCATTCTCCGCGACTACTGTATTGAATGTACTCAAGGTTATAATGTCTTTCTGGATACTGCTGTGCAGTTTTTCGGAAATCTGTCCATTATCAAGCATTTTGTCATTAATCATTGTCAGTACAACCTGTTCCAATGTCATAAGCATTCCTCCTGTTCTGTATGTTATAATGTGCAATTTGGCATAGAACTATCCAGCGGTAATATGATGAATTTCATAAAATTATTATAACTGATTCAAAGATAATTGTTTTTGAGACGAAAAAAAGCAGCTAACCTATTTTTCATAGACTAACTGCTTAAAGTACGTAAAAAACCAGAAAGATCTAACAGTTCAAAAGATTCTTTCCGGTTTTTTACACATATAAAGCGAGGGCATCGCTCAATCATCTAATTTGATGATTTTACGACACCCCCATCCCTTCAGATATATATCAGGAAGACAGTTCTATCTGCTTCATTTCTTCCAGAAAATCACGGATATAGGATACTGCCAAATCAAGGGCCTCCTGTCCAAGTTCTGCGGAAGAATCTTTCGGATCAAAAGGACCGAACCAGCCACTTGGAGCAATTTCTTTGGTATCTCTCACAAGACGGACGATACCTCCCTTGAAATTAACTGCCTGGATATAAGCTGCTTTCATATTCTCAGAAGGATCCTGTGCATTGATAGGCTTGCTAAGTTCCAGATGTACTGATTCCGGAGCAATTGCCATCATAGCTGAGGTCTCCAGAACATCACCATGGCCGCCATCAAATTTCTTGTCAAGTTGAGCCACCAGACTCCACCAGTCTACACTTGCACATACGCCCCCTTTGTGATATACCTCCAGAGCCGCCCGATCAATGGATGGAGTATTGCCGCCATGGCCATTCAGAACTACAAAACGTTTTGCGCCATGCTGCATCAAAGAGTCCATAATGCCATGCAGAACCATATACAGTCCCTCATAACCAATATTAATACTTCCCTCAAAGCTTAAGTGATAAGGACATACACCGTAAGGAACAGTAGGTGCTACGATTACGTTATCTACATCCTCCACATGATCCGCCAGATAGGACGGTACCATAAAGTCCGTTCCCAACGCACCCTGTGTTCCGTGCTGCTCGGTGCTTCCCACCGGAATCACAATAATCGGATCCTTCTCAAAAGCCTCTTTTGCTTGTGCTGTAGTCATTTTTGCAAGATACATTTTAAATACGCCTCCTAACTTTTATACTGTAAAATGACGATCAATAGTCTCCTGCGGCGGAGTTTCTGTAAATTTACTTACTACAATCATTACAATAGAAGCAATGATCGTAGTTGGGAACAGTGCATGGAATCCCATAGCCAACGCCTTGACAGACGGATTCAGTGTAAAGAGCAACAGTGAAATAATACCTACTATAACCGATGCGATTGCTCCCTTCGCTGTTGCTTTCTTCCAGTAAATTCCAAACAGAATCGGCACTACAAAAATTGCCATTCCTGAGAATGCAAACAGGTTAATCTCAAAAATACTGCCTGGCTGGAATACACCAAAGCAAATTACAACGATACCGATAATTACAGTCACTACCTTAGACAGGCTCATAACAGCCTCATCTGTGGCATTCTTATTGATAATCTTCTGATAAATATCACGGGTAACAGCACCGGTGGTGGTGACCAGAATACCATCGATAGTGGACATACCTGCTGCCACGATACCTGCGATGAAAATAGAAGCCAGGAATGGATTCATTCCCCTCTGCAGAATCATTGGAATAATCTGATCTGCCTTCTCGATATTCTGAATAGAAGCGATACCATTTACACCGGCCCACTCAATCAGAGTCGCAGAGAAAAACATACCTGCAGTACCAAGAAGAATTGCTTTAAACATAGTCTTATGATCCTTCATGGCAAAGAATTTGGTAAACAGATGTGGCTGTCCCATGGTAAAGAAGGACCACAGTACAATGTTGGATATATAATAAGTCCAAGGCATATAACCATTGGCACCCGGGAAAGTCAAATAAGCCTCATTCATGCTCTGAAGTGTATGGTTAATATTGGAGAAACCTCCACCCATTACTATGGATACAATAAAAGTAACCACTGCAGTAGCAATCATCAGAGACCCCTGGATAACGTCTGTCATCATGGCACCTTTCATACCACCAGTCATACAGTAGAGAATGACAATGATACCCATTCCCACAACGCCTACCCATTCAGGCAGTCCGGTAAATACATGTACAATAACGCCTGCTCCGATAATCTGTGCACCCATCATCGGAACCAGGAAGAAGAGCATCATCACGCCCAAAACACCGCTCATATTCTTGGAGTGATAACGATCTGTCAAGTAATCAGCCATGGTCAGAAAACCATATTTATGACCAAGGGTAATCAGCTTGCGACCAATCAGAAGAGCCGGAAGAATCATACAGAACACAGCTCCAGGTACAGAAATAGCCATTCCTGCATAGCCTACACCGTAAATGGTTCCCGGTGTACCAAGAAATGTTCCCATGGAAAACTGGGTTGAGAAATATGCAATACCACTTACTACCACGCCAGCCTTTCCACTCAATACAAAGAAATCGCCAATATTATTCGTCTTACGTCCTGCGTACCAACCAATAAATGCCATAATTCCAAGATAAAGTACCAGAACTGTATAGAAAGGAATCGGTGCTGGCTGAATTACTGCTGCTCCATTCATTTATTTGTCCTCCTCATCATAAGTGTGATATTCTTTTCTCTTCATACACATGCGATAATAAACAATAATCAGCACAAATGTAATGGCAGTGTGAACAATCCATCCGAATATATAGAGTGGAACACCACCAAATGCGGGAATATACGTCTCGCTGTAGAAAAACGGGAACGGAATCATAATTAATACAAACATAATCAGAAAAATAATCAACCATGTCCGTTCGAAGTGTTTCTCAAAAAGTTTCTTCATAGCCTTTTTCCTCCTTTGCTTTCGAAAGAAAATCTATATACTATGATTTTCTTTCGATTTTTTGTTAAGTATATACTTTACTTTATATTTTCCATTATACATGCTATAATAAATTTGTAAAGTTTTTACTTATATTTTTATGAAAAAAATATAAAACATTGCATGCGCCATGCAAAGAAAGGACATCGTGTAATATCTATGGATATTTTAGAGCATCTTCAAAAACTTTATCCTGCCCTGACAAAAAAGCAGAAAACAATCGCAGATTATCTAATTGCTAATCCGGAGGAAATCAGCTACATTACACTGGCACAGCTAAGCCATCAGACCGGTACCTCCGAGCTGACTTTGCTTCGTTTTTGTCAAAAACTGGGGTACTCCAACTTTCTGGACTTAAAGGAGCAGTTTCGGGACTATACCCAAAAAATGATTAAGCAGGCCTCCTCTTCTTCCTTTTTTCTGCCAGAGCGTACCTCAGGCGAAGACACCGAGCGGGAACAAATGCTTCATGAAATCTGCAATACAGAGGCCGCAGTTTTCTCTGATTTTATTACCAACATCAATCTGGAATCTGTCATAAAGGCTTCTGATGAAATCCGGAAAAGCACCCGTATCTACATCTTTGCCCATGATATTTCTCTGGTTCCCGGCAAATTTTTACAGAGCCGTTTGGAAATTCTGTACTTGAATTCTGCGTTGATTGATTTATCGGATCTGGAAGTCACCCAGAAGATTATCCAAC
>OCPT01001804.1_pt1 | contig 11121 bp, 8 predicted proteins | sample 1538741 | NCBI WGS metagenome assembly OCPT01 (sample SAMN04571723, study PRJEB22368) | human gut metagenome | biome: human gut; material: stool | host: Homo sapiens | place: Luxembourg | collected 2012-12-06 | reverse complement strand
TTGTAAAATAGGGGATTTTCAGACAGAAGGTAATGTTATTATGCTTCATAAACATTCCAACAAATTGGTGTTGTAGAAGTCCTGTTACCTTCTGTTAATAAATACAAAAATCATCAACCAATACCGTATAACATACACACCGTGTAGTGGTTTGAATCACGTAAATTATTTGAATATTATAAAAAGAGATCATGTGTCAGCAACCGTACGGACACGTCTGCACTTAGCGAGTGGATGGTCGTTAGACCATTCAGGAGCTTAGTACAGCTACGTGGGAGTCCGAACGCGAGTGGGTTGCAGGCACATGATCTCTTTTTATAATATTCCACCAATAATTTCTGTCTTCAAACTACAAATCACAATTTCATTGCACGTATAGAGTTTATTACGCATAGCATTGCGACTCCGCTATCTGCGAACACAGCCATCCACATATTTGCGAATCCAAGCAGTCCAAGGATCATTACTAATGCCTTGATCGCCAATGCAAATACAACATTCTGCCAAGCGATCTTACAAGCTTTTTTGCCGATAGAGATTGCCTGTGGAATTGCTTCAACGTTTGAGGTCATGAATACAACATCTGCTGCTTCGATTGCAGCATCAGCACCGCTTCCCATGGCAGCACCGCAATCAGCACCAGCTAATACAGGGGCATCGTTGATACCGTCACCAACAAACATAACAGCTCCATGTTTGCTTCTCTGTTCCTGAAGTTTGGCAAGTTTTTCATCAGGAAGAAGTCTTGAGTAAACTTCGTCAATTCCAGTTTCTTTTGCAATCGCATTTGCAGTTGTTTCGGAATCTCCAGTTAACATAACCGTGTGAAGATTCTGTGCTTTTAAGGAAGCAATGGCGGATTTCGCATCGTCTTTTAATGTATCTGCAATAACGATTGCACCAATTAACACACCATCTTTTGCAAGAAAAACTTCAGTTCCATAAGAAGTTGTTTTTGGATAGTCTCCAGTTACATGATACTGAGCCATCAATTTTTTATTGCCAGCTAAGATTTCTGAGTTATCAATTGTGATAACAGAACCATGTCCAGCGATTTCTTTTGCGTTTTCAGGTGTTTTATAAGTTACATTTTCATCTTTGGCAGCTTCCATGATACTCTTTCCGATTGGATGAGTAGAAGATTCTTCGCAGGAAGCAGCAAGTGATAATATTTCATGTCTGGTTGCATTTCCGAGAGGGATCACATCCTGAACTTTGAAGTTTCCTTTTGTGATCGTTCCAGTCTTATCCATGACAACAGAAGTAATATCTTTTAATGTTTCAAGTGCAGCTCCGCCTTTAAATAAGATACCGATCTTAGATCCAGCTCCGATTCCAGAGAAGAATGCAAGAGGTACACTTAATACAAGGGCACAAGGACAGCTGATTACAAGGAAAGTTAAAGCTGTGTATATCCAGTGTGTCCAGTTTCCTGTCACTAAAGAAGGAATGATCGCAGTTGCAAGGGCAAGAAGTACGACAAATGGAGTATATACACGAGAAAAACGTGTGATAAAACGATCCATCTTTGGTTTGCTTGCGGCTGCATTTTCTACGGAATCCATGATTCTTGTGACCATAGATTCTTCCAGTACTTTTTCTACCTTGATCTTAATAACACCAGAAGTATTTAAACATCCAGAAGTTACATCTGTTCCGACAGAGGCAGAAACAGGAATGGGTTCTCCGGTAACAGGAGAAGTATCGATCATCGTTTTCCCATCTGTGATGATACCATCTAATGGAATACGGTCACCAGGACGTACTAATAAGATATCTCCGATTTCAGCTTCTTCGGCATCAATTATAGTGACATCTCCATGATCATCAACAAGGTTGACAACTTCAGGTCGCATATCAATGACATCCATGATCTGGGAACGACTTCGTTCCACAGCTTTTTCTTCAAATAATTCACCAATACGATAAAACATCATAACACCGACCGCTTCCGCAAATTCTCCGACGCCGAAAGCACCGATCGTTGCGATACTCATTAAGAAGTTTTCATCAAAAACCTGACCTTTAGAGATATTTTTAAGAGCGGTCCATACGATCTTAATTCCTAAGATTAAATATGCAAGGATAAAACATACCATACTGTATACAGGCTTGGAAGATTCCAATGCTTTTCCGGCAATAAATAAAACGATACCAACACCAAGTTCCCAGAATTCTCTGTTATCTTCAGAATTCTCTTTGGCTTTTTTCGCTTCTTTTTGTGCACGGACAGTATTTTCACGGACAACGACTTTGACATCTGGTTCGATAGAAGTACAAATATCTTGAATCTGAGGCAATAATGTTTTGGCATCATCAGACCATACACGTAACTGTTTTGTTGCAAATGTCAGATTGACGGCTTCAACACCGGGAAGATGAGAAATCTGTTCTTCCATTTTACCTGCACAATGAGCACAGCCTAATTTCTCGACAATAAATACGGTTGCCTGACCATTTCCTTCACGATTTGCAGCAGCTGCAATTGATTCATCATCGTCATCATCACAGCAGCCACAATCGCAGTGGTCATCATGATGGTGATGATGTTTGTGGTGTTCATGTTCTTCATGATCGTGTTCACACCCGCAGTCGCAGTGGTCATCATGATGGTGATGATGTTCGAGGTGCTCATGTTCATTATGGTTGTGATCACATCCACAGTCACAGTGTTCATCGTGATGGTGATGATGTTCATGATTTTCATGAGAATCTTCTTCCACATGTTTTCTCCGTTTAGATGATTTTTTCGTAACTTCCGTCACAATAACATCCGGTTCAATATCCGTACAAATCTTTTGAATCTCAGGAAGCAGATCTTCACGAGAAGTTTCAACATACATTTTTTTCATAGGAAATGAAAGATTTACACTTTCAACATCAGGAAGTTTCCCGATTTTTTCTTCCATTTTACCTGCACAATGAGCACAGCCAAGATTCTCAAACTCATAAGTCTTCTTCATAAATACCCCTCCTTTCAAATACAGTCTTTAACAGATCAGATACAAGCTCTCCGTCAGCAGTGTCTGCGATCGTATAATGAACTTCTTTCCCAATTCGTCTGCTTGTGATCACACCTAATTGCTTCAAAGAGCGAAGATGATGAGACACTGCTGGTGGGCTCATCTCAATCGCTTCTGCGATATTTCTAACACAGACTTCACGGTGGTATAAAAGATACAAAATACGAAGTCTGGTACTGTCACTTAACAGACCAAATAAACTGGCAGTTTCAATGGCAAATTCTTCTGGTGGAAGAACATGTTTTAATTCTGTAACATCACATCCATGACCATGAATATCCATAGAAGTAATGTTATATTTCTCCGTTTTATCCATAGAAATCTCCTTTTTATAAGATTAAATGATTGCTTAATTGTTTATGTTTTAAATATAATACTTTTAAATATTGATGTCAACAGAAATGAGAAAAATAGTTAATAGACGTATTGTTTGGTGTAATCTTGGAATTATACATAATAGTTTTTCCTAACTAGAAATTAAAAAAATATAGGATAATCAAAAAAAATATGATATACTAAAAACTACTTATACGAATTTATTAGATCAAAAAATCACATTTCGATAAAAGCAAAGATAAACAAAAACAGAAAAGGAAGTGTATCATGGAAGAGTTAAAGAACATCAAAGTAGCCCTCCTTGGTTCTGGAACTGTCGGAACAGGAGTATACAAACTGATCGAACGCCAGAGAGAAGAATTACCTCACAAAGTTGGTGCAGGTCTGACTGTCAGCAAAGTTCTAGTTAGAGACAAGAACAAGAAGAGAGAAGGAATTGACCCTTCTGTATTAACTGACCAGTGGGAAGATATTATCACAGATGATGAGATTCAGATCGTAGTGGAAGTTATGGGGGGAATCGAACCCGCCCGTACTTATATTACAGAAGCTCTTCAGGCAGGTAAGAATGTTGTCACAGCGAACAAAGACTTAATGGCAGTGCATGGTGGTGAATTATTAGATATCGCTTCCCATAATGGATGTGACTTATTATTTGAAGCATCTGTTGCAGGTGGAATTCCAATTATCCGTCCATTAAAACAGTGTCTGGCAGGAAACTATATTTCAGAAGCAATGGGTATTGTCAATGGAACAACAAACTTCATTCTGACAAAGATGACACACGAAGGAATGGAATTTGATGAAGCTTTGGCACTCGCAACAGAATTAGGATATGCAGAAGCAGATCCAACAGCTGATATCGAAGGATATGATGCAGGACGTAAGATGGCGATCATGGCATCCATTGCGTTTAACTCTAGGGTCACATTTGATGATGTATACACAGAAGGAATCACAAATATCACAGCAAAAGATATCAAATATGCAGAAGCAATGGGATGTACGATCAAATTGTTAGGGGTAGCAAAGAACACAGAATCTGGAATTGAAGTACGTGTTCATCCAATGCTGATTCCAAGTGATCATCCATTGGCAACTGTCAATGATTCATTTAACGCAGTTTTTGTACATGGAGATGCAGTTGACGATGCAATGTTCTATGGAAGAGGAGCAGGAGAATTCCCAACAGCAAGTGCAGTTATGGGAGATATCATTGATGTCGCACGTAATATTCAGTTCTATTGCACAGGAAGAATCCATTGTACATGCTACAAAGACCTTCCAATCAAGAAGATCACAGAGATTGAAAGCAAATATTTCATGAGATTGTTAGTTGATGACAAACCAGGAGTTCTTGCTCGAATCGCAGATACATTAGGAAAGAATCAAGTAAGTATCGCACAGGTGATTCAGAAGAACAAGGTTAATGATATGGCAGAATTAGTTGTTATCACGGATCTTGTACTGGAGCAGAACTTTGCAGATGCTTTGGTTGAGATTAAGGGAATGGAACATACTCGTGAGATTTCTACAGTAATCAGAGTGTATTAAATTTTAATTGTAGTTGGCCAACTGTAGATTTTGAGTATATGATAAAAAATAAATAAACGATCGGAAGAGCAGCTAGAGAATTTTCCTCACGTTTTTTACAGATCGCTGATCCGCCGGCTTTCCTTGCGTAACTCGCCTTCAAGGGTATTGAAAACAGAACTCTTTGAGGCTCAAACAACGCACCAAGCCGGCTGCAAATCTGTAAAAAACGTGGCAAAATTCTAATGCTGTTCTTCCGATCGTTTATTTATTTTTTATCATATACCAGATGTCTAGAGTGTGGACAATTTAAGATTGAAAAATTCAAGTGGGTGTGTATGGAGGACTACTATAGTAGTAAATTTCAATTCCATGTGATAGAATTAAGTAAAATAGAAACAACAAAAGGAAAAGAAAGCAAGAACTTTACCGATGGCGAGATTAATTTCAGCTAGTACTTGGGAAGAAGTCAGAGAAGAATCTGAAGGAAATCATTACATGGAAAAGGCGAGGGACGAGATGATTAAGATGAGCAGGGATGAAAGTGAAAGATAATCTTCTGTTAGCGAATACAAAAATGATTAGCCAATACCGTTAAATATACACACAGTGTAGTGGTTTGAATAACGTAAATTATTTGAATATTATAAAAAGAAATCATGTGTTGGCAACCGTACGGACACGTCTGCACTTAGCGAGTGGGTTGCTGACACATGATTTCTTTTTATAATATTCCACCAATAATTTCCGTCATCAAACTACAAATCACAATATATGATTCTGTATGATCAACCGAATTGACTGATACAAATAAGGCTTCAATTCATCAACTGAAACAGGCTCCCCAGTCAAAATAACATTATAGCAAGACCCTGCGACCATCTCGATGATCATATAGATCATAACTTCCGGATGATCAAATTCATGACCAGAATTCTTCAAAAGATCCATATAGATATCATAAATATTTCTCTGGGCATCATCGATCGGTTCTACCAAGGAATTCTTAAACATTCCCCAGCTTAGATGCTTGGAGATCAGTTTTAACAGAGTCGGATTAGCATTTAATGCTCCGATGACCTGGTCAACGATAAAGATCAGTTGGTCTTCAAAATGATCAATGGATTGTTTTTGAAGTTCCTGATAGGCGTGTTTAAATACTTCCGCAGATTTTTTGGCGATTAATTTATATCGGATGTCTAATTTATCTTTAAAATATAAATAAAAAGTACCCTTAGCAACGCCAGCTTCATTTACGATATCGGAGATGGAGGTCTTCTGGAATCCCTTTTCTGTAAACAGTTGGTATGCCGTATTCAAAAGGGCATCTTGTTTCTTTTTCTTATTTAATTCGACCTTTTTCATAGTAATTTCTCCTTTCATCTTCTTTAGTATAACGAAAAAATGACCAAAAGTCAAAAACTTTCAAGAAGTTTATTGACTTTTGGTCATTTTTGGTGTATACCATTATATAGATTAAAAAATGACTATTCGTCATAAATGTAAATGGGAGGATGCTATGATACAATTTGCAAAGAAATTAGTACATCATCGAAAATTCATCGTCTTCCTGGCTTTCATTTTATTGATTCCATCAACCATTGGAATCGTGAAGACAAGGATCAATTATGACATCTTAAGTTACCTTCCAGACTCTTTGGAGACGGTGAAGGGGCAGGATATCATGGTAGATCAGTTTGGAGCCGGAGCCTATTCGATGATCATTGTCGAAGATATGAATCTTCATGACGTACAGAAATTAAAACAGAAACTAGAGAAAGTCAATCACGTTGATAAGATCATCTGGTATGATGACATCGCTGATCTAAGCGTTCCCAAAGAGATGCTTCCTGAGAAAGTAAGGAAAGTTTTCTTTAATAAGAACGCAACAATGATGATCGCAATGTTTAAAGAAACAACATCATCTGATAACACGATGGAAGCAGTCACACAGATGCGTAAGATTGTTGGAAAACAGTGCTTTATCAGTGGCATGTCAGGGGTAGTTACCGATATTAAGAACCTGGTTATGCAGGAGATTCCAATCTATGTAACGATCGCAGCAGTACTTTCTCTGATCGTATTATTTGTCACAATGGAATCCTTTGCAGTTGCTTTTTTATTCCTGTTAAGTATCGGAATGGCAATTCTTTATAACCTGGGAACGAATATTTTCCTAAGCGATGTGTCCTATCTTACAATGGCATTGACTGCGATCTTGCAGTTAGGAGTTACGATGGATTATTCGATCTTCCTTCTGCACAGTTATGAGAGTAATAAGATCAGATTTGAAGGTGACAAAGAACGTGCGATGGCACATGCGATTTCGAATACATTTAAGTCCATTACAGGAAGTTCCGTTACAACGGTCGCTGGATTCGCAGCACTGTGCTTTATGACATTTGCATTAGGAGCTAACTTAGGTATCGTTATGGCGAAAGGTGTTATTATCGGGGTTATCTGTTGTGTAACAGTTTTGCCATCATTGATCCTGATCTGTGATAAATTAATTGAGAAGACACACCATCGTTCACTGATGCCAGATCTTACGAATGCATCACACTTTATCACAAAACATTATAAAACAACGATTGTAGTATTTTTAATTTTGCTGTTCCCAGCAATTTATGGAAATAATCATACAGAGATTTACTATAATATTGACAAATCACTTCCACAAAGCTTACCGAGTAATGTGGCGAATAAGAAATTAAGTGACGAATTTGGAATGAGTAACATCCATATGGTCATGATCAAGAACGGCATGAGTCAGAAGGAATTAAGCAACATGCAGAAAGAGATCGATAAAGTCGACGGAGTTGAATGGTGTCTCGGAATGAACTCCGTGATCGGTTCTAGTATTCCATCCGATATGATTCCTTCTTCCATGAAAGAAATGTTACAAAGTGATGAGTATGAGATGCAGTTTATCTGTTCAAATTACAAATCAGCAACCGAGAAAGTAAATAAACAGATCAACGAGATCAACAACATTGTGAAGAAATACAGTCCAGGTTCTATGGTCATTGGAGAAGCACCGTTGATGAATGACTTGGAGACAGTAACCAATGTTGACCTTAGAAATGTAAATATCGCATCGATCGCGGCAATCTTTGTGATCATTTTAATTGTATTTAAATCCATTTCCTTACCAGTGATCCTGGTAGCCGTGATCGAATTTGCAATCTGTGTCAATATGGCAGTTCCATATTACACGGGATTATCACTGCCGTTTGTTGCAAGTATCGTTATCGGAACGATTCAGTTAGGTGCAACCGTTGACTACGCGATCCTGATGACAAGCCGTTATCAGAAGGAACGTATAAATGGCAAGAAGAAAATGGAAGCGATCCGTATTGCACATGAAACATCCATGCAGTCTATCATTACAAGTGGATTAAGTTTCTTCGCAGCAACGATCGGTATTGCGATTTACTCAAATATTGATATGATCAGTGCGATCTGTACCTTACTTGCACGAGGAGCTGTGATCAGTACCGTTGCCGTAATCTTTATTCTGCCGGCAATGTTTATGATATTTGATAAATTGATCTGTAAAACAACCCTCAAGATGGGTCATTTAGAATAGGAGAGCGATTGTTATGAGAAAAAGAAGATTATCGAAAGCATTAGCAATGTTTCTCGCTGCAGCTCTTACAATTCCGGCAGCAGTACCGGTAGCAGCCAGCGAGTCCACTGCAGATAAAGAAGAAACCGTATACGTAAAAACGGATGCGAATGGAGAAGAGAAAACAGTTATTGTCAGTGACTGGTTAAAGAATTTCTCAGGTGAAGCAAAGATCAAAGATGCTACAGACCTGACAGACGTTGAGAATGTTAAAGGGAATGAGACATATAAACGAGGAAAAAAGGACAGTATTACATGGAATGCCAATGGAAAAGATATTTACTATCAGGGAACAAGTGACAAAAATCTGCCAGTATCCATGAAAGTCACATACTATCTGGATGGAAAAGAAATTTCACCAAAGAAACTGGTTGGTAAATCAGGAAAAGTAAAGATTCGTTATGAATATGAAAATCATTCCGCCGTAACTAAAACGATCAATGGAAAACAGACAACAGTCTATACACCATTTACAATGATCACAGCAGCGATCTTAAATACAGATAACTTCTCTAATGTCAAAGCAACAAACGGAAAAGTTATCTCCGATGGTAACAAACATATCGTTATCGGAGTTGCAATGCCAGGATTAGCAGACAGCTTAAACCTTAAGAATACAAGTATTGGGTCAAACTTCGATATTCCAGAAGATTTCGAGATCACAGCTGATGTAGAAGACTTCCAGATGACAGTCACAGCGACAGTTGCGAATTCCGATACGTTATCAGAGTTCGGTTTAGATGATGCAGGAGATTTAAGTGAATTAACAGATTCCTTAAAGGACCTTGAAAATGCGACAGATAAGTTATGCGATGGTTCTGGAGATTTAGTAAAGGGAATTGAAAAATTAGTCACAGCCTCTGGAAAATTAAAATCAGGAACAAAACAGATTGCAGTCAGTTCCAAACAGTTAGCAACAGGACTTGACAAACTGGTTAATGGATCTACAACATTAAAGAAAGGAACCAGTCAGTTAGCGAAAGGAACCAGTGCTTTACCATCATCTACAGAGAAGTTAGATAATGGAGTGAGACAGATTCTCAAAGAACTGCAGAATAGTACACCAAGCGAAAGTGATCAGGCAAAATTACAGTCTAACCTACAGGGTGCACAGACAGGAATCACAAAAGAACTGATGAATATTAAGACACAGACAGAAAGTGTTGGTGTGTCAGCGAAGACGTTAGGTGCATTAGCAGAGTCTATTGGAGTATCAGCAGCAGATGTTGGAAATCAGGCAGGAGCAATTGGAGAATTTATCAAGAATAATTATAGTTCTCTTACAGATGAGCAGAAAGCACAGCTTACAACGATTGCAGGTTCTTTAAAGACAGATGCAGAAAACTTAGGCGGTTATGCACAATCCGTAGGAGGTCAGGCAAAGAATTTAGGAACCTACGCAGGATCTATCGGAACAAGCTTGCAAGAAACACAGACAGACCTTCAGATCGTATCAGGGTGCTTAACCCAGATTCAGAATCTGCTAACAAAGACAAAGACATCCACAGCACAGTTAGAAGCTGCATTAAAACAGATTGCGGAAGGAACTGGACAGTTAAAGACATCATCTAAGACACTGGCATCTTCTATCAAGAAATTAGATGAAGGAGCCAAGACGTTAAACAGTGGAACAAAAACAGCAGCAAATGGAGCGAAGAAGTTAAGCAAAGGTGCAAAAACACTGGATAATGGAATGGGACAGATGACAACAGGAATTGCAACTCTGAAAAATGGAGCTGTTACATTGAACAAAGGAATGTTAACCTTCAGAAAAGACGGTATTGAGAAACTTGTCAATACGATCAATGATGATGCAAAAGATATCTTAGACAGAGCTGATGCAGTGATGGATGAAGGAGAAAACTATCAGACATTTACGAAGAAAGCTAGTGGAACGAAGGGTAGTGTGAAGTTTATTATTGAGACGGAAGAACTTGAGAAATAAAGATTATTTGTTATAATGATATGTGGTTTAGGACAGGAGTTTAGGCTCCTGTCTTTTTTAGTTTGATATTACAATTTTCTACAAAAAAGTAATTGTAAATTGTATAGTAGTAAATTTCAATTCCATGTGATAGAATTAAGTAAATTAAAAAGTACAAAAGGAAAGGCAAAGAAGCAAGAATTATATCGATGGGCAAAATTAATTTCAGCCAGTACTTGGGAAGAAGTCAGAGAAGAATCTGAAGGAAATCATTACATGGAAAAGGTGAGGGATGAAATGATTAAGATGAGTCGAGATGAGAGTGAAAGATATTTATATCTGAGAGAACAAATGGCAATCAGGGATAAGGAAAGCCAGTTGCGAAGTGCAGAGAATCGTGGAAGACGAGAAGGGGAATTATTAAAGTTAATATTACAAATACAAAAGAAAATTCAAAAAAATAAAGAGTTACATCAGATTGCAGATGAAGTAGAGGAAGAAGTGATCAAAATTCAACCAATTTACGAAGCAATCTAAGAGCATCCAGAAGCTGATAAAGAAGAGATTTATAAAATGTTAAAATAGAAAAATAAAATATGCGAATTTTCAACAAATTAAAAATTATAATCAGAAAATTCTTGACAAATAAAAAATCGACTCATATAATATAAACAAAT
>OCPT01001794.1_pt1 | contig 11165 bp, 10 predicted proteins | sample 1538741 | NCBI WGS metagenome assembly OCPT01 (sample SAMN04571723, study PRJEB22368) | human gut metagenome | biome: human gut; material: stool | host: Homo sapiens | place: Luxembourg | collected 2012-12-06 | reverse complement strand
CTCGCTTCCAGATCTCCTCGGTCGGAACTCCGATATTTTCCGGACCGAATCCGACGTCCTCTTCCACTATATTTCCTATGATCTGGTTATCCGGGTTCTGAAAGACCATGCCCGCATTTTTGCGGATATCCCACAGATGCGCCTCGTCCCTCGTATCCATCTCCGATACAAAAAGCGTACCGTCGGTCGGGCTCAAAATGCCATTGATCTGCTTGGCAAATGTGGACTTGCCGGAACCATTGTGTCCCAGGATCGCCACAAAGCTGCCTTTCTCAATCTCCAGATTCACATGATCCAGGGCGCGCTTTACTTCCTCTACCTGCCCCTCTTCATCGCGTCTTATATAATCAAATACAAGATTGACCGCTTTTATGATATTCATGTATTTTTCCTCCACAGTATGTCCGCCTGACCGGACATTACCGTTCATTGTAGAAGAATTTTCCCCGGTAGTCAAGCGGTTGTTCCGAATTGTTATCCTTTTTTTAAAAATAAGTTTACTTTTTGCCCGCCCCAGGTACAGACTACCTATTTGATCGCATATTCCGCATAAATCTCAAAGAAATCCGCGTCATTTTTCTCGAACTCCGAGGTCAGATCCAGACTGTCCCAGAGCCCGCTGCTGTAAGAAACGGAGATCGTATTGCTGAACCGATCGTAGATCTCCTGAAAGGCGCGTTTTTTCCGCTCCTCGTAGATGCGCTCCTTGCGCGCCGCCGTCTCGTCCTCGTCGTAATCGTCCGTACATTTGAGCACATAGTACGCGTCGTCCGCATGGATCACCTGGCTGACTGCGCCCTCAGCAAGGGAAAATGCCTCTTTCTCATAGGCATCCGACTCATCGCCGCGCCCCAGCACCCGGTCACTCACCGTCAGCCCCGCCTCCTCGGCACAGGACTGGAAATCGGCATCTTCCTGCGATGCCGCCCGCTGGAAGGCGTCTGCCTCGCTCTCATCCGATGTCTTTATCTGACTGACATGGATCACCTTTGCCTCACTGTCGCTGACCTCCAGCGCCACATTGTCCGTGAGCTGTCCCGCCAGCTTCTCCGCCAGACCATAATCCTCATAGATATGCTGGACATCCGCCTCCGTCACGCCCATCGAGTCAATCGCCGACTGCGGCAGACGCCCAAAATACTCGGCTGCTGCCCGGTCCATCGCCGCCCGCTCCTCTGAAGTCAGGGAAATCCCCCGGTCGGCTGCCAGCAGGTTCATGATTTTCAGCTCATCCATAAACGAACGGATCTGTTTTTTTAGATACGTTTCAAAATCATCGCCCTTTTCTCCAACTGAAACGCCCCAGATCTGATCCGTACAGACCTCCTCATAGCGTTTTTTCTCCGTCATGGCGATCACCATCACTTCCGCGCGGGAATAACCTTTTTCATTCTTCTTTCCCACCACGATCGTGCTGCCGTCCGAGCCGCATCCAGTCAAAAGCCCCAGGCTGAGCGCCAGCCCCGCAAGCAGGGCACACGCCGCCCGGTGGATATGGTTTGTCTTCCTTTTCTGTTTCTGCATGGATACTCCCTTTCTCCTGCATATTTTAGCAATTTCTGTCACATATTCTCTCTGAGCGGCTGATTTATCTCTTTCCATCAGCCATCCACCTCAGACCGTATGCTTGAGCAGATCTTCTATCTTCTCCGGGCAGATCCGCTTCAATTCCTGATAGAGTCTTCCGACCGGCAGCCCCATCACATTCGTGTAAGAACCGTCGATTCCGCGGATATGCGCGGCAAAGCTTCCCTGAATGCCGTATGCGCCCGCCTTGTCCATCGACTCGCCGCAGTCTACATACGCCTCAATCTCCGCATCGCTCATCGGATATACATCCACCCGCGTCTCAACCGCAAAGCAGCTCTCCCGATCCTCAGTCAGGATCGCCACGCCCGTGTATACACGGTGGCTGCGCCCCTGGATCCGTCCGATCATCTCAAGCGCCTCATCCCGATCCGCCGGTTTTCCTAAAATCTCGTCATCCACACTGACAACGGTATCGGAACCAATGATAATCCCGGAAAATGGGATTCCCGTCGTCCGTGCCTCCTCACGCACCTGCGCCATCACATCGCGCGCCTTCTGTCCCGCCAGTTCCATCACAACCTGCGCCGGTTCCGTACAGAGCGGATTTTCCTCCAAAGTGCTCGGATGAATCTCCGGTTTCAGCCCAATCCGCTCCAAAAGCTCCCTGCGGCGCGGAGACGCACTCGCCAGAATTAACCGGCAGGCAGGTTTGGTATTTTCTATGTCTCTTCTCTGTTCCATTGTTCTGTTCTCATTTCCTCAGTTTCATTTAACGCTTAGATACACGTTATCCCTATATTTATACCATCTATCAGCCAAAATGAAAAGATCCGATGTTCGTTATATGAACATCGGATCGAGAATAAATGCAATCAAAATGCCTAAAATCGCGCCTGCTGCCACCTGTATCGGCGTATGCCCCACGTATTCCTTCAATTTTTCCTGTAACACCACGCCGTCCAGCTTGAGGAAATCATCGAAAAGCAGGCGGTTCAGAACTCTTGCCTGCTTTCCTGTCTCCTGCCGGACACCGATCGCGTCATACATAACAACCATCGCCAGAATAAAGCTGATGGAAAATTCAAAGCTTCCCACTCCGTACCGCAGCGCCGCCGCCGTTGCCAGCGAACATACAGTGGATGAGTGGGAACTCGGCATACCGCCGGAGCCAACCAGACGCTCCGGGTTGAACGAATGGTTCAGCCCGATGTCCAGAATCGTCTTGAGCACCTGGGCGACCACCCACCCGGTCACGCCGGTCATCAGCGTCTGGTTTGATGTCAATTCCTGAAAAAAAGTCATGTTTCTCTCCTGTACTATCTTAATTCCTCTGTTTTCTTCCACACATATGCCACTGTCTCTAAATCACTCGGTCCGTCATTAATATCCTATCAGCCAGTCATACAATTCCTGATATTTTCCAGCCGATGTCTGCCAGGAAAAATCAGCCGCCATGCCGCGGTCTACGATCTTGTTCCACTCGCGCTTCTTATTATAATAGATGTATTTTGCATAGCGGATGCAGTCGAGCATCTCATGTGCATTGTAGTTAGCAAAGGAAAATCCTGTTCCGGTTCCATCGTATTCATTGTATGGCCATACAGTATCCTTGAGACCACCCGTCTCACGCACGATCGGCACGGTTCCGTAGCGAAGCGCCATGAGCTGGCTCAGCCCACATGGTTCAAACAGCGACGGCATCAGGAATGCATCACAGGCTGCATATACCTTATGCGACATATAATAAATATTAGCGGAAACACGATCATTGTACTTCCAGTCATAGTGGCGGAACATATTTTCATACCGTTCATCTCCGGTTCCCAGCACAACCAGCTGTACATCTTCCGTACAGATCTCATCCATCACACACTGTACCAGGTCAAGTCCCTTTTGGTCGGTCAGACGGGAGACGATACCGATCATGAACTTTTTCTCGTCCTGCGCCAGTCCCAGCTCCGCCTGCAGCGCCTTTTTATTCTTGGATTTCTCCTTGCGGAATGTCTTTGCGTTATAATTTTGTACGATCCGTTTATCTGTCTCCGGATTAAACTCATCGTAATCGATACCATTTAAGATACCGCGCAGACTGTTGCTTCTCGCACGCATCAGACCGTCCAGTCCCTCGCCGTAGAACGGAGTCTTGATCTCCTCCGCGTAGGTGTTGCTGACCGTCGTGATCGCATCCGCGTATACGATGCCGCCTTTTAACATATTGCCGTCTTTGTAAGCTTCCAGCTTATCCGGTGTAAAATAGTAGTCTGGCAGCTCAGAGAAATGCTGGATTGTCTTCACATCCCACACACCCTGGAATTTCAGGTTGTGGATCGTCATGACGGACTTGATATCCCGGAAAAACTCGCCGCCGTGGAATTTGTCCTTGAGATGCACCGGGATAAGTCCCGTCTGCCAGTCGTGGCAGTGGATGACATCCGGCTTGAAGCCGATCACCGGCAGGGATGAGAGAGCCGCCTTGCAGAAGAAGGAAAACTTCTCCAGATCGTAATACCAGTCCCCATACGGGCGGTCACCCCAGAAATAACTCTCATTATCAATAAAATAGAAGGTCACGCCCTCATATTCATATTCCAGGATGCCCACATACCGGTTCTGTCCCAGATAATCCATATAAAAATGATTCACATACTTCATTTCATTGCGGAATGACTCTTTGATGCACAGATACTTCGGGATCATGACACGCACATCAAAATACTGCTTATCAAAACATTTTGGAAGGGATCCGACAACGTCTGCCAAACCTCCTGTTTTGATAAATGGAACCGCCTCCGATGCAATAAACAGAATATTCTTCATAGCTACTACCTCCCAACCGTGCCCGCTCGCGATCTGGCACCCTATTAAAATTATTATACAATAGAATCAGGGAATTAGAAAGTAGGCGACAGAGAAAAAAATCGGGAAATATATGACAAATAGTTCTGATTTGCAGACTGTATTTTCTGAATTGGATATTTTGCATAGTACCGGATGAATTATAAATTTTACCGCATAAAATAAAAGCCGGAGCCGAAAAGAAAATTATGTTTTCTCTTCGGCCCCGCCTTTTGTATAATCAGGGATTGATCTCCCTGTATTTCCTCATCGTCCGCGCAAACAGCTCGCCGTTGGACGGCGGCGTGTACGTGATCGCATTGGCTCCTGCCTCGATCGTCTCCAAAATCGATTCGTTAGTCGGTCCTCCGGTCGCGATAATGGCAACGTCCGGATACTCCTTCCGGATCTCGGCTACCATCGATGCGGTGGCGGCAGCGCCCGATACATTTAAAATATCGGCTCCCGCCTCCAGTTTGCGGCGGACATCCGTGTGAACCGAAGCAATCGTCGCAATGACCGGAATATCGACCACCTGCTTGATCTCCGTGATGACCTCATCCGCGATCGGCGCGTTGACCACTACACCGTAAGCTCCCTGATGTTCTGCCTGAAGCGCCAGACGGACGGAACGCTTTCCTCCGGTCAGACCGCCGCCGACCCCGACAAACACCGGCACATCCGAGATGCTGATGATCGACTGTGAGATAGCTGCCTGCGGAGTAAACGGATAAACTGCGATGATCGCATCCGCGTTGATATTTTTGATGATTGCCACATCCGTTGAGAAGGCGATCGATTTGATACGCTTTCCAAAGATGCGGATTCCTGAACATTCACTGATACAATACGGACACATAATCGTGTGATCCCGCAGGGTTCCATTGTACGCCGGTACTTTTTTTTTCATAGGCAATTCTCCGTTCTTTTAGCTGCTTTCCTGACCTCTCTGTCCAGCTGTTTTATACAGGGGCAGTTTTTCAGTCCTGCATCTTTTATTTCCCCTTTATCTTATCATACACACATTTACCCATGCAATCAGTCACTTTCATAAATGTGTTACAATCGTGTTAAAAAGGCTTACAGCACTTTCGGCTCCAAAAAGCACCGCACGATTTTATACAACCCGCTTATAATCCAGGCAAATCTTATCAACAATCAATGCGATAAATTCCGAATTGGTCGGCTTTCCTTTCCCTGTGCTGACGGTATATCCAAATAGATCATTGATCGTGTCCATCTTGCCGCGGCTCCATGCGACCTCAATCGCGTGGCGGATTGCCCGCTCGACACGGCTTGAAGTGGTCTGGCGCTTCTTGGCGATGGTCGGGTACAGGATTTTCGTCACAGAACCGAGCATTTCTTTATCACTGACTGACAAAATAATCGCATCCCGCAGATACTGATATCCCTTAATATGAGCCGGAATCCCAATCTCATGCAGAATCTGCGTCACATCGCTCTCCAGATTCTGTCTTTCATACTCCGCCGACACCATATACGGTTCCACCTTCCGGCTGCCCGCCAGGGTCGAAGCGCGGTTCCTGTAATTCTTCAGGCGATGCACCTTGTCTAAGACCGCCTCCTTCGAAAATGGCTTTACTATGTAATAACAGGCGCCCATCCGAAAAGCATCCGCAGTCAGATTCTCGCTGCTCGCAGCTGTAATCATAACAAAGGAAGTGTCAGCTGAACAGTCCTGATTTGTCTTGATGCGCTCCATAACCGAAATTCCATCCATTCCCGGCATCACTACATCCAGAAATACAATATCCGGCTTTGTCTTTACGATCATATTATAGGCATCGTTTCCGTTTTCCGCTTTTCCGACCACCTGAATCTCCTTATCACTTTCCAGTATATTTCCAAGCATATCCAATGCCTGACGATTATCCTCTGCGATCGCAATCTTCATTTCTGCCATAAAATTCTCCTCCTCGGCACCTGTGATGATTAAGATAATTATAAATTCTTTTTTTAACAAGTTTCAACTCGTTTTGATCGCGCAATTCGACACTTGACATTTATTCTGTCTATCAATTCTTTTTGATGCAAAATAAATTACGCAAAATGCAAATTATATATAAGCATATATTGTAGCTGACCGTATCTGTTAAGATTCCGCTATAAACCTTCTGCCGCCCAGCCGCCATACGTTTATCTGACGATCCCTTATCACCGCGTTTTACCGATTCCAGTCGAAAGATAGACAAAATACACGCAATTATAAAACCTCCATGACCGGTTTCCGAACATGGAAATTCCATCTTTGCAGATCGGTTTTCGATAAATTCCAACAAAAAAACAGAGATACACCATAGCCATACAACTATAACATACTCTGTTACCGTGTTAATGCAACTGGCTGCCATTTTACAGGCCCTATAGCTTTGCGTCGCAGCTTTTCAACTGTTTTGCCAAATATATGTAATTTGCTCCATTATATACGCTTTTTTATATTCTGTCAATAAAGAGAGCCAAAACTTTGCACTTTGCACATTACTGTTCAGACACGTGTGCCCAGCAACAGGATTTTGCCGATTCTGCGCATTCCAAATCGGCAAAATCTGCTGCCAGAACTGTATCATATGGAATTTTCAGTCCAGAAAATTCCCACCTGTAAACAGTTACTTTGCATCCAGATTCAATGTCCCAGCATATTCTCCACCAGAATCCCATACCCACGCGTCGAATCCTGAATAAAAACGTGCGTGACTGCTCCGATGAGTTTTCCGTTCTGGATGATGGGGCTGCCGCTCATGCCCTGGACGATCCCGCCGGTCAGGGACAGAAGTTCCGGATCGGTTACGCGGATGACCATGTCCTTGTTGTGGCGGTTGGAGGAGTGGTCTATTTTCTGAATCTCAATCTCGTAGTCTTTCAATTCCCCGGACACGCTGCTGCGGATGCAGGCACGGCCTTTTTTGACGTCCTGACGGTAACCGATCGGAATTGCAGGGTTCTTTACCCGGCTTAAAAAGCGCGGATTTGCCGTCCCGAAAATGCCCTGATCCGTATTAGCCTCCACACTTCCCAGCCGCGACTGATTTCCATAGTAAATAACGCCCGACATCACGCCCGGCTTTCCGAAACTTCCCTTCTCCACGCCCAGAATCTCCGTATCGTATAGTTCGCCGCCGGAGGTCTGCACCAGAAGTCCCGTGTCGCCGTCGCTGATACCGTGTCCCAGCGCTCCAAACGCGCCGTTAGCACATACATAGGTCATCGTACCGATGCCCTGCGTATCGTCGCGGATCCACAGCCCCAGCTTATAGTCTCCCTCCTGCGTCTGTACCGGCGTCATCTGTACATCCATCGTCTCTCCCTCGCGGCGCACTGAAAGTGTCAGAGCCATATTTCCCGCTTCTTTGACCGCCCGTATCATATCTTTCTTGTCCGTCGCCGGCGTCCCGTTGATTGCCTCGATATAGTCTCCAGAACGCAGGATTCCGTCCGCCGGATCCATCACTTCCCCCGTCTGTGCCGTCACCCTTCCGGTTCCGATCACCATCAGTCCATCGGATTTCATGTAAATACCCACCGGCAGCCCACAGGGAACCGCATACTGGACGTCCGACACATCTACCTCGATATCCTTTAATTTCCATATTCCAAAGAGTTTGAGACTTAAACGGTACGTTCCCTCCTGTTCAGAATAGATGGAAAAGGGCTGGTTGAGCTGCAGATGGATCTGGTCGGACGGAATTTTAGAGCTGCCGTTTAAAAGCACCTCCTCGCTCTCACTTTCCAGCAATGCCCGAAACGGCAGCCCAAAGCGAACTTGCTCCTGCCGGTCCACCACCACATTGATGCGGTCGGGAACCGCGTTCTTCACATATTGATAAGACACACCGGCAAGCGCAATGACCCCCGCACCAAAGATTATCAGCAGAACACGGCGAAGTTTTTCCTTCCGACTTATTGTTTTCCACATACCAGAGTTTTTTCGCACGGTTTTTCCTCCTTCTACTCCTATGTACCTCCCCCGTTCCGTAGATTCCGCACTGCGGCGAATCTCAACGAAATGCAGATGTACACTCTGTTTGAATCCAAGAACTTGTTCGATAAAATCGTTTAATCCTAGTATGCGGAAAACCGTAAAATTCAGTCTGCTATTTTTGCGCCATTCTTTCTATTTTTTTCATTCAAGTGTTATTAAAACCCTGACTTTTTCTCAAGGTAAATGGAAAACCTAAAAAATTCCATTCTAACGTCAAAAAACCCGGTTCAGAAGACAGATTTCTCTGTCTCCCAAACCGGGGGTATAAAATCATCTTACGATTCAAAACTCGCGTAAAAGAACGAAGATTTGATACAACTTAAACAAACGAATCTATCTAAATTATACCAGCTCTAACAGAACTTCCATAGCGCCGTCGCCCTTACGCTGACCGATCTTAACGATACGGCTGTAACCACCATTGCGGTTAGCGTACTTCGGTGCAAGCTCATCAAACAGCTTAGCCGGCATATCTACCTTCTTAGTGTTTTTCTTCTTGCCTGCTCTTGCAGTCGGAACGTCTGTTACATCGTAGAGAACCTTCAGCATCTGTCTTCTAGCGTGAAGTCTGGAAGCTTTATCTTTCTTGATCTCTTTCTCTACTTCGTCGTAAACGGTAACTTTCTTGCCGTCAACAACTTCTTTTACTCTCTTGCCGTTCTCGTCTTTGCGAGCTACCTTAGCGGTAACTTTAACGGTCTCGAAGTTATCTTTCTCTTTTACTGCCAGAGCGATCAGACCCTCAGCGATCTTCTTCACTTCTTTTGCTCTTGCCTCAGTGGTAACGATCTTGCCGTTGAATAACAGTGCGGTTACCAGGCTGCGCAGCATTGCTTTTCTCTGACTGGAAGTTCTTCCAAGTTTTCTATATCCTGCCATGATTCTTTCTCCTCCATTTGCGGAAGCCGACACTCATGCCCTTTGGACTTACTGAATGTCTGCTATATAAAATATAATTGTTTGATGGTTATGCAGGGACCTGTGCCATTCGGACTTACCCGTCCCCGTATCTGCATGAAAGGGACGCACTGCAAAGCACGTCCACCCACGCGGTATCTTAAGCCTCTTCGCTCGGGTTGAGCTGCAGGCCTAATTCTTTCAGTTTTGCAAGAACCTCTTCCAGGGATTTGCGGCCCAGATTTCTGACTTTCATCATATCTTCCGGTGTGCGGTTGCACAGCTCCTCCACTGTATTGATTCCGGCTCTCTTTAAACAGTTGTAAGAACGAACGGATAACTCCAGCTCGTCGATGTTCATCTCAAGCACTTTCTCTTTCTCGTTGTCTTCCTTCTCTACCATAACCTCTGCGGTCTTGGCATTCTCGGAAAGGTCAATGAAGAGGTTCAGATGCTCGCTCAGAACCTTTGCTGCCAGGCTGACAGCTTCGTCTGGTGCCAGCGTTCCATTTGTGTATACATCTAATGTCAGCTTATCATAATCTGTCACCTGACCCACACGGGTGTTCTCAACGGTCATATTGACACGCTCCACCGGTGTGTAGATAGAATCAACAGCCAGAACTCCGATCGGAAGATCTTCACTCTTGTTCTTATCTGCGCTGATGTAGCCGCGGCCCTTCGTGATCGTCAGCTCCATGTAGAATTTGCTGTCCGCGCCGCCGCTTAATGTAGCGATGACCTGGTCCGGATTCAAAATCTCAATGTCAGAATCAGCGTGAATGTCAGCTGCTGTGATGACGCCTTCGCCCTCGAACTCGATATAAGCCGTCTTCGGCTCATTCGTCTCGCTGCTGTTTTTGATCGCCAGACTCTTGATGTTCATGATAATTTCAGTTACATCCTCTTTTACACCAGGGATAGAACTGAACTCATGCAAAACGCCGTCGATTTTCACTTGACTTACTGCTGCACCAGGCAAAGAGGAAAGCATAATTCTTCTTAAAGAATTGCCTAATGTGGTACCATAGCCTCTTTCCAGCGGTTCAACCACAAATTTGCCATATCTTTTGTCTTCGGAAATCTCAGCAATTTCAATTTTTGGTTTTTCAAAATCGAACACGATAGCCCCTCCTTTTGGGAACATTTTTGAGGGTCTGCCATACTCTTGTAGTCTCGGAATCTCCCAAGCAGCTGCCAAAGCAGATACATGGGAGATTCTGGACTAACATAATAGTAATACTTCTTATTATTTGGAGTACAGCTCGACGATAAGCACTTCGTTTACAGGAACGTCAATTTCGTCTCTGCTCGGTAACTCTTTAACAGTACCTTTCAGGTTCTCAGCGTCAACTTCCAGCCATGCCGGTACCATTCTTCCGCCGGTTACCTCAACGATATCTTTATATCTCTGTGAAGATTTGTACTTCTCTTTGATCTCGATTACATCGCCAGCCTTAACTAAGTAGGACGGGATGTTTACGCTCTTGCCGTTTACGAGAACGTGCTTGTGATCTACGATCTGACGTGTCTCTTTTCTTGTACGGCCAAAGCCCATTCTGAATAATACATTATCCAGTCTGCACTCCAGAAGGATCATCAGGTTAGCACCGACCTGACCATTCATTCTGGATGCTTTTGCATAGTAATTTCTAAACGGTTTCTCTAACACACCGTAGATGAATTTTGCTTTCTGCTTCTCTCTCAGCTGGAGTGCATACTCGCTCATCTTTCTGTTGGCTCTCGTTAATTTTCTCGTTGATTTCTTGTCGATTCCTAAATAAACCGGATCAAGGTCAAGAGATCTACATCTTTTAAGTACAGGAACTCTATCTACTGCCACTTTACTTGCACCTCCTAATTAGACTCTTCTACGTTTCGGCGGACGGCATCCGTTATGCGG
>OCPT01001791.1_pt1 | contig 11191 bp, 8 predicted proteins | sample 1538741 | NCBI WGS metagenome assembly OCPT01 (sample SAMN04571723, study PRJEB22368) | human gut metagenome | biome: human gut; material: stool | host: Homo sapiens | place: Luxembourg | collected 2012-12-06 | reverse complement strand
CGGTAGATATTTTAAAAAAAATTGTTACAATGAGGAGAGTACAATAGAAAAAACGAGATACTTATATTTTTACAAAAGGAGGATTTATTATGCATTGCGAAATCTGTGGAGGTCAAATAGAAATACAGGCTAACGGCAAAGGTATCTGTCCATATTGCGAAGGACGCTTAAGTATCTTTGGTAAGAAATGCAAATCATGCGGAAAGAGCTATTAATTTACACTAATATTTTTACAGAAAAGAGGGATTTCAATGTCTGATTTTTTTAAAGATGGTTCTCGGTGGGGAAGTATTGACAGTAGCGGTTCTATTTACGCTTCTGACGGTACTTATCTCGGTAGTTTAGACAAGTTTGGAAAGTTCCATGACAGCAGTGGCACTTATATGGGCAGTATAGATAGTCAGGGGAAAATACGAAATTATAAAGGTGATTATTTAGGAAGTGTATGGTCAAACGGTGAAGTTCACAACGATCGTGGAGATTATATTGGAATGTTTCCATATTACAATGGAAAGATAGGCCAATTTCAAATCGGAAATAATAATGATTCGGCCTCATCTAATAATAATTCAGACTATAACAATGACAACCAGACAACGGGAAGTTCCACAACTCATACTTCCACTGGAGGCGGCAGTATAACTCCTGCCAGTCTTTCTTCTGAAGGGGATATTCTAGATGTCATAAAATTTGTAGTTATTATTATTATCGGCGCCCTTATTTTTTCTATATTATCCGATTGTTTTTATACAGTAAAAGAGTTATTTATTTCTCCATACTCATCCATTCTTTTGCTGTTATCCTTAGTCGCACCGGCTATTGCTGGCACCATATCCAAAAAGGAGAATGCTGCTAAGGAGTTCCCTCTTTTATATCTGATAAATTATGCACTTTGCCTGCTGTGGTCTATTATTTTTACATTGATTTTGCAAATGACTGCTGTTTATTCTGTTTTTATTTTCGCATTAGATAGCGTAATCTTTGCATTAGCTATGACTATTATTTCTATCCTGTTCTATACAATACTGGATAAAATAATCTTTAGCAATAAAAACATGGCTGATTTTAATTGGTTAATAGCACTCCTTAGTTTATCTATTATTACTTGCGTTCTAGTAATTATATTATTTGTTCAGAATCTGTTTCAACTTGACCATCGTTTACAATGGGACAAACGCCCTTGTTCCTATGCACCTTATGAGTCCACTACAGAATATACTGACGAAGATACTGAAAGTTATGATAATACTGATGATTCGGATGATTTTTCTGATGATTCAGAAAGCTACAGCGATGATTCCTGGAATGATTCTTCTGACTCTTCTAATGAAAATAATAACGAAGAGTCCTCATGGGATTCTATAAGTTTTGAAGATAAAATAAATCAAATCAAAACCGATTATTATGATATTGAAAATAACTTAGATTCAATGGAAAGTGACTCTGGTGATGGGGCAACGTTCTATTACAGAAATAATACTCTGACAAAAATGGTTGATACCGTATATCAGGATAATTATACTGTTGAAGTATCCTACAAAAACAGTAAACCATTTTTCATTTTCATGAAATCTAATGATGATAATTCTGAATACAGATATTATTATTTTAACGGGAAATTAATCCGCTATATCGATGAAAATGGCGAAGTCAGTGATTATGAAGATGGAACAGATATCATTGGTTCCGATTTATATGAATGGGCTGATGCTATGTAAAATTCTGGTTTACCACGCAGGTCAAGGTACGCACTATCTACCACTTACAATTGCTCAACAACTATAAATTTTTTAGCGGTTCTACTCAATAGCTCTTCAAGCAATCCGACTATAGATTCTTTAGCTTTGCCGGGCTGCCAACAAACAGAACTCCAGAAGATAAATAAAGCATATTTGTGGCCTCGGAGCAAGTGTTGGATGTGAGCGCAAAAGCGAACATTCAACACGCTGCGACTAAAGTCACAAATATGCTTTATTTACCTTCTGGAGTTCGTCTGTTTATCTGTTTATCTCCCTTGCCTGCGGCAAATCACCCCTTCTTATGTGCTTTTCCATAGAAAAGTTCGGCTAATTTCCCTGTTGTCATTTCTTCTCGTTCTTTTCCGGTCAGATCCATGACTATTTTTCCAGAATCCAGCATAATCGTCCTGCTACCGTATTCTAATGCATATTCCATATCATGTGTAATCATAAGGGTTGTGATCTTATTTTCCTCAACAATCTTTTTCGTTAATGCCATGACTTTTTCGGCTGCGCCGGGGTCAAGGGCTGCGGTATGTTCATCGAGTAATAGGAGTTCTGGTTCTGCAATGGTTGCCATTAAAAGAGAGGCTGCCTGTCGCTGTCCGCCGGAAAGAAGACCGATTTTGGTTTTCATTCTGTCTTCGAGTCCCATTCCAAGTGTGGAAAGGACTTCTCTAAAGTAGGCACTGTCCTTTTTATTTAAGGCAAAGAAAGACGGGGAAGCCTTTCTTGTGTAAGCAAGGGCAAGGTTTTCCTCAATGGTGAGGTTCGGAGCGGTTCCACGAAGTGGATTCTGGTAAAGGCATCCGATGTTTAAGGCTCGTTTGTAGTCTTTTAATTTCGTAATGTCTTTGTCTCCTAAGTACACTTTTCCTTCATCTGGGAAAAGGCTTCCGAGGATGACGTTAAACATGGTAGATTTACCGGAACCGTTTGAACCGAGTACAGTAACAAACTGACCGGGTTCTACGGTGAGATTTAAATGGTTGAGGGCAACTTTTTCATTGACAGTGTTTGCCTCAAACTTTTTTGTGATATCTGTAAGTTTTAACTGACTGCTCATTAACGGCTGCCCCCTTTCTTTTTATATGTTTTTTGTAACCACGGAATAATTAATGCGATTACAACGATAACTGCAGACAATAATTTAACTGCATAGCTTGGCATATCAATCTTGTATGCAATCTGAATGATGATTCGGTATAATAAGGAACCGAGAACAACACCAACTGCCTGTATTGTAACGGAATGATTACTAAAGAAAGTAAGACCGATGATTACCGAGGCGAGTCCCATAACAAGCATACCATTTCCACAGTTCAAATCTGCGTATTTCTGATACTGGCAAAGAAGCGCGCCGGAAAATGCAACGAGTGCGTTAGAAATCATGACCCCACCGATTCTGGATACATCTGCATTAATCGAAGATGAACGAACCATTTCCTCATTATCACCAGTTGCAATAATCGCCATACCATTTCTTGTACGGAAAAATGTAACAAGAACTGCACAGGTTACAATAACGATTATCATGGTAAGTAAAAATGCGGTCATGCCTGATGACATATCCTTGCTAAAGGCTCTCTGGAATATCTTGTATACAGTATCTGCCGGTTTATTTACGGTTACACCCAAGCTGTTTTTTGCTTCATACTGTAAATAACGGTTGGACTGACCACCCAGAATAGCATAGTTTACTGTGTAAAGTCCCGTCATTGTAAGGATACCAGATAAAATCGGTTCAATCTTTAATTTAGTCTGCAAAAGTCCCGTACAAAGTCCTGCTGCCGCTCCTGCAAGCGTGCCAGCAACAAGCCCTAAAATCGGATGTCCTGCAATCGTCACTACGACACAGGCGGTCATTCCAAATACAAAACTTCCCTCTACCGTAAGGTCAGGGGTTTTTAAAATACTAAATGTCAGAAAAACGCCCAGGGCCATAGGGGCATAGATAAACCCCTGGCCGAGAGCGGAAACTAACATGCCTGCTATTTCATTCATGTTTATGTCCTCAATTCTAATCTTGATTCATTATTTATTAAAATGACTTGTTCCATCTTCCTCTACAAGCACATCAAATCCTTCAAATGCCTTCTTATCAAAGTTACCACCAAACTGTTTTACAGCCTGCATATTTACATATTTTGCATAATCAGAAATTGTCTCGTAAGGAATATCAGAAACTTTTTCGCCGTTTGCAATCTTTTCTATCATGTCTGCAACCTGTTTTCCAAGCTGTACATAGTTTACACCAACTGTAGCAAATCCACCGTCTGCAACCATAGAGTCAGCACCGCAGTAGATAGGAACTTTCTTTGCGTAAGCGGCATCTGTGTAAGTAGCCATTGCTGAAGCGATTGTGTTGTCGTTACCAGTATAAAGTGCATCTACTCCTTTAGAAATCAGGGATTCTACTGCTGTCTGAAGCTCAGAAACATTAGAGATAGAAGACTCTTCATAAGCGATATTATTATCGTCACAGTATTTCTTAGCTGCTGTGATTGTAGATACGGAGTTTGTTTCACTGGATGTATACAGGAAACCAATCTTCTTGTAATCTGGCTGGAAGTTAGCGATCAGCTTAACGATTTCATCTGCTGGAATGTTGTTAGAAACACCCGTGATATTCGCACAATCTTCTCCTGTAAGACCTGCTGCTTCCGGGTCTGAAACTGCGGCGAATACGATTGGTGTATCTTCTCCATCATAAACGCTCTTTGCTGTCTGTGCTGTGGAAGTTGCGATTGGAACAACAATGTCTACTCCTTCAGATTTATAATTCTCAATGATAGAGCTTAATGCTGCTGTATCACCGTTTGCGTTATCTGTTACAACTTTGATGTTGTCGTCTTTTCCAAGTTCAGAAGTGATAGTATCACAAATCTGGTCAAGGGATGTGTGGGACATTGGCTGAACGACTGCTACAGTAACCTGTTTTTCTGACTTACTACTTCCTGTGCTGCTTTCGGAACTGCTGTTAGAACCACATCCTGTTAAACAAAGAGTTCCTGCCATTGCTGCTATAATTGCTGTACTTACAAATTTTTTAAATTTTCTCATTTTCTTTTCCTTTCTATATCTGTTGTCCGAAGTTTTTAATCAGCTTATATTGTAAAAAGCTTCTCCCCAAGATTATATAAATTTAAAAGTTTAATTGTTTCAGATTAAAACTTGTGTTAAATATCAGAGTGCCAGCAATTCTAAGTTCTAATTTTCACTTGCCATTTTTATATGCTTTTTAATTACCTCACAAGATTTGTTAAGCATCTCCTGTTCTTCCTCTGTTAATGGAAGTTCGATTATTTTCTCAATTCCATTTTTACCGATGAGACATGGGACTCCGCAATGTACATCATGCTGACCGTATTCGCCTTGAAGTAATACAGAGGCCGGCATGATTTTTTTCTCATCACGGAGGATGCAGGCTGCCATTTCAGTTAATGCTCTGCCGATGCCAAATTCGGTTGATTTTTTACCTTCGATGATAGTCATTCCAATCTGTCTGGTTGCTTCTAAGACTTTTTCCTTAGAAATATCATAAGCATCGAATGGAAGTCCCCCGATTGTTACTGATGAGAATGGAATCATAGAGGAATCTCCGTGTTCTCCTAAGGAATATGCCTGAATAGAACGTCTTCCCACACCGGATTCTTCGCTTAATGTCCGAATTAATCTTGCGGTGTCTAATAAAGTTCCTGTTCCAAAGACTCTGTTTCTTTCTAAACCAAGTCCTTTTCTTACATAGTCGGCTACAATGTCAGCTGGATTGGTAATGGTTACGACAATTCCTGGAATCTTGTATGGTTTTAACTGTTCGAGAAGTTCTTTTAACATTTCTACGGAACGGCCTAACATATCAAGTCTTGTCTGTCCCGGCTTTCTTGCCTCACCGATTGCGACAACAACAAGAGCTGCATCTTCGCAATCTTTATAGTCACCATCTCTTACTACCGTTTCTCTCTCACAGAAGCTTACGCTATCTGCAATGTCTAATGCCTGTGCGTGTGCCTTATCTTTATCCACATCCACAAGGACAATCTCACCGGCTATACCCGAATGTGCCAGTGCATATCCACAGTGGGAACCGACATGTCCTGCACCGATAATCACAACTTTTCTCATTTTCATCCTCCTTATCCACAATTATCAAAGTTTTTCCACAATACAGCTTTGTTGATGTCAGAGAACTATAAAAAAACGTCCCTGACAAATATTCTCTATCTGTCAAGGACGGGTAAAATTCTAAAACTTCTCCCGCGGTACCACCTTGCTTCATGAAAATCTTCATGCACTCACAGGATACACATCATATCCCTGACAACTAACGTATGTCCTCACGTCAATGCTAGTAAGCTTTAAACTTCCATATCACCGTATTCTATCAGTTTCTGTACTTCTTCAAATACTTCTGTGCAAGATAATTGATATCTGCCTGAATCTGCTGTTCACACTGCCCTCCGTGGCCCACTTGACAATCTGCGTTCTGTCCGGTTCTCAGCATCCCGGTCTCTCTGTAAGTGCATCAATCGCCCTAACTTCCACATCATCGGTTTAAGCGTCCGCTGTATTTACTTTAATGCGTTGATTATATACCCACTTGATAGGAAAAGTCAACTATCTATTTTCCAATTCTTTTTTTCGCGCGTATATTTCTTCTTTGATTGTATCAAGTGTCTCGATTTCGTCCACTTCTTTTAACAGCTGCATATAAATCTTTTTCTTCTCTGCTACTGGAGTATTTCCCATAACTTTGCGCACAAAATACTTCTCTTTTGTCATAGTTGGCTTAAATGTACGCGCATAATTCTTTGTTGTCTTTTTAAATCCGGCAACTTCAAGGAATCCTTTTTCAAGTAAAGCATTCACCATGAGATGAATAGAACTGTTCTTCCATTCCTTGTCCCCAGATGCTTTGATAATCTCTGAAGCAGTAAGTGCTTCTTCCTGCTCCCACATTACCTCCATAATCGCCAACTCGCTCTTTGTTAAATGTTGTTCTGCCATGATAATCTCTCCTTAAACTTTATATATGTTTATTTATGTTCACTACACCCTTTTAATAAGAATGCATTATATCTTGCCTGCTTCATGACTTCTGACAAAGCGGCCTTCCACTGCCATATCTGTCCAGGCATTTCTTTGATTGCATTCTGTCCTTCCTTTACAAAATGATTTTTTCTTAGAGTGTGTTAAAAAATCCTCTAATTCTTTCGTCTTTTTCTGACAATATTAAATATAATAATTGCCACAAATGCTATGATACCACATCCGGTAATCATAAATGCAAGCTTAATTCCCGGAAGCTGATAATGTAGCTTAATATCATGTGTTCCTTTTTTAAGATTAATACCGATATACTGATAATTTACCCTCTGAATATCTGTCTTTTTGCCGTCAACATATGCTGTCCAGCCTTTCTGATATGGGAGAGTGACCACCAGCATCTTGTCTTTGTCAACAGTGATATTACCAGTTACCGTATTCTTCTCTGCTTTTGCATTCTGCAGGGAATTCTCTTTAAGTGCATTCACTCTGTCTGCATAATTAGACATCGTCTGAGAATAAATCGCAAGATCCTTATACTTCAAAGTGCCTGTACCGACAAACTTCAAGGTACATGTCTTTACAGCACCCTCTCTGTATCCCAGATTAAAAAGATATTCCTTTTGCCCGGTAGTATATGCATCAATACGGAACTTATGACCATATTTTACGCCCGGAGCCTTAATTCTTGCTGTTATAAAATGTTCTTTCGCATCTTTTTCTGCATAAATATCTCCAACCAGAGACAGATAAGTTTCTGCATTGGCCGGCGCCTCAAAGGAGAACTTCATCGTCGCACCCGGCTTCTCTATCTCTATCGTATCTTTTGTCATAGACACACCGTTAAGCTTTATATTTTTAATCTTTAACTTTTGTGCAGTAAGCGGAAGCTTCGTAGCCACAGTAAGATTACTGTTCTTATCCATATCCTTATCTTCCACAATAGCTGCAAGCATTGTAGTCTCCTGCTTTTCGGCTGCAGAATACTGATCAATTCTATCTGCATTTACTATTTTATCGTAAGTATACCCAAGTGGCAAGGAATATTGATTCTCATAAATAGAATAATATTTATTCTTTGTCTCCTGCACCTTTTTATAGCCATATGGAATCGTTGCCGTATTCTTCTTTGCAACACCCATATACTTCACGCTCGCAAGCGTATTCAGGTAAGTCCGGAAGTTGTAATCATAGATACTTACAATATTCCAGCGACAATTACCCATCGCATTATTATAATTTACAATACCGCCATTTAACGTACTGCTAAATGTAGAAACATCATTATATCCATATAACAAACTGGAAGAACGAAGGTTACCCGTTGTAACAAGATTGGTGCTTCGGTAAAATTCATCCGTATCCGCTCCCGGTACTTCATCAAGATGCTTTAACGCTGTCCCGGAAATCTTCTTTTTAGAATCTCCCGCAGAAACGTAGGTATCCAGATGCGTATAACTATCATCCCCAGAAGTAATAAACCACTTTGCATTAAGGAAAATAACCAGGGCAGTCATTCCAAGAACAATTCCTCTAAACTGTTTCTTAGAAAATGTAATCTTATCACTATTTAATAAGAACAGCATAATCAGCGTTGCTGCCAAAAGTCCAAACGCACCATAAATACTTGGAACAAACAACTTGTCAGAGAAAGCATTTACCAGCCCGTAAAGTCCAGTGATCGCTGTCATGATTCCCAGTTCTTTTCCGCTCAGATCTCGCATCTTATCAAGACTTTCTGCCAGAATAAAGGAAACGATTACCACATAAATATAACCCCATCGGTTATTTACATTACTAAATCCGCTGAAAATATATCCGAAAACAGGGAACAGGGAAAATGCCGTGAAAATCACAAACAGCCAGCGAAGTTCCTTTCGGTTCTTTCTTGTAAAAAGTACTACGATCGCCAGCATTGCAAGCGGAGCAAATCCAAGCTTAAGCCATAAACCAGACGCAAAGTTATCCGATATATAGGACGTGAAAAAGTCCACCAGCCATTCTGTACGGTAAAATAATGGTGTTGTACTTAAAAATGCAGTAATCTTTCCACCACCACTTCGGCTTGAACCCATGTAACTTCCAAAAGATGTAAATAATGAGATTACTCCCAGGGATGCCCCCAGAATATAACTTCCCACTATAATAAATCCTCGCTCAAAAAATGTCTTCCAATTCCGATATTCCTCTGTACAAACGATTCGAAGCACAAAATAGATTCCCAGTGCGATTGTGTTCATATACAGGAAATAATAAGAACACAGCAGAGAAACCCCTACTAAAACTGTGAGCATATACCATTTTCTATTACGAATCAGTCTCTCCATCGCAACAACAAGAATCGGAAGAAGAATCATTGGCGTAAGGAATTGCCCATGCTTCGTTCCCGCATAAATCGCATAGCCGGAAAAGGCATACACGATACTTGCCGTATAAGCTGCAAAATGTGACTTTTTAAAATAAAGTACGAGACCGGACATACTAAGTCCTGCAAGAAAATACCTTACAATAATCAGGAAACTATATGCCTTCTCTATCTTCGCCGGTGAGAATAGCAGGTATAACCAATAAACCGGGTCATAACTGATCGCCACTGTCGCACCAAGTCCTGTTGTAAAATCGTACTGTTTAAAATCAAAGTTTCCACTGAAAATATCTTTAAATATCTCAGGAATATACTGAATAAAACGATATACCTTCGGAACATACTGCCCAAGACCATCTGCCTCCCAGATTAACGTTTTATTCTGTAAAATGTATGGCAGGAAAATAAGCACTGCCATCACCACAAAAAGCACAGTATATCCAATAAAATATCTAAGTAAGGAACGCCAGTTTTCCTCTCCCTCTCTGGAAGCCGGTGTTGTTATAATGCCCCACACTCTTTCTAAAATATTCACTACCGCTTCTTCTAATGCTGCATAAATACCGGCAAATGGCACACATATATTAATCGCTATAAATGCAAGGAACATTCCAAGAAATACAAAATATGCCGCCTTTATATAAAGTACTGCAAACACTCCTGCAATAGCAAAAGAAAGCGCCGCCATAATAAAATTCTTTTTTTCTAAAAATGTATTCTGCTTTTTCTTTGCACAAAATACACCCCAGAAAAATACAAATAGTTCCGTACTAATCGCAACTGCATGTGTGCGGTCTCCGCCAATCAATGTTCCTGCCAGACCATATCCGATAATCCCTTCTGGAAGAAAAACAGGCAGAAAACCAATAATACATATCAATAGAAGCAATACCGGCTTCTCCATCCATCCTTCTATATAATCCCACAAATAGGCACACAAAAGAAATACGATGCTGACAGACAAAAAGATAGCTGAAATTTCAAAAACCTTTATAAACGATATGAAATTCCTTATTGTCGTAAACGGATCCACATGTTTTGCGAATACTTCATAAGGAATTCCCAAAAGTGCATACAATCCAAGACTATAGGCCGCATGCCTTAACATACATCCCTTAAAGTCCCCATACTTCTCACTCTGAATCTGTATATAATATCCTACTGCAAAAAAGATTCCTGGCACATACACAATCTGAACTATTCGAGTAAACGCATGAACAATATGCACCTCTCCAAACTTATGACAGAGTGCCGTCATTACCAAAAATATAAAATAAAAAGCTACGATAAGCTCTCTGGAAAAAACTTCGCGCCTTGAAGTTCCATTTTTCCCTTGTATAGACATCTTATAATCCTCCTGACTTTATCACATAACGCTATTGTACGTCATTGTCTACAAATTTGCAATATATGGGATGATTTATGATTTATCGGTGGGGGGGGTGGTAAACAGACGAAGCCAGAGAACAAAACAGTTTATATTTGTGACTTTAGTCGCTGCGTGTTAGATACTCGCTTAACTGCTCGTATCTAACACTTGCTCCGAGGCCACAAATATAAACTGTTTTGTTCTCTGGCTTCTGTTTATTGACACTCCGATAAATTGGGAGAGAATTTGGGGATGGCGGCAGGAAGTTTCTACTTATTCTTTGATTTCATTTTTCAATTATATCTTTCCCTGTTTCCATTCTTTTCAATTCGATAAATTGACAGGATGATTTGAAATAACAGCCAAAGAAAGTAGTTTTCTTTTCTAAAAAACAGTTCCCAAGTGTCAATCCTTCTGACTTCAATCTCCCAGAAAGCAAAAACCTCCTGGCACATCCTCAAATTCCCCAACATTATTAATTCTGTTCCTTCTCCAGCCAAAGACAGCCCTCAGGAAATAAAATAATCCATATTTGTGGCCTGGGAGCAAGTGTTGGATGCGAGCGCGAAAGCGAACATTCAACACGCCGCGACTAAAGTCACAAATATGGATTATTTTGGTGTGCATCCCGTCAAGTAGACAATTAAAAAAATATAAAATTTTTGTGTTGCC
>OCPT01001788.1_pt1 | contig 11226 bp, 9 predicted proteins | sample 1538741 | NCBI WGS metagenome assembly OCPT01 (sample SAMN04571723, study PRJEB22368) | human gut metagenome | biome: human gut; material: stool | host: Homo sapiens | place: Luxembourg | collected 2012-12-06 | reverse complement strand
GCGGCCAATCACACGGTCAACGCGGAAGTGTTCTGCTTCAATAACACGTTTGACACGTTCAGCAGCCAAAGGCACTTCGTCATTAACAATGGCATAATCGTATTCGCTCATGAGAGCAATTTCTTCACGCGCACGCTCGATACGTTGAGCAATAACTTCCTCAGAATCTGTTCCACGACCAACCAAACGTTCTTGTAGCTCGTTCAAGTCTGGTGGTGTCAAAAAGATGAAGACAGCATCTGGGACCTTTTTCTTAACCTGAAGGGCCCCTTGAACTTCGATTTCAAGGAAAACATCAATACCTTTATCCAAGGTTTCATTGACATAAGTCAAAGGTGTTCCGTAGTAGTTACCCACATATTCAGCATATTCCAACATTTGACCATTACGAATAAGTTCTTCAAATTCCTCACGTGAACGGAAGAAATAATCCTTTCCATCAACTTCACCAGGACGTTGAGCACGTGTGGTCATTGATACTGAGTATTCAAATTTGTGGTCAGGTGTTGAAAAAATCTCCTGACGAACAGTTCCTTTTCCGACACCAGAAGGCCCTGAAAAAACAATCAAAAGTCCACGTTCAGACATGTCTTCTCCTTAAATTAAGATTAAAAATCTTCTTATGACTCACCTTAAAAAAGAGAAAACAATCATCTCTTTTTTTGGCTTAGGGGTTGTTCAGTGATTAAGTTACAGCTCACTTTTCAGAGCATGCGTTTTTCCTTACTATTTTACCAATAAAAGCGACTTTTTTCAAGGTGAGGACACCATTAAAAAGAGTGAATTCCTTTTCTCAGTACTCACTCTTTTTTAAACACTCTTTTAAACCAAACCAGTCAAGAGACCTTGCATGAATTCTTCTGAATGGAACTCACCAATATCATCAATTTTCTCACCAAAACCAATTAACTTAACTGGAATATCCAACTCTTGGCGAATGGCTAGAACCACACCACCCTTGGCACTACCGTCCAACTTAGTCAAGACAAGACCTGTAAGAGGTGTAATTTTTGAAAATTCCTTAGCCTGACTAAGGGCATTTTGACCTGTTGAGGCATCCAAGGCCAAGAGGGTTTCATGAGGTGCTTCTGGAACCACACGCTTGATAATACGACCAATCTTTTCAAGCTCTGCCATAAGATTGTCTTTATTTTGCAAACGACCCGCAGTATCAATCATTAGGACGTCAACTCCCTCAGCAAGAGCCTTTTCCATACCGTCAAAGACCACTGAAGCTGGGTCAGCCTTCTCAGCACCAGTCACTACTGGCACATCAACACGGCGTCCCCACTCAACCAACTGAGCGACAGCTCCCGCACGGAAGGTATCAGCTGCTACCAACATAACTTTTTTGCCTTCTTGTTTGTATTTATGCGCCAACTTACCGATAGACGTTGTCTTACCAACCCCGTTAACACCAACGAAAAGCATGACTGTCAAACCATCTTGGAAATTAATCTGCTCCTTGTAGACATCATCCTTCTCGTAGATATCCACAAGTTTTTCGATTATCAAGCGTTGCAAGTCCTCAGTCTTTTTGACATTTTCAAGGCGAGCTTCATAGCGCAAATCTTCCGTTAATTGCGTTGCAACATTAACCCCAACATCAGAAAGAATTAGCATTTCTTCCAATTCTTCGAAGAACTCCTCATCAACACGACGGAAATTCGCAAAGAATTCATTCAAGCGAGCAGCAAAACCAGTACGCGTCTTCTTAAGGGTACGGTTATATTTTTCTTGTTCTGTTTCAGTTTTTGAAGCCTGAACTTCTTCAGGTTTTTCCTCAACTTTACGGGTTTGAACGGCTTCAAAAGTGACAGTTTCACCTTTTTCTGCAGCAGCAGCTACTTGAGCCTTCTTAGCATAGTAATCAGCCATGACATCCGCAAAGTGGTTATCCACAGCAACTTGACTTTCTTCTGACTCTGAAACACCTTCTGCTTCGCTTGAAGCCTGATTATCAACAGAAAGGTCTTCTTCAGACACTGCTTCACTTTCTTCTGTCACAGTAGAATCACTTGATTCAAGAGATTCTGTGGATGAAATCTCTTCTACTTGAGTCTCTGACTCACTGAGCTGTTCTGTTTGACTCTCACTTATCCCTTCACTTGTTGACAAGTCTTGATTATCAAGAGACTCAGTTTCTGAAATTTCCTGATTTGCTACAGTTTCCTGTGACTGGTTTTCCTCTTGTCCAAATAATCGATCAAATAGACCCATTTGGTTCTCCTTATTTCTCTAGAATATATTTGTGGATGGCCTCAGCCACTCCAGATTCCTCATTAGTTTTTGTCGTTACTGCCTTGGCAACAGCCTTGACCTTGGGAACAGCATTCGCCATAGCCACACCAAGACCGGCCCACTCCAGCATTGTCAAGTCGTTTTCCTCGTCTCCCATAGCCATGACCTGACTTTTATCCAGAGCAAGGTAATCAGTCAAGAGTCTCAAACCTACAGCCTTATGAACACCTTTAGGCATAACCTCTAGGATAATTTCACGAGACTTAAAGACCTCAAACGCTTGGTATAAATGGTCAGGTATTTTTTGAATTTGAGCATCCAAAAACGCTTCCTCACAGACCGTAACTACTTTATTATAGACGATATTTTCAGGAATGTCATCAATACTCTCCACATCAACGAAGGTCAAGGTAGGATTAGCCTGACGATAGAGAGAATGATTGCCTTTACTTGGCACACCATAGACAATGCCATCACTGATAACATCCATCGGGAGCCCTAGAGGTTCAAAGACTGCATAAATCTGCTTTAAATCTTCTCGACTCATCTCTTTTTTTATGAGGATATCCCCATTATTACACTGAACCAAGCTACCATTGAAGGTCACACTATAGTGCTTATCATCCAACAAGCCCAAATCTTCCAAGATATGAGTAATAGCTGGCAGAGGACGACCAGTCGTAATGACCACATGAACCCCCTTAGCTTCTGCCGCCTTAAGAGCAGCTCTATTTTCAGCTGTTACTTGCTTATCCTTAGTAAAGAGGGTCCCATCTAGGTCCAAGGCCAACAATTTAATCTCAGACATCCGAACCTACCAATCCTTCCATGAAGTCAAAGACTGCACCGTTTTTATGGTGACCAATCACTTCGTCAGCTACTGCCTTAATCTCATCGCGGGCATTTTCCGTAGCAACCGCATGCCCAGCAAAGGTCAACATCTCCATATCATTGAGATTATCACCAAAGGCTACAACATCTGAAGCTTGACGCCCCAACTCTTGACAAAGATGGTAAAGACCAAAGCCCTTGTCCACACCTTTAAGGATAATATCCATAGAATCAAAGCCAGTTGTCACAGCTGTCATATCCTCAAAAATCGTGTTGAGGTAGTCACCACGTTCCATAATGGTATCCCCTTGGAACTTAGCAGTTACCTTGAAAATATCATCTGTAACCGCTTCAAGGTCCGTTGCTATAACATTTTCATAGTAACGTTCCATGGCCTTAAGATAGGCTGTATCTGCATCGTTTGGAGCATAGGCACCGCGACGTCCCGACAAGAGAATTCCCTCGCAAGTTGGCAAGGCTAAAGTTGTGTCTGCAATTTCTAAATAATCTTTAGGTTCTAGCTTGGACTCAAACAGGACTTCACCCTTGTACTGAACCAAGGCCCCATTCTCCGCAATAATAGCAATGCGGTCGACAAAACCATCAAAAAGCTCCTCCAAGGCCAAGAGAGCTCGGCCAGAAGCTACTGTAAAAACGTAATCTTTAGCTTCACACGCATCCAAAAGGTTTTCCAAACGTGCCTTATCATAGGCACCAAGATGGTCTAGAAAGGTACCATCCATATCTGTTGCTAAAATTTTCAAAATAATCTCCCTTCAGGTCGAACATACTTGCCCCTATTGTACCAAAAATAGGAATATAAGTTTGGGAAAAGCCAAAGAAATTAGAGAAAATATGGCATTTTACTTGCAAATTCAGTATTTTAGTTGTATCATTACGATAGTACAAAAATAATACTATTATACTTTTAGAAAGGAGTCTCTTATGACTTGGACATTTGATGAAAAATCGCCAATTTATCTCCAAATCGCCTATCGCGTCAAACTGAAGATAGCTTCCAAGGAATTGAGTATGGGACAACAACTCCTACCCGTTAGAGAATTTGCTCAGGAAGCTGGGGTCAATCCCAACACTGTACAAAGAGCCTTCCAAGAACTTGAAAAAGAGGGGTTGGTCTACTCTGCCCGTACCTCTGGTCGCTTTGTTACCGAAGATGAAAAACTAATTGATCAAAAACGACACGAGATTGCCCAAAGTCTCATGAAAAACTTTGTCTCTGAGATGACAGCCATTGGTTTTAGTTCACCTGAAATCAAATCTATCATCACTGACTACATCGAACAAACAGGAAAGGACTTGTAGACCGATGACTGATATTGTAACTCTAACAAATCTCACCAAGACCTATAATGGTATTCCAGCCCTTAGAGATGTGACCATGTCCATCCCGTCTGGTAAAATCATTGGTCTCTTAGGACCAAACGGTAGTGGTAAAACCACTCTCATCAAGATTTTGAATGGCCTCCTTCAACCGACTTCAGGTTTAGTGACCATTAATGGATTTCAGCCGTCACCTATCACCAAAGCGCAAGTGGCTTATTTGCCTGATACAACTTATTTGGATGAAAGTAAGACTATCCAATACTACTTGGACTTCTTCCAAGATTTCTATGCTGACTTCCGCTATCCTCTTGCCTTGCAACTCTTGCAGGATTTAATGCTCCAGCCTGATTTGCGCCTTAAAGACCTTTCAAAAGGTAACAAAGAAAAAGTTCAGTTGATTTTGGTTATGAGTCGTGAAGCTAAACTCTATCTCCTCGATGAACCTATCGGTGGAGTCGATCCCGCGTCACGTGACTACATTCTTAAAACCATCATCAACCAATACTCTGAAGATGCTTCTGTTATCATTTCAACCCATTTGATTGCAGATATTGAATCCGTCCTAGATGAAGTTGTCTTCTTAAAATACGGTCAGATTGAACTTCAGGGTGATGCTGATAATATCCGTCAAGCCCATGGCAAATCTATCGACAAACTCTTTAGAGAGATGTTCCACAACTAGGAGGTATGAGCATGTTTTGGAAATTAGTTAAATATGAATTACAATCGGTCCGTAAATGGTATCTTGGCATCTATGGTATTGCCATCCTACTCTCTATCCCCTTGGGTTTAATGCTTCGAAAATCTATTTTTGTAACTGAACAGAGCCACCAAGAACCTAGTCTACTCTTCTTTGCTTTCTTCACACTGATGGTTTTTGCTACCATTATCGTATGGGGAACCATTTATATAGCGACAATAGTCCTCATTGTCAGACGCTTTGCAAAGACTGTCTTTGGGAGAGAAGGTTATCTAACCAATACGCTCCCAGTTTCTGCTCACCAATTAATCTTGTCTAAACTCTTGGTAGCCTTTATTTTAGATATCATTTCATCACTCGTTATACTCCTTTCGATTGGAATTATAGCTGCTTTCTGCCTTGATATGAAAGATATCCTACTAGCTACCAGCTACTTTGGCCAGATCCTAAAAGAGATAGGCGCTTTCTACCTCTTCATCCCTTCTACAATCTTGTCAATGATTGCTGGTATCCTTTTCTATTACCTCTGTATTAGTATCGGAAATCTCTTCAACACTAACAAAGTTCTTATGGGATTTGTCGCCTTTTTCGCCATTCAGGCTATCCTATTCTTTATTGGTTTCTTCTTTGGACTCGGTGCAGCCTTGACCGGAGATGCAACATATACTGCAATTAATAACTCGTCATATATCATTAGTATAGTTCAGTCTCTCATTCTCATCGCAGCAAGTTACTTTGGTACCTACTATATTATGACCAAACGCTTAAATTTAGACTAAAGAAAAACCGTGTTCCTTCTGGAACACGATTTTTTTTGCATTGAAAAGACTTATTTACTTTGTTCTTTACGATAAGTCTCGATTTCGGCCTTGTTACCCCAAACGAAGTGTCCTGGACGTACTTCAACCATTTCTGGTTTATCGACAGAATAGTCGTGTTGGTTTGGATCATAAACCTTCAAGACTTTCTGACGTTCCAAGATTGGGTCTGGAATAGGAACAGCAGACAAGAGTGACTTGGTGTAAGGGTGGATAGGATTGTTGTAGAGTTCTTCTGTCTCAGCAACTTCCACGATTGTCCCCTTGTAAATAACAGCGATACGGTCAGAAATGAAACGGACCACTGACAAGTCGTGAGCGATAAAGAGGTAAGTCAATCCCAACTCTTTTTGGAATTTCTTAAGCAAGTTCAAAACTTGGGCACGGACTGACACGTCAAGGGCTGAGATGGGTTCGTCAGCGATGACCAAGTCCGGTTGCATGACCAAGGAACGTGCAATCCCAATACGTTGACGTTGTCCCCCAGAAAATTCGTGAGGGTAACGTGTCAAGTGCTCCTCAAGAAGTCCCACTTCTTTGATGATTTTCTTGATTTTAGCTTTACGATCTTCCTCATCCTTATAGAGATGGAAGTTATGCAAGCCCTCAGACAAGATATAATCGACTGTTGCACGTTCATTCAAACTAGCCGCAGGGTCTTGGAAAATCATCTGGATACGACGGATAAGGTCGTTTTTCTCAGAGTGAGACAAGTGTCCATTGATTTTCTTACCGTCAAAAATAATTTCACCATTACTTGTATCATTTAGACCAATAATGGCACGCCCGATAGTGGTTTTACCACTACCAGACTCACCAACGAGGGAAAAGGTTTCACCCTTGTTGATGAAAAAATTAGCATTGTGGACAGCAACGAATTTCTTGCTTCCTTCACCGAAGGAAATCTCCACATCTTTTACTTCAACTAACTTCTCAGGCATTGCCTTCCTCCTCATCTCCTAAATGTGCAAATCCCATATTAGCACGGATTTTTTCATGTAGATTTTGGATAACCGCAGGTTTTTCAACTTTTGGTGCATCCTCATGTAAGAGCCAGGTCTTAGCCCAGTGAGTATCTGAAACTTGGAATTGTGGCGCTTTTTCCTCGAAGTCAATCTGCATAGCATAGTCTGAACGCAAAGCAAAGGCATCCCCAACAACCGGTGTATAAAGTGATGGTGGTGTCCCTGGAATTGAGAAAAGCTCACCCTTATCATCGGCCAACTGTGGCAAGCTTGAAAGCAAGCTCCACGTGTATGGGTGACAAGGCTCATAGAAAATTTCCTCAACAGTTGCGTATTCAATGATTTCACCAGCATACATAACAGCAACCTTATCCGCAATACTTGCTACCACACCAAGGTCATGGGTAATGAAAATTACTGAGAAACCGTACTCCTCTTTGAGTGATTTCAAGAGGTCGATGATTTGAGCTTGAATGGTCACATCGAGGGCAGTTGTTGGTTCGTCACAGATAAGGACATCCGGATGACAAGCCAAGGCAATGGCAATAACGATACGTTGACGCATCCCACCAGAGTATTGGAAAGGATACTCATTGAAACGTTTTTCAGCATCAGGAATACCAACCTTGTCCATGTAATCAATGGCCATTTTTTTAGCTTCTTTGGCTGATTTTCCTTGGTGTTTGACAATAACTTCAACAATTTGGCTACCGATAGTCTTAATTGGGTCAAGACTGGTCATAGGATCTTGGAAGATAGTCGCAATCTTAGCCCCACGAATAGATGCCCAATCTTGGTGACTCTTAAGCTTAGTCAAATCTTGACCGCGATAATCAATCGAACCACTAGCGACACGACCATTTTCTTCAAGCATCCCTGTGAAAGTCTTAGTCAAAACTGATTTACCTGAACCAGACTCACCAACCAAGGCTAAAACTTCACCTTCAACCAAATCAAGGGAAACTCCTCGAATGGCTGTCAAAACACGGTCACGAACGTCAAATTCCACGACGATATCGCGAGCCGATAATATTACATTTTTATTTTCTGTCATATTGGACTCCTATCTATGCGTACGTGGGTCGCTGGCATCCGCCAAGTTTTGACCGACAATAAAGAGAGCAAGGGAAACGAGGATCAAGGTAGTCAATGGAATCCAGAAGAGATAAGCATTGACTGTAACGTTCTGTGCATAGTCTGAAATCAAACGACCAAGACTAGGCGTCGTAACAGGAAGCCCTAAACCAAAGTATGAAAGGAAGGCTTCGTAAGAGATAAATCCTGGCAAGAGCTGACTAGCCATAGTTACGATAACTGACACTAGTTGTGGCATGATGTTTTTAACCACAATCTTAGGGGTTGGTGTTCCCAGTGTACGAGAAGCCAAGTTATACTCCAAATCACGGTAACGCATGATTTGAATACGGATAGTATAGGCAATACCAATCCACCCTGTAACAGTCATGGCAAAGATCATATTCCAGAAACCAGCACCCAATGAGTAAGTCAAGACGATAACTACAAGGAGGGCAGGAATATTTGAGATGATGTTGTAGATTTCCATCATAATCATATCGAAGGTCTTAGAAATCCCCCAAACAGCACCTACAAGCAAACCAATAACAACGTTAAGGAAGGTAGCGATAACAGCAATAAGGATAGAATTACGAGCTCCAAACCAAACACTATCGAAGAGGGACTTACCATTACTGTCCGTACCGAACCAGTATTGAGCGTTTGGATGCACATAACGTACACTAAAGTCATTAACCTTAGACACATCATTAAAGTCAAATTTTGAAAACATCGGGTAGATAAAACTCATCAAAATGATAGCAATCAAGATTCCCAACATGACAGTTGTTGACTTCTTCTTGAAGAACTGACGCATCACCGATTTCCAGTATGAATAGGCCGGCGCATCAATTGTTTCAGAGGCAAAATCATCGCGCTTTACAAATTGGAACTTACTTTTATCAATTGAAGCCATCATTTACCTCCTTTAGATGTCAATTTGATACGTGGGTCAATCATAGTCATAAGGATATCACCCACAAGCAATGAGAAGATGGTGAGGGCTGTGAAAATAAATACAAGACCCACAACCATAGCGTTATTTGAAGCACGGACAGAGTCAATCAACATTTTACCCATACCAGGGAAGGCGAAGATTGTTTCTGTTAAGGTTGCACCTGTGATAACACTAACGATAGATGCTGGGATTCCTGAAACCAAGGAGACCATAGCGTTTTTGAAAATGTGTTTATTCGAAATTTCTTGTTCTGACAACCCTTTGGCACGTGCAAAACGAACGAAGTCTTGTGATTGCAAGTCAATCATGTAACGACGAATCCAAATCGCAAGACCTGGTGTTGACAAGAGACCGAGAATAACAGATGGCAAGACGTATGAACGCCAATCACCCGCACCCAAGATAGGGAAGGAATCTGGAAGACCAATCTCAGAACCAATCAAACGAATGATATAAACCAAGGCGATGGTTGGTAGTGAAAGCAAGAAAGTCAAGACACCTGTTGATACACTATCAAAGAGGGTATTTTTAAAGCGTGCCATGTATGATCCCAATGGAATTGCCAAAGCATAAGACAAGACCAAACCAATCAAACCTGCAATGGCAGAACTTGTCACCATTGATGGGTATTGGTAGCGACTCTTGGTCGCTGTGTATGGGTCATTTCCATAGTAAGAACGATCTCTAGCATCAGCCTGACTTGGTGATTTATAAGTACGAGAGTAGATATCTACTGAAGATACCTTCTTACCAGTAGGGAAGTTGACCTCAGAACTTTGTGTTTGTCCTTGACCTTGTGTAATAACATCAAGAACACCTTGCTCAGCATAAGTTGGGTAAGATGTACCAAGGTTCATCTTAACAAAGTTTTGGTGAACAAATGGAAACTGACTGTTAAAGTAAAGCAAGTATTTATGCTTAGTCCCTGAACCAACAACTGACCAACCAATAGCTGGGTCATTTTCAATACGGATATAACGCTTCAAGTTTGGATTTGTTTTATCTTTAACCCATCCAGTATTGTCAAATTCAAAGAGGTGCGTATAGAAGCCAAACACACGTTCAAGTACTGGCACATCACGTGTCGCATAGAATTGTTTACTTTGCTTGAACTGATGTAAACGCCAGCCACGTCCTAAACTATCCACATATTTTTGGTAGATAGCCTTATTTTCTTTTGTTGGCTTAGTGGTTACTGACTTATCAAGGGAGCTAGCTTTCTCCTGCAACTCCTTGGTGTCATAGTAATCAATATAACCCATACGTTCATAGATTGTATTTTCATAGTTAGCCTTAGAATCAGCTGTCTTAGCAATCTTGTTGTAGTTAGGGTCCTGTCTGAAAATCAGACGCCTCGGCACCATGGTATAGATAATCGTGTAGGTCAAGGCCGTCACGACAAATATTGACAATAGAGAACGGAGGGTTCTCAATAAAATATATTTTTTCATGTCTCTTCCTTTAATTCCAAAAGAACTTTCCCAATCTAATGAGAAAGTTCCATCGTCCTTTTATTTAACGTGTTTCTCAAGGTCTTTTTGAGCTTTTTCGTTGGACTTAGACTTTTCTTTAAGCCAGCTTTCGCGAGCTTTATCATAGTTTTTCTTAGTGACAACATCTTTTTGAGGTTCAAGGTACTTGAAGTATCTGTCAGAACCCTTAGGTCCTACTTGAGAGTAAGCACCTGAGAATGGTGTCAAACGAGCTACCATTGGAGCAGCACCCTTGTTAACCATAAGTGGCATGAAGAGTGAGCTATCTTCCAACCAAGCTTGTGCCTCTGCATAACGTTCATAACGTACGTTGAGGTCGCTTGTTTCTTTAGCTGCATTTTCAACCAAAGCATCAAAGTCTTTAAGACCTACTTGAGCTGCTGCTGCATTGTTAGGATCGTCAAATCCCATGTAAGTTTTTGTGTTCTCACTAGCTGTTGTCTTGAAGATATCAAGGAATGTTGATGGGTCTTCGTAGTCAGGCGCCCAAGCAACTGAAATATTGATATCCCAGTCTTCTGCTGCTGCGTTAGAAGCATACAAAGTACTGTTAAGAAGATCATCTTGAGACATTTGGTTAACGTCTACAACAACATTTTCTTTACCAAGTGTCTTTTCAACAGATTGTTTCAAAGATTGTGCACGTGCTACAGTTGGTTTAGCCGCTTGGTCAACAGGAAGGTCCAAGTGAATTGGGAATTGAACACCTTGTGCTTGAAGGGCTTCCTTAGCCTTATTAAATTCAGTCTTAGCCTTATCAGCGTTGAAGATACCATCTTGACTGTCTTTAAGGTTAACACCT
>OCPT01001781.1_pt1 | contig 11258 bp, 8 predicted proteins | sample 1538741 | NCBI WGS metagenome assembly OCPT01 (sample SAMN04571723, study PRJEB22368) | human gut metagenome | biome: human gut; material: stool | host: Homo sapiens | place: Luxembourg | collected 2012-12-06 | reverse complement strand
TATCATCTGCCAGTGCAAACGATTCCCGCATCGTCAGCGGCTTATCCATGCCTTCGAGCAGTTTTTCATTTGGAATGACAATCAGGGAATCGACATACTTTTTCAATTCCATGATGCCTTTTTCTGCCTGTGCCATCTTCTGTTCCCGTTCAAATGCAAACGGCTTTGTGACAACTGCAACAGTCAAAATACCTGCTTCCTGTGCAATCTTTGCAACGACTGGAGCTGCACCTGTACCCGTACCGCCGCCCATGCCGGCAGTGATGAATACCATATCTGCACCCTTGAGGGCTGCTTCGATTTCTTCCTTGTTTTCTTCCGCACTCTGCTGACCGATTGCCGGCTTATTTCCAGCACCTCTGCCCTTTGTCAGCTTTGCACCAATCTGAATGCGGGTCGTTGCCTTGGAATTATTCAACGCCTTTGCATCGGTATTGATGGCGATATATTCAATATCCTGTACGCCTGATGCAACCATACAGTTCAGGGCATTTCCGCCGCCGCCGCCGACACCGATTACCTTAATATTTACATCCGGCTCGAATGCGTCTTCATAAATGAAATCCGTCATTTTTCCTCTTCCTCCTAAAAACTCTTGCTCTATGACACCCAGCAATCTACGGACACCGCACATTCTGTTTCATTGTCAGTAAATACACCTATTATACTACCATATTTCTGCACACATTGCAAGTGGTTTTGAAAAAAATTTTCATTTCCCGTGAAAGTTCGCCGAGATTCGCCCTGTTTCCCGTTTACTGGTACTGCTGTTCTTCTTCCGGAACGGTTGTTGTCACAACGGTGGTGGTCGTTTCGGTAGAACCGCTATTTGCACCATTTGCATTGGTTGTTCCAGTTTCGGTTGTGGTAGTGGTTACCTGTGTTTCCACTGGTTTAATCGGGTCGAGTTCCCCAACCACGCTGCTATCTCGGAACGAACACTGATTATTGCCGACCATGGTCAGATAGCCGGATTTGTCGATTCCAAGGCGGTCAATGACATTTTCCGCCAGTGTGATTTTATATTCCAGTTCATTCCAGTTGCCCAAATCAAAAATAATGCGGTCATCGAAACAAACACGCATATTGTATTTGTCTGTCATGTCCACAGAAGTGATGGGGCTGCTCAGTTCTCTGGACATGATTTTTGCAAACAGATAGAAAATCTTATCCTTTTGTTCGTCCTGTGATTTCAGCTTTTCTCCGGGAGAAAGAATCGACGGCAAATATCCATAAAAGATCGGCAGCCCCTCCGCAGCTTCCATGCTGTTGGAAATAATCTTTCCGGTCGCACTTGCCAATAAAATTCCGTTATCATAAACAATATTATAAGATTCCCGGCATTTCTGCACGTTAATCACCAATTCATCCGGAAATTTTTTCTGAACATCCACGGTTTCAATGTAAATCAGATTGTCATAAACACGCTTTGCGACTTCATCTGTATTCAACTTAATCAGATTATCGCCGGAACAGACATCCGCTGCTTTTACAATATCCGTTACGGTATACTGTTCCGCTTCACCCGTTACCACAATGTTTTCCACATTAAAAAATACGGTCGTAGACAACGCCACGCCGACACCGGCTGTCAAAACCAACACCACTGCAATATAAAGCGGTAGCCAGCGGTTTCTTCTCCGAACCCGCTTTACATTGGTTTCCGACTTCATATCTGTCTTTTTCACATCCTGCATTGGCATATGCTTGCCACCCTGCCTTTCACTGCTTCTATTTTTCCGGTCTTTTTTGCCAAGTCCGGCTTATTCCAATATCTCCCTTTGAATGGATGCTCCGATTCCGGAAAGCACCGTTTCGATCGCCTCATATCCACGATCAATATGAAAAATCTGTGTGACCTCTGTCACGCCCTGTGCGGCAAGCCCTGCCAGAACCATCGCTGCACCGCCCCGCAAATCCGTTGCTCGAACAGGTGCACCGGAAAGCTGCCGAACGCCTTTCACCACAGCGGTTTGACCGGAAACATAAATCTCTGCTCCCATCTTCAACAGGGCATCCACATGACGATAGCGATTTTCAAAGACAGTTTCCTCAAAGACGCTAACACCATCCGCTCCAGTGAGCATTGCCATGACAATTGCCTGTGCATCGGTAGGAAATCCTGGATGCGGCATGGTACGAATCGGCGGCAACGCTCGCAGCCGTGCTGGTGCATGCAAATAAATTGTTTTCTGGGCAACATCCAGCCGACAGCCTGCCTGCTCCAACACGGGCAGCAGGTTTTCCATCTGGGATGGTTCTGTCTGTTTCATTTGCAGCGTGCCGCCTGTCATAGCAGCAGCGGTTAAATACGTCATGCCAACAATGCGGTCTGGCATAATCCGGTAAACCGTTCCATGTAATGCAGAAACGCCTTCAATCGTGATAGTGTCGCCGCCATCACCGTAAATCTTTGCTCCGCACTGCCGCAAAAAAGATGCCAGGTCACAAATTTCCGGCTCTCTGGCAGCATTATAAATCATGGTCGTACCCGTTGCCAATACCGCCGCCAGCATGATATTTTCTGTTGCACCGACCGATGGATATTTAAACGAAATTTTCTTTCCCCGCAACCCTTTTGCTGCCCGACAGAGCAATCTTCCGCCATTTTGAACAATCTCTGCCCCCATGCTTCGCAATGCCTGCAAATGCATATCAATGGGTCTTGGGCCAAGTTCGCAGCCACCCGGATAGGACAGCGTACAACTTCCATACCGCCCCAACAGTGCCCCCAGAAAAATAATAGACGACCGCATTTCCTGCATCAAGGATTCGGAAATCTCCACACAGTCCACACCGTCCGCCGGGCAACATGCCCTTTCATGGAACAGCGACAGCCCAATGCCGTCAGAATCCGGCACGCAGAAAAAACATCCGTCAGACGGGGACAATTTTCCAGCACAGTTTCTCCACGGCAGAGCAGCGAAGCTGCAAGAATGGGCAACACACTATTTTTTGCCCCTTGCAGCGTCACAGTTCCCTCCAGCGGAATGCCGCCTGTAATCACCAGTTTTTGCATCCGCACCACCTCAAGTTCTTTTTTTCTCATGGTATGCGAATGCCCATCATTTGGTGCGAATCCGTTCTTATTCGGATTTTGGTTCGGTCTTTGGTTCTTCTTTCTGAACTTCCGCAGAATCGGTTTCTGTAGAATCATCTGCTGATGCGTGCAATGGCTTTCCTGCCTTTTCCATCAAGGTTTCCACAACCCGATAAATCCGGTCTGCGGTGTCTGGAATGGCAAGCTGCGATGCCTGATACGCCATATCTTTCAACATTGCACGATTTTCATACAATTCTTCCACATGGTGCATCATGCCTTCCACTGTGACATTCTTCTGTTCAATGACAATCGCTGCACCTGCTTTTCCCAATACATTTGCATTGTGTAACTGGTGATTGCCGGCAACAATCGGCGAAGGAATCAGAATCGAAGCCTTTCCGGCTGCCTCCAGTTCTGCCAGCGTAGACGCTCCTGCACGGCAGATGACCAAATCCGCAGCTGCCAGACAAGTATCCATATCATGAATATACTCGGTAATCCGCAGGCGGTCGCTCCGCATTGGAATGCCAGCTGCCCGCATTGCTGCCGGAAAACTTTCCCGACCCATACCGCCATATCCGTGAATGTGGTTGATTGCCATGCCATTCTTGACGTGCCACGGAATCAATTCTTCCATAACTTCATTGATACAGCCTGCTCCCAAACTACCGCCGAACGACAGAATGCACATGCTATCATCAAAGCCCAGTTCTTTCCGTGCCTGTTCTTTTGTCTTCTGCAAGATGCCTGCTCGTACGGGCAGCCCTGTAATGGTATACGGACAGTCAAAATCCATATATTCCAGTGCTTCCTTTACCGTCAACATCACATGGTCGACTTCCTTGGACAACATCTTATTGGTGACACCTGGGAATGCATTCTGTTCATGAATCGCACAAGGCACACCCATCTTTGCAGCCATCCGAATCACTGGGCCAGAAACATAGCCGCCTGTACCAATCGCAATATCTGGCTGAAATTCGTTGACAATCTGCTTGGCACGTTTGCCGGATGTGGCAAGATACCACGCAGCCTGTGCATTTCTGCGGATATTTTTCATCGTCAGCTTTCTCTGAAATCCAGCAACTTTAATGGTTGCGAGCTGATACCCCGACTGTGGTACTAACTTTGCCTCCATCCCATTCGGCGTTCCTGCAAACAAAAATTCTGCATCCGGCTGATGGGACTGAATAATCGAAGCGATTGCCAACGCCGGATTGATGTGTCCGCCTGTACCACCACCTGCAAAAAGTACCTTCATAGAATTTTCACCTCATTTAATCTGCATCATAGTTTTGGTCATTTATGCCGTTCCAACGGCAGGATTTCCGTTTCCAGTTGGTTCATGAACCGGATGCTGTTCCGGCTCTGATTTTGGTTCTGCCTTTTGTTCCGTTGTGGCAGCTGGTTCTTTTTCCGGCACTTCCGCTCGATACCGAGCACGAGAGATATTCAAGACAATTCCCATTTCTGCCAACTGCAAAATCAATGCCGTACCGCCATAGCTGAAGAACGGCAAACTGATACCGGTATTTGGAATCAAGTTGCTGACAACGCCGATGTTAATAAATGCCTGCAAGCCGATGTGCACGGTAAATCCAACGGTCAGCAGCATTCCAAACTTGTCATGTGCATGGCTTGCAATATAGAATCCACGTACCAGCAGCAGAACGAACAGCAGAACAACGGTCAACGCACCCACAAAGCCCAATTCTTCGCAAACAATGGAAAATACAAAGTCGTTTTTCGTTTCTGGCAGATACAAATATTTTTGTCGGGATTCGCCCAGACCCAAACCAAACAATCCGCCAGAACCAATGGCAATCAAGGATTGACAGGTCTGCCATGTGCCGCCCTGACTATCGGCGAATGGGTCAAGCCAAGACTGGATTCTGGTCTGGAAGTATCCATATCCCTTTGAAATAGACAGATACAACACAATGCCAATGATTGCAGCAACACCAGTGACTGCCAGTTCCAAAAAATGCATGGGACGGATGCCACCAACAATAATCATGGACAGAGCAACGGTACAAATCAAAATCGTACCGGACAAGTGCGGCTCCATCATGAGCAAAGCTGCAACTACTGCCAATGCTAATAAATATGGCAGAACGCCAGTTTTAAACCGATTCATGCGGTCATAATTCTTTTCAATGTGATAGGCAAAGAAAATGACAATGCCGATTTTCATCAATTCGGACGGCTGAAAGTTAAAGCTGCCAATAACCAGCCAACGCTGTGCACCGCCCTCACTCGTACCGACGAGCAAAACCAAAATCAATAGAATGACAGGGACAACATAGGAACAAATCGCAATGCCGGGCGTTTTATAAAGATGATAATCGACAACGGATAAAAACCACATCGCAGCCAATCCAATGACTGCCATTTTAATCTGTTCTTTTGCGTAGTAACTGCCCTCTAACCCCTCTGAAATCGCCCATGCGTAGCTGGCAGAAAACATCATAATAATTCCGATGACCAGAAGTGCGATGACAATCAAGAAAAATGCCAAATCGACTTCTCCGTACCGAACGCCTTTCTGCCACAGCGGAAACCGAAACCGGTTCTTCTTTTTTTCTGCTTGACTTACAGTTGTTTCAGCCATATGCAACCTCCCTGCACATCTTTACCTTCCGCCTGCTGTGCGAACAGGACTTTTAAACAAACAATACCAAAAGCAATCCCAGAATGCCCATCACCAAGGCAAACAGAGAAAATGTAATAACAATCTTATATTCGCTGAATCCACTCAATTCAAAATGGTGATGAATCGGTGTCATCTTGAAAATTCTTCTACCTTCGCCGATACGGCGGCCTTCGCCGTACTTCTTCTTGGTATACTTGAAATAAGTCACCTGAATCACAACGGACAGGGCTTCCAAGATATACAGCAACGCAACCAGCAGCAAAACCAGATGCTTATGCGTCACCAAGCCAACGGCTACGACAGATGCACCCAAATACATCGAGCCTGTGTCGCCCATGAAACACTTTGCCGGATGCAGATTCCAAACCAAGAATCCCAGACAGCCGCCTGCAAGTGCCATTGTAAAAATCGACATCTGCTGCAAGGACAACAGCACACAAATCACTGTCATCAGCAGCATATTCACCATGGTAACCGTTCCGCAAAGTCCATCAATGCCATCAGTCAGATTGACTGCATTGGTCAGATACAGAATTACAACCAACATCAATGGATAATAGAACCACGAAATATCAAACGAGAAGAACGAGAAATCCAATCGGGTATCCCGATCGCCCAGCCAGTATTGCACGCCCAGCCAAGCGGCTGCAACGACAACTTGCAAGATGATTTTCTGCATCGGGGAAAGCCCATCATTTTTCTTCTGTACGACTTTTTTAAAGTCATCAATGAATCCAATCAGACCGAACAGAATTGCAAAAATCGCACAGCTGAACATCTGTGCCCCACGGTTCAAGTCCAGCTGTTCCACACCGGATACTTCCGCATTTGTGCAGAAGCCCCGATACAGTCCATAACCAACGCCGACCGCAATGGTCGTAGAGAGAATGAACAGGATCCCGCCCATAGTTGGTGTTCCCTGTTTTTTGGCGTGCCATTCCGGCCCGAACTTCATTTTAATCGGCTGTCCGAATTTTAGCTTATGCAAAAACGGAATCAATGCCTTTCCGAATGCAGCTGCAATCACAAAGGAAAGCAGTGCAACAATGGTGTTAATGCTCCACAGCGGCATGAGCGACTTCCTCCTGTCCGAAAATTTCTTCTATGCAGGTTTCGAGATGCATTCCGTGACTTGCCTTAAACAAAATCACATCGCCCGGTCGGAGATATGCCCGTACCGCACTGCAAAGTTCTGTCGGGTCTTCTGTATGGAATACGGAAGTTCCATCGGCAGCAGCTGTTTTTGCAATGTCAATCGAAGCTTTTCCGTAGCAGAACAGCTGGTCTAAATGGCTGCAAGATGCCATATCTCCCACCATGCTATGCAGCTTTGGAGAGAGTTTTCCCAGTTCCAGCATATCGCCTAAAACCGCAACCCGTCTGCCCTCGCCCTTCATCTGCCGCAGCACATACAATGCTGCCCGCATAGAATCCGGACTGGCATTATAGCAATCCGCAATGACGGTATAAGGTCCACGCTGTTCAATGTTCTGCCGGAACGGAATCGGCTGATAATGTTTCAGGGCTGCACAGATGACATCCGGTGCAATGCCGCAAATCCGACCGACACAAAATGCTGCCAATGCATTCATTACATTGTGCAGACCAACGCAAGGTAATTCTGCCGGGAATGTTCTGCCGTCTTTCGTGACAATCGTGAAAGTGGTTGCATTCTCGCCCTCTTGAACATCTTCCGCTGTGACATCGGCATCTTTTGCGTTCAGACCGTATGTATAAATCGGTCGGTCAAGCGTTCCTGCCAACGGTGCGAGGTGTGGGTCATCCGCATTGAGAATCAGCGGTGCATCCGGCTGCATACCATCCAGTATTTCCAACTTTGCCTTTAAAATACCTTCCTGCGAACCCAAATTTTCGATGTGAGAAAATCCAATATTTGTAATCACGCCAATGGTCGGCTGTGTGGTGCAGCTCAGGCGGTGAATTTCGCCGAAGTGGGACATCCCCATTTCAATAACAGCTGCCTTGTGCTCCGGTGCAAGGTGCAGGAGTGTTTTCGGCAAGCCGATTTCGTTATTCAAGTTGCCCTGTGTTTTCAGCGTTTCAAATGCTGCGGAAAGCACCAGTGCAATCATTTCTTTTGTGGTTGTCTTTCCAACGCTGCCGGTTACGCCAACCAGAATCGGCGAGAACTTCTTCCGGTAGTATGCTGCAATTTGCAGCAATGCCGTTCCGGTATCCGGCACAACGATACACGGACAGCCGTCAATTGGCTGATCGGTTACCGCTGCAACTGCTCCATCAGCAATTGCTTTCTTTACGAATTGATGTCCATCAAAATTTGCCCCACGCAGTGCTAAAAACAAGCAGCCCGGCTCTAATTTTCTTGTATCTGTACAGATGTCATTCACTGCTGCTTCGAGCGGTGTTTCAGAGCCAACTGCTGCGGCAATTTCTGATAATTGTAACTTCTCCATATTTGTCCCTCACCTTATAGTTTTGTCAAGCAATCTGCCACAATTTCCCGTTCATCCATGTGAATATGCACATTATTCGGAAGAACCTGATAATCTTCATGCCCTTTTCCAGCCAGTACCAAAACATCGCCCGGCTGTGCAATCTGCATGCCCCGTAAAATGGCTTCCTTTCGGTCAACTACGACTTCATATGGAATCGTAGAGCCTTCTAACCCTGCTAAAATATCCTGAATAATGGCGTTCGGGTCTTCATCTCTCGGATTGTCAGATGTAATCACCAGAAAATCTGCATAGGCAGCGGCTGCCTTTGCCATCTTCGGGCGTTTGGTCTTATCCCGATTTCCGCCGCAGCCAAACAGGCAAATCAATCTGCCCTCGGTATATTCCTTGACGCTCTTTAAAATGTTTTCAATGGCATCTGGTGTATGGGCATAATCGCAAATGACAGAGAACGGCTTTCCAGTCGGAATGACTTCGCATCTGCCCCGTACGCCCCGACATTTTTGCACTGCCTGCAAAACTTGTGCATTTGTCAGTCCCAGTTCCATGCAAACTGCACTGGCTGCCAGAACATTGGAAACATTGAACATGCCTGTCATCTGGATTTCGACCGGATAGGACTTCCCACCATAGCACATCCAGAAACTGGTTCCGTTTGCACGTAATTTAATGGCATCTGCATAATAATCGGCTTTGGAGGAAATTCCATAAGTTTCCATCGCACAGGTTACTTCTCCAGCTAACCGCTTGCCATAATCATCGTCAATGTTAATCAATGCATAATCCGTGATAGAAAACAGCATTTTCTTCGCCTGATAATAGGCTTCCATGGTCTTATGATAATCCAAATGGTCTTGTGTCAGATTTGTAAAGACCGCAGCCCGGAAGTGGGTCGGGCCAATGCGGTGCTGCACCAGACCAAAAGACGAAACTTCCATAACTACATAATCACAGCCAGCATCCGCCATTTTCCGATACAGTGCCATCAAATCATACACCATTGGTGTGGTATTGTCAGTATGCAGAATCTGGTCACCGATTTCATTCTGAATCGTTCCAATCAAGCCGACCAAATAACCATTTGCGGTCAGAATGTGTTTAATCACATTTGTAGTGGTTGTCTTTCCATTTGTACCCGTAACACCGATGAAGGTCATTTCCCGTTCCGGATGTCCGAACCAAGCTGCACAGAGCTGTCCATAGAAAATATAGGTGTTTGGCACAAGAATCTGCTGTTTTCCTAAGCCCAAATCTCGTTCAACAACCACGGCTGCTGCACCTTTTTCCAGCATTTCCGCAGCCTTTGTGTGTCCGTCAAAGTGTTCTCCTTTGATACAGACAAACAAATATCCTTCCTCCACGTTTCGGGAGTCATTTGTAATCCCAGTAATTTCTCTGTCCTCTAATTCCGTTTCTGCATTGCCTTCTAATAATGCATATAACCGCATGACAGATAACCGCCTTTCTGTTTCATTTACCATTTTTCCAATGTTTGATTCTGGGGAATCTTCCCTTGCTCTATCAAAAAAGGGGACGCTTTAGAAAGCATCCCCCTTTTCTCCTCTTTGCATAACCGCAACGGGGCTGCCTGTTGGTGTTCCATTTCGCAAATCGCTGCGTCTTTTCCAAAATTAGCCGCTCTGGTCATTGATGGACATCGTGAGATTGATGACCGTTCCCACCTCAACGGATGTACCTGCCGGTTCGGACTGGAACTGTACTTTTGCATCCGCATTATCGGAGGAAGCTCCCATCGTGACGATGTTCAGCCCCAATTGTGTCAAAGCTGTATTTGCCTCTGCTGCGGAGAGTCCAATCAAGTTTGGAACTTCTACAACTTCCGGCTCCGTATTTTCTTCTGTATACAGGATGACCGTTCCGCCCTTTTCAATGACAGAACCCGTTTTTGGACACTGCGAAACGACACTGCTGCCCTCGCCAACGATTTCATAGCTCAAGCCCATATCGTCTAATGTTGCTGTTGCACTATCAAGCGATTTTTCCTGTACCAGCGGAACGGTAACATTCCGGTCAGCATATTCTTCATCCGTATATTCCGGATAGAAGCCCAGATATGGCAAGATTTCAGACATCACTGTTCTTGCGTACGGTACAACAACGGTACTACCGTAATAAGCAATGGAGTTATCCGGTTCGTCTGCCATAATCAGCATGATCACTTCCGGATCATCTGCCGGAGCGAAACAGCCATACGATGCAACATATTTCATTTCCTGACCTTCTGTATATTCGTCCAGCTTTTCAGATGTACCAGATTTACCGCCGATGCGATAGCCCTGAATATAGGCATTATGTCCGCCGTTGCCTTCTACGACTGCTTCCAACTGTTCCCGAATGGTTTTCGAGGTTTCTTCTGAAATAACCTGCCGCTTTTCTTCGGTTTCGTGTTCCATCACAATATTGCCGTCTGCGTCAACAACTTCCTGCACCAGATATGGTGTTACCAGTTTTCCGCCATTGATGGCAGCTGAATAAGCGGTAATCATTTGAATTGGTGTAATCTTATTTGCCTGACCAAACGAAGAGGATGCCAAGTCAACATTGGACATGGTATCTTCCGGAATATACAAGCTGGCTACTTCACCCGGCAAGTCAATTCCCGTCTTTTCCGTCAAGCCAAATCCCTTGAAATAATAGGAGAACTTCTCAACGCCCAGACGCAACCCGATTTCCATAAATGCCGGGTTACAGGAGTTTGTAAGTGCCTGTGTAAAGGTTTGTGTTCCGTGACCGCTTCGGTTGGAACATCCGATTTTCTCGCCCATAACGGTAAAGTAACCGCTACAATAGAACGAATCGTTCTGCAAGTCAATCAAGTTTTCTTCAAATGCAGCTGCACTGGTAAAGACCTTGAAAACAGAACCCGGATAATAGATTTCTGAAATCGCCTTATTCTTCCATTGTGTTTCTCTTGCTGCTAAGTAAGCATCGCTGTATTCCTGTCCGCTCAGAGAATCCAACGCTCTGGAAGTTGCTGTATCATAGATGTCAGAAGGATTGTTCAAATCAAAAGATGGATAGGTTGCCATCGCATAGATTGCACCTGTTTTCGGATTCATGATGATGCCGCAAGCACGCTGCTGCACATTAAACTTCACCGCCATCT
>OCPT01001773.1_pt1 | contig 11304 bp, 7 predicted proteins | sample 1538741 | NCBI WGS metagenome assembly OCPT01 (sample SAMN04571723, study PRJEB22368) | human gut metagenome | biome: human gut; material: stool | host: Homo sapiens | place: Luxembourg | collected 2012-12-06 | reverse complement strand
TTTGAATTTTTCAAGTTTGTGGCGACTTTCCGTAAATTGGAACTGTTTTCCATTAGTTAAATAAACTTTAGAACGGATACAAACAACGTGCTGGTCTTTACCTAGGTCGATAAGAATCTTATCTTGATCGGTAGCGTTATCGATAGTGATTTCTTTAAAGGCGTGGGAAATGCTAAGGTTGAGTTGATTCTCAATGTAGTCGTAAATAGAGTATTCAGCAATGCTACGGTTTAGTTGCGGAACAAGGCTGGCGTCTAGGTAATCAATATCTATAACAGAGGCACAGCTATCAACGACTCTTTGACGAACAACACGCCAAACCTGTCGGCTATTAGAAAAACCAGTTCTTTCTGAGAGATTTGAATCAACAATGATTTTATCCAGAGAAATAACGTTGGTTTGCGAATTAAGGCCTTGTTGCTCGATTAGCTCCTGGTAACTAGTAAGGTCAGACACAGGAAAGTTGATTTGTTCCTGGTTAATAACCTGAGAACCAGAGCCATGAATTTTTTTGACCAAGCCTTCTTCAACGAGTAAGGTTAATGCCTTTCGTATAGTATCTCTACTAACCTGGTAAGATTGAACCAGTTCTTGCTCGGTGGGGAGAAAGTCTCCCACTTGATACTTTTGCTCATGGATAGCTTTTTCTAAATCCTTATAAATAATCTGATATTTTTTCATCTTTCTCCTCATTTGTAGGTAAAAAAACATACAACCGATGTTTTTTTACAAAAATATGTTAAAAAAACACCGGAACACTTGCAGACAAATTTGCAATCGTTTACAATCAGTTTATCAAGTCAGTCAGATATTGTCAAAAAAGAAAAGGAGATTCAAATGGGTAAATTTGAACAAGAAGCCAAAGATCTGCTTGCTGCAATCGGTGGTAAAGAAAATGTGACTGCTGTTACTCATTGTGCGACGCGTATGCGTTTTGTTCTTGGTGATGACAAGAAGGCAAATGTGAAAACAATCGAAGCCATTCCTGCTGTTAAGGGGACTTTCACCAATGCAGGCCAATTCCAAGTTATCATTGGTAATGATGTGCCAATCTTTTATAACGATTTCACTGCTGTATCAGGGATTGAAGGTGTTTCTAAAGAGGCTGCTAAATCAGCCGCCAAGAGTAACCAAAACCCAGTTCAGCGTGTTATGACAACCTTGGCGGAGAATCTTTACACCTATTATTCCAGCCCTTATCGTTGGGGGATTAATCCTTGGTTTCCGTAATGTTCTTGAGGGTGTGCATTGGTCAATGCTTGACGGTAAGACAATTACCGAGGTTTCTCAGTTCTGGTCAGGAGTGAATCACTTCTTGTGGTTACCTGGTGAAGCTATTTTCCAATTCTTGCCTGTAGGTATTACTTGGTCTGTTTCTCGTAAAATGGGGACTAGCCAAATTCTTGGAATTGTTTTGGGTATCTGTCTGGTGTCACCACAATTGCTTAATGCTTATTCAGTAGCATCGACACCAGCGTCTGAAATTGCTAAGGATTGGGTTTGGGATTTCGGATTCTTTACTGTTAATCGTATAGGTTATCAAGCGCAAGTTATTCCTGCCCTTCTTGCTGGTTTGTCACTTTCTTATCTTGAAATTTTCTGGCGTAAACATGTACCAGAAGTAGTATCAATGATTTTTGTACCGTTCTTGTCATTGATTCCAGCCCTTATTTTGGCTCATACGGTTTTAGGTCCTATTGGTTGGACTATTGGACAAGCTCTTTCAACAGTGGTTCTTGCTGGTTTGACAGGTCCTGTAAAATGGCTATTCGGTGCTGTTTTTGGTGCTCTCTATGCACCGTTCGTTATCACTGGTCTTCACCACATGACCAATGCAATTGATACTCAGTTGATTGCAGATGCTGGTGGAACAGCTCTTTGGCCTATGATTGCTCTATCAAACATTGCTCAAGGTTCAGCAGTTTTTGCTTACTATATTATGCATCGTCATGATGAACGTGAGGCTCAAATTTCACTTCCAGCTACTATTTCAGCTTATCTTGGTGTTACAGAACCAGCCCTCTTCGGGGTTAACGTCAAATATATTTACCCATTTGTTGCGGGTATGATTGGTTCATCTATTGCAGGTCTTCTTTCAGTAACCTTTAATGTTACAGCGGCTTCTATTGGTATTGGTGGGTTGCCTGGTATTCTATCAATTCAACCTAAGTATATGATTCCATTTGCAGGAATTATGCTTGTTGCTATCATTGTACCTATGGTCTTGACTTTCTTCTTCCGTAAAGCGGGTCTCTTTACTAAGACAGAAGATGATACAGAACTTAAGGAAGAATTCGCAGCTCAAGAAGAAGCTGAATTTGCATCACATACTGCTACTCCAACGGCTCTTGCTGAATCAGCAGAGGTTGTTAGCCCACTTGCTGGCCAAGTTAAACCACTTAGCCAAGCCACAGACCCAGTCTTTTCATCAGGTGTAATGGGACAAGGTGTCGTCATCGAACCAAGTCAAGGCGAATTGGTTTCACCAGTGAATGGTACAGTGACAGTACTCTTCCCAACTAAGCACGCCGTAGGTATCGTTTCTGAAGAAGGTGTTGAAATGCTAATGCACATTGGTATGGATACTGTTAGCCTTGACGGAAAAGGTTTTGAGGCTCATGTTGAACAAGGTGATAAAGTTGTTGTTGGTCAACAATTGATTAGCTTTGATATGGATGTTATCAAAAAAGCTGGTTTGGTCACTGAGACTCCAGTTATCATTACAAATCAAGATGATTTCCAAGCAGATGTTGAAGGGGATCTTCCACGTGATATCAAACGTGGTGAAGTTCTCATGATTGCTCATCGAACAAAATAAGCTAAGGGGTGGAAACGTTACGGTCCACCCTTTGATAAAAAAGAGGTTAAATAAATGGCATTAGATAAAACAAAAGTTGTATACCAAATTTATCCAAAATCATATAAGGACACGACAGGAAATGGAATCGGTGATTTCAGAGGGATCATTGAAAAGATTCCTTATCTAGCAGAGTTGGGCGTGGATATGGTTTGGCTCAATCCTTTCTATCCAAGCCCACAACGTGACAATGGTTACGATATTTCAGACTACACAGCTGTCAACCCTGTCTTTGGGGATATGGCTGACTTTGAAGAAATGGTCCGTGTCGCTAAAGAGCACAAGATTGACTTCATGCTAGACATGGTGCTTAACCATTGCTCAACGGAGCATGAGTGGTTCCAAAAGGCTCTTGCTGGAGACAAGTACTATCAAGATTTCTTCTTCATTCAGGACCAACCAACTGATTGGTTGTCTAAATTTGGTGGTTCTGCCTGGGCTCCTTTTGGAGATACGGGGAAATATTACCTTCACCTCTTTGACGTGACACAGGCGGACCTCAATTGGCGCAATCCCAATGTCCGCAAGGAATTGTTCAAGGTGGTCAACTTCTGGCGTGACAAGGGCGTCAAAGGATTCCGTTTTGATGTGATCAATTTGATTGGAAAAGACGAAGTTCTTGTCGATTGCCCTGAAAATGAAGGGAAGCCAGCTTATACGGATAAACCTATTGTCCATGACTATCTACACATGCTGAATGAAGCGACTTTCGGTGCTGACGATAGCTTTATGACAGTTGGAGAGATGTCATCGACAACCATTGACAACTGTGTTCTGTATTCAGCACCGGAGCGCCACGAGTTGTCTATGGCCTTTAACTTCCATCATCTTAAAGTCGATTATGAAGATGGTCAAAAATGGACTATTGCTCCCTTTGATTTTGAAGAGCTCAAACGTCTCTATCATACTTGGGGCAAGGAAATGAGTGAACGTGGTGGTTGGAGTGCCCTTTTCTGGAATAACCATGATCAACCTCGTGCCTTGAATCGTTTTGTAGATATCAAGAACTTCCGCAATGAAGGAGCGACTATGCTAGCAGCTAGCATTCACTTGTCACGTGGAACCCCTTATATCTACATGGGCGAAGAGATTGGCATGATTGATCCAGATTATGATTCTATGGCAGATTATGTGGATGTCGAGTCCATCAATGCTTACCAAATGCTCTTGGATCAAGGCAAGTCACCTGAGCAAGCCTTTAAGATTATCCAAGCTAAGTCACGAGATAATTCTCGTACGCCAATGCAATGGGATGCTTCTGAAAATGCAGGTTTTTCAACAGGAACTCCATGGTTGAAAGCTGGCAAATCTTACAAAGACATCAACGTTGAAAATGAAATTGATGGACCAATCTTTAAATTCTATAAAGAATTGATTCGCTTGCGCAAAGAAATGCCCATCATTTCAGAAGGTAGCTACTTGCCAGCACTGGAAGATAGTCAACAAGTCTACGCCTTTGAACGCCACTTAGACGGTCAAAAACTCTTGGTACTCAATAATTTCTATGGAAGTGAAGCTGAAGTGGAGATTCCAGCAGAATACCAGTCAGGGCGCGTGCTCTTGTCAAACTATGACGATGCAGAGCTTGCTGAAAAGGTAAGTCTTAAGCCTTATCAAACCCTAGCAATCTTAGTAAAATAAGCCAAACTTTCCTCAGTAAATGCTTTTGCTGGGGAATTTTGTTATAATGAAAGCACTTTTAATGTTGATGGAGGAAGTGTAATGACACGCTTACAAGATGATTTTTACCATGCGATTAATGGTGAGTGGGAAAAAACAGCAGTGATTCCCGATGATAAGCCACGTACAGGTGGTTTCTCAGATTTAGCAGATGAAATTGAAGACCTTATGCTTGAAACGACTGATCAGTGGTTGGCAGGAGAGAATATTCCAGACAATGCTATTCTACAAAACTTCATTAAGTTTCACCGTATGGCTGCGGACTTTGACAAACGTGAGGCATTGGGTATCGAGCCTGTTAAACCTTGGATTGAAGAATACAAGAAGCTTTCCTCATTCTCAGAATTTGCTTCGAAAATTGCTGAGTACGAGATGTCTGGTAAACCTAATGCGTTCCCATTCGGTGTATCTCCAGACTTTATGAATGCTCAATTAAATGTCCTCTGGGCAGCAGCGCCAAGTATTATTTTACCTGATACAACCTATTACACTGAGGATAATGAGAAGGGCAAGGAGCTTTTAGGAATTTGGCGTGAAATGGAAGAAGAACTCCTTGAGAAATATGGCTTTACAGCTGAAGAAATCAAAGATATCTTGGACAAGGTTATCGCCCTTGATGCTAAGTTGGCCAAGTATGTCCTTTCGAGTGAAGAATCTTCCGAGTATGTGGAACTCTACCACCCATATGATTGGGAAGACTTTACCAAGCTAGCACCGGAACTTCCACTTGATAACATCTTCACAGAAATCTTGGGACAAGTTCCTGATAAAGTTATCGTTCCTGAAGAGCGCTTCTGGACAGAATTTGCGGCAGAATATTATTCAGAAGATAATTGGGAGCTACTTAAGGCGAGCCTACTTATCGATGCTACGACAATTTGGAATGCCTATTTGACAGACGAACTTCGTGTTCTATTTGGAAAATATGGTCGTGCGCTTTCAGGAACACCACAAGCCTGGGACAAGAAAAAAGGAGCCTACTATTTGGCACAAGGACATTACAATCAGGCTCTTGGACTTTGGTATGCAGGTGAAAAATTCTCTCCAGAAGCAAAAGCAGATGTTGAAGCGAAGGTGGCAACTATGATTGATGTTTATAAATCACGCCTTCAAACAGCAGATTGGTTGGCTCCTGAGACACGTGAAAAGGCTATTACGAAACTCAATGTCATCACACCTCATATCGGTTATCCAGAAAAACTACCTGAGACATATGATAAGAAGATTATTGATGAGAACTTGTCACTTGTTGAGAATGCACAGAAGTTAGTCGAAATTTCAGTTGCACATAGTTGGAGCAAGTGGAATCAACCTGTTGATCGTAGTGAGTGGCATATGCCTGCCCACATGGTTAATGCTTACTATGATCCACAGCAGAACCAAATTGTTTTCCCAGCAGCTATCCTTCAAGCACCTTTCTATGATATTGCACAAAGCTCATCAGCCAACTATGGTGGTATTGGTGCTGTCATTGCTCACGAGATTTCCCATGCCTTTGATACAAACGGAGCTTCCTTTGATGAGAATGGTAGTCTTAAGAACTGGTGGACTGAGGAAGACTATGCAGCCTTTAAGGAACGTACTGACAAGATTGTGGATCAGTTTGAGGGCTTGGATTCTTATGGTGCCAAGGTCAATGGTAAATTGACTGTTTCTGAGAATGTTGCTGACCTCGGTGGTGTAGCCTGTGCCTTAGAGGCCGCTAAACGAGATAAGGATTTTTCAGTTCGTGAGTTCTTTGTTAATTTTGCGACAATCTGGCGTATGAAAGCACGTGAAGAATACATGCAAATGTTAGCTAGCGTGGATGTGCATGCTCCGGCTAAATGGCGCACCAATGTTATCGTGAGCAACTTCGACGAATTCCACAAGGAATTTGACGTTAAAGAAGGCGACGGCATGTGGCGTGCCCCAGAAGATCGTGTGATTATTTGGTAATAATGATGAAATCTGTCCTAAAATGGATGGATTTCTTTATTTTTGTCGTTGTAAGGGTTTACAAAAATTGAATAAAGAGCTATAATAATATTGTTCAAAAGCTTGTGATTTTTTTAACAAGTGCTTAAAAGGAGTTTTATATGACTAAAGAAATTAAACAAACTAAAGATATTCAAACAGTAATTGATGAATTGGCAATAAAGGGGGTTGAAGCCCTCAATGAAATGGCTGACTTTACACAGGAGCAAGTGGATCACATTGTTCACCATGCAGCAATCGCAGCGCTTGATAAACACATGTATCTTGCAAAATTGGCTGTTGACGAAACAGGTCGTGGTATTTATGAAGACAAAGCTATAAAAAATATGTATGCTTCTGAATATATTTGGAATAGCATCAAAAATGACAAGACAGTCGGTGTTATTGCTGAAGATAAAGAGCAAGGTTTGGTCTCTATCGCTGAGCCGGTAGGTGTTATCTGTGGGGTAACTCCAACAACTAATCCAACATCTACTACTATTTTCAAAGCTTTGATTGCGTTGAAAACACGTAACTCAATTGTATTTGCCTTCCACCCATCAGCTCAAAAATCATCAGCAGAAGCTGCGCGCATTGTTCGTGATGCTGCTATTGAAGCTGGTGCACCTAAGAACTGTATTCAGTGGATTGAAGAGCCATCTATCGAAGCGACTGGTCTCTTGATGAACCATCCTAAGATTGCCACAGTACTTGCGACTGGTGGACCTGGTATGGTTAAAGCAGCTTACTCAACTGGTAAACCAGCACTTGGTGTAGGAGCTGGGAATGTACCTGCCTATATTGCGGCAGATGCTAAAGTTAAACGTGCTGTCAACGATATCATTCTTTCAAAGAGTTTTGACAATGGTATGATTTGTGCTTCTGAACAAGCAGCTATCGTTGATGCAGCTATTTATGACGAAGTTAAGGCTGAATTTGAAGCACATCAATGTGTCATCATTTCTAAAAAAGCCGACATTGCTAAATTGGAAAAAGTCGTTCTTAATGAAGCGCGTACAGCTGTAAATGGTGCCATTGTAGGTCACTCAGCTATTGAAATCGCTGAAAAAGCTGGCCTTAAAGTTCCTGCAGGTACAAAATTGCTTTTGGCAGAAATTCCAGATGCAACAATGGAACACCCACTTGCCTTGGAAAAATTGTCTCCAGTACTTGCCCTTATCAAATCTGATGGCGTTGAAGATGGATTCAAAAAAGCAGAAGGTATGCTCAATTTGGGTGGTCTCGGACACACAGCTGTTATCCACACTGAAAATGAAGAGCTCCAACTCCAATATGGTATTCGCATGAAAGCCTGCCGTGTCTTGGTAAATAGCCCATCAGCTGAAGGTGGTATCGGTAATATCTACAATAACATGATCCCATCATTGACTCTTGGTTGTGGCTCATACGGACACAACTCAATCTCTCACAATGTTAGTTCATTTGACCTTCTTAACGTAAAAACATTGTCAAAGCGTCGCAATAATATGCAATGGTTTCGCGTCCCACCAAAAATCTTCTTTGAAAAAGACTCAATAACATATCTGCGTCATATCAAAGCTAAGCGTGTAATGTTGGTCTGTGATCCAGGTATGGTTCAGTTTGGCTACGCTGCCTTGGTTAAACGCCAATTGGAACTCAACCGTCACGATCCAATGATTGAAGTTTTCTCAGATGTTGAGCCTAACCCATCTACGAATACGGTTTATAAAGGCTTGGAACGCTTTGTAGACTTCCAACCAGATGTCATTATTGCCCTTGGTGGTGGTTCTGCAATGGATGCGGCTAAGGCTATGTGGATGTTCTTTGAACACCCAGATGTAAGCTTTTTCGGTGCTAAACAAAAATTCTTAGATATTCGTAAACGTACCTATAAGATTCCATATGCTGAAAAGACCACATTTATCTGTATCCCTACAACTTCAGGTACGGGTTCAGAAGTAACGTCATTTGCGGTTATCACTGATAGTGAAACTCATATCAAGTATCCATTGGCAGATTACGCTTTGACTCCGGATATTGCTATCGTCGACCCTGCTTTGGTTATGAGTGTACCTGCCAGCGTTACGGCAGATACAGGTATGGACGTTTTGACTCACGCTATTGAATCTTATGTATCAGTCATGGCTAGCGACTATACACGCGGACTTTCACTTCAAGCGATTAAACTTGTTTTTGAAAATCTTGAACATTCTTACCGTTTTGGTGATGAAGAATCACGTGAAAAAATGCATAATGCGTCAACAATGGCTGGTATGGCCTTTGCCAATGCCTTCCTTGGTATTAGTCACTCATTAGCACATAAGATTGGTCCAATGTACAATATTCCACACGGACGTACCAATGCAATTCTTCTACCTCACGTTATCCGCTACAATGGTCGTGATCCTCAAAAACACGCCATGTTCCCTAAATATGACTACTTCCGTGCAGACAAGGATTATGCTGATATTGCTCGTTTCATGGGATGGGGTACTGACAAACAATCAGATGCTGAATTGGTTGAACTTTTGGCACAAAAAGTATACGAATTAGGTATTGCCGTTGGTATTGACATGAACTGGAAGGGACAAGGTGTCACTAAGAAACTTCTTCAAGACACTGCCTATACTTTGGCCGAACATGCTTATGAAGACCAATGTACAACAGCTAATCCGAAAGAACCGCTTATTTCAGAATTGAAAGAAATTATCGAAATTGCCTTTGATTATAAAGGGTAAGTGATAGACTAAAGTAGCTCTATAAGGGCTACTTTTTTTGCCAGGAATCTTCTATATTAGAGTGTTTATCCAAATTAAAAATAAAGGACTTTCTTGAATAAGATAGAAAAACGCTTTAAGAATTGTTATAATAACCTTACAGCAAGATAAGGAGATTCCTATGACAAAAGAAGAAGGGCTTAGCTTGGGTGAAACAGCACACCCTCTTAAGCCTCATAAAATGGGACCATCGGGGGCTCTCATGGAAGGGAATAGAGCGACTAATAAGTTTAAAGAGTTTAATGCTGATAGGATGGTGAGTGTTCAATTCAATCCTAGTCAACAAGTAAAAGAATCAAAGGAGCCAGTAACCTCAAAGAATATTGTGGGGATGGTATCAGGTGTGATTGCAGCGATACTAACCATACTTTTGATCGTTTGTCTCGTGATGGGATACCGTTATCGAGCCGCAAGCATTGAGGGCGATTGGACAAGCCCAACCTTTAGTGAGAAAATGTTAGCCACTCTGAAAGATACTGCTAATACTAAGAATAAAGTTAGTAATGCTTTACCACAAGGTCAAAATCTTATCACCGATATCAATACAGCAATGAGTATTACTGACAATAAGGCTCACTTAAAAGTGAGCTTTGTTTACAATCGTAAAGGTCTTTATCAGGCTTACCAGAGTAGAGTTACTGAATTGAAAGGTCAGTACGGTGAGGAGTTCTCGGAGGTTTTTGATAGTTATTCATTGTCAGAAAAAGACTACTATAAACAGTTTGATGAGACAGTGAAGAAAGAACTTCCAAAGAGCTATACCTACGATGCCAAAACCGGTCGTGTCACAACAACTGCTTTTACGGGAGATATTAACCGTTGGGAGCAAACAATCACTGTGGATAAGGCTGGAGATTCAGATGCTTTTAAAAAAGGTGATGTCTTAGATTATACGCCTAACAATGAAGGCTTTACTATCAAGGCACACAGTGAATTCGGTGACATTAGTTTTACAAAAAATAAATAAAAAAGGAAATTAAAGGGGAATATAAATGACAAGAGCAGAATGGTTGGACTATTTTGAGACGGTAAACGGACGTAAGCCGAGTGTTCAGGAAATGGCGGATGCTTTGAAAGCTGGAGAGTTTGTTAATGAAGCACCAGCTAAAGCTGAAGATACAGCTACTACTGAACCTATTAAGGTTGAGGCAGAAATCGTCGAGACAAGCACTAGTCCTCTACCAACTGAAACGGCACCAGCGGTAACAGCACCTTCTACGGTTGCTTTTCCAGAAGGACAAGCAGCTATGGCAAATTTGGCTCCTAAAAAACCAATGGATCCCAAAAAGAAAAAACGCATCCTAGTCTCAGTTTTGTCAGCAGTAGTCCTTGTCTTCTTATGTATCGGTGGCTTTATGACTTACCGTTATGTGACAGGTAATATTGATGGCAAATGGTACAGTAGTTCTCTAGGTAGAGAGTATAGCTCAAGCATGTCTGAAAGTTTGACTGAATTGGACAGTAAGGAGCTTGAAAAGTACTTTACAGATACTGCTGTAACCATGAAAGTAAAAGGTAGCAATGTGAAGGTGACTGCTAGCTATACTTTTGATAAGAAAACCTATATCAAGGACTATCGTGAGAGGGTTCAGAAGTCCTTCTCAGCCTTTGGAGATTTATTTAAAGCCTTCTATGGAGATTCCTTTGAAAACTATTACAGTGAGGAAACCATAGAAAAAGAACTTGATGGAGCTCTTGAAAAAGCTGCGAAAGACAATGGTCAAAAGTATGATTCGAAGACAGGCGAAACAACGACAACCCTTTTCAAAGGAAAAGTTAGTCGTTTGGGACATAAGATGACTGTTACTTCTGTCAACAAAGACGTTGATATCGATGGTCTCAATGTGAAAAAAGGTCAAGAGCTAAAAGTGACTAAAAAAGATAAGAAAGTAACGCTTAGTGGTGATGGGAAATCAAAAGATATTACTTTCTCAACTAAGAATGACAGCAAAGATAAATTTTAAGATGACATCCGGAATAGCTATTCCGGATTTTTTCGGCTCTTTGTCAACTGTAGTGGGTGACGAAAAGCTAACATCTAGAGAGGACCTG
>OCPT01001772.1_pt1 | contig 11316 bp, 1 predicted proteins | sample 1538741 | NCBI WGS metagenome assembly OCPT01 (sample SAMN04571723, study PRJEB22368) | human gut metagenome | biome: human gut; material: stool | host: Homo sapiens | place: Luxembourg | collected 2012-12-06 | reverse complement strand
TGGGTTATTGGCGTATCGCCGGTAGTCCTGTATTAAAGGGTTCCATTACAAACGCAAGACTCGCAGCAGCAGGATATTTTAGTATCCTCCGCTACTACGAGTCCTTGCACTTATGCGGTTGGACCGACATGTACAGACCGGTGCGCACGGTGGTGTGAGAGGTCGGCTTTCTAGTTAAAAGAGACTCTTACTCGATTTGTTTCGTCGAAGAATTGTAATTTCGACGACTTGATTTTAAGGCTTCCATTTTATCTCGCTGTGGACGGCAACCGGTGCATCCGTTGCTAAGGCAGTTCGATTCTCAATAAGCAATTCGCTCATTTGTGAAAGGCTTTTGTGAAGTGCAGCATCGTCTGGAAGAAACCCCTGCAATTTATGGTTACTCCCGCAATCAGGGGCTTCGGTAGAGAGGATACAAAAATTTTTTAATTGGCCGATATGTAGTTCTCTTCTTTAAAAATGATGAACCAAAAACTGAAATATAGCGGAGATTCTGCGGTACACAAATTTGCACAAAATATCTATAATGAAAAACGCTGCTGAGCAGATTGCATAGCGGCGCTTTTCTTTACGGGAAGTGTCTCCTATAGAAATTAAAATACCGAAAGAAGTCTGCGGTTTACCACGAAAATATCTTTTAACATATAAGTATACAGAAAGCAGGCATATAAATTCCATGTAAATTTCAAAGTAAAAAATGTAGTATTTGTATGATTCCACTTGAAAGCGCAATGCGGGAAAAGTGCGGGAAAAGTGCGGGAAAAAGTGCAGGAAGAACGGGAATTATCACATGGAGGGAAAACACTGGCGGCTTGTATTATAGTAGTAAACCACTGTAAAGTAGATTTGTGCATGATGCACACACTGCTTAAGGAGAAAGGATGAAGACTATGAGAAAAGCACAGCACAAGGGCAAGCGCGTACTCGCGTCGGCTCTTTGTGTCGGTATGCTGGCCAGCATGGTCCCGACGCAGGCCTTTGCGGCCGACGAACAGCCAGTGGCTGCCGTCGTCCAGGAGGCTGCGCCTGCCGCCGAGGAGGCTCCGGCGGAGGACGCAGTCTCCACAGAGACCCCAGCGGAGGAGTCTGCTGCCGAGGAGACCCCGGCCCCTGCTGAGGACGCCCCGACTGAGGAGACGCCTGTCGAGGAAGCACCTGCGGAGGAAGCAGCTCTCGCCCCGATGGATGCCCCTGTTGAGGAGGCTCTTGCCGCCGAGGAGACCGCAGCCCCCGCTGCGCAGGAGGCTGCTGCACCTCAGACCGCCGCGGCTCGCATCGCAACAAACGTCGGTGTGGTCCCTGCCGGAATCGATTGGGCGGATAATGTGACCGCGAATACCTTCGCAGAGCCCTATGCAACCGTCACTGCAAAGGATAAGGCAGGCAACGAGTACACCGTGGAGGTCATCCCCGCAGACACCGTTTACTTTATCGACAGCGTGGCCGCTACCGGCAACGACAAGATGGACAATGTTCAGTCCACTGCCGCCTACGCAGCCGCCAAGGCGCTGCTGGGCGACCAGCTGCTGAACGGCAAGTCCGACCAGTTCTACCAGGGCGACGCGACCTGGGGCTTGGTGGACACCGACGCCCAGACGAAGGGCTACACCAGCAGCAATGCTGATGACAAGGATTACACCGGTGTTTACGGCAAAAACAATGAAGCAGGGGAGACAATCTCCTACAAGTTCACGCTGCCCGCCGGTAAGTACAAGATCACGACTGCCCACCGTGAGTGGTGGGGCGGCCAGAACCGTGCCATGGACCTGAGCCTGACCACCGACGCAGGTACGTCTGTTTATGCGTCGGTTCCGAAGCAGGACAACAACGCCGTTACCACCAAGACCGGTGAGTTTGAGATCACCTCCGAGAAGGTCGTGACCTGGACGGCCACGACCACCGGTCAGCACGCCCCCGCCGTTAGCTGGCTGGCTGTTGAGCGCACCGGCGACGCCGAGACCCCCGACACGCCCGTGGATGGCGACAACGCCAACTTCGGCAAGGCGCTGGAGGACAATGACATGGTCAGCGTCCGCACCGGCGCGTCCCTGGTCGAGAGTCTGAACAGCGGCAAGCAGGTCAGCGTTACCTCCGGCTGGATCAGCGGCGGCAACTCCGCTACCGATGGCGGCGCTGCCATCAACGACGGTGACAGCTTCTTCAAACGCACCAGCTTCACGCTGTACACTGATTTCAAGTTCAACGACGAGCACGACAACACCTCCGTGGTGCTGGTCGGCCCCTCTGCGGATGCCAACTTCCGCATCATCCCCCGCAAGACCGACGGCACTGCTGTGCTCAAGGTCAACAACGGCACCGAGTACGCCCTCTCCAAGAGCCTGACGGCAGGGGAGTGGAACGCGATTGCCCTTGTCTACAACGAGAATGACACCGAGGGCACCGTCGCTGTTTACCTGAACGGCGAGGCGGTCCTGGCCGCCACCGGCATCGGCTTCAAGCTCAGCGAAAAGACCGGCATCGTCGGCGCGTTCGGCGCGACCTACGGCACCGGCTTCATGCGCACCGGCCTGTATGACAACATCGTTGTCACCGGCACGGCTGACGCCGAGGCTGCCAAGACCGAGACCGCGGCCCGCTACGATGCCTTCAGCAGCATTGCCGGTGTGGACGGTGTTGTCTCCATCACCGGCACTGACGTGGAGGCCGCTGCCAAGAACGTCAACGGCTGGACCTACAAGGGCCTGGGCATGCTGAACGGCAACTCCACCAGCAACCTGCTGCTGGACTACAAGTCCGAGAATCCGCAGGCCTACTGGTCCATGATGCAGTACCTGTTCGGCGGCGATTACCCGCTGTTCTCCAACATCAAGATGGAGATGGGCAACGACGGCAACAACTCCACCGGCGCCGAGGCCTGCACGAAGCGCTATGAGGACGAGGAAGCCGATGCCTCCCGCTCTCCGGGTTTCGTCATGGCTGCTGACGCCAAGAAGATCAACCCGGACGTCAAGGTCTCCATCCTGCGCTGGGAGTATCCCAACTGGGTCAAGGCCAAGGCCGACGGCACCGAGAAATACGCTGCCATTTATAAATGGTATAAGGAAACCATCTTCGACGCCTACGAGAAGTACGGCTACGTCGTCGACTACATCGATCCCGATAAGAACGAGACCGGCAGCCCCGACGGCGAGATCATCAAGTACTTCGCCAACGCGCTGGAGAACGAGACCGACTTCCCCAGCTATTTCACCGAGGAAGCGAAGAAGGCCTACAACAACATTAAAATCGTCGCCTCTGACGAGAACAAGGGCCTGAAGATCGTTCCCCTGATGCGCAGTGATTCCGGCGTGTACGACGCCGTCGATGCTATCGGCTTCCACTACCGTACCAACGCCACGAGCGATTATATCGCGATGGCAGACGTGGACGACAAGGAAGTCTGGTACAGCGAGGGCTGCGCGACCTTCGGCTATTCCGAACTGCAGGAAAACAAGACCACCGAGTACGGTGCCGGCACCATCGGCGGCTACCAGAGCCCGCTGGCGCTGCTGGACAGCCTGCCCAACGCCTTTGTCGGTTCCCGCCGCACGATGTACATGTTCCAGCCCGCGATTGGCTCCTTCTATGAGGGCATCCAGTACGGTCACAAGGAGCTGCTGTCCGCCCGCGACCCGTGGAGCGGCTATATCCACTATGACCCCGTGCTCTACATGCTGAGCCACATTACGAAATTCGCCAAGACCGGCTGGGAGAATGACACCAACACAAACGGCATCTGGCGTGTGCTGCCGAATGCGACCTACGGCTCCTTCGGCTCCAGCGACAACGAGCACCAGACCGCCGGTATCAACGGCGACGCCAGCTACATGACGCTGGCTGCCCCCGATAAGACGAACTTCTCCACCGTGTTCATCAACAACACCCAGAACGAGAAAACCTTCGCCATCAAGACGTCGGACCTGAAGCTCTCCGTCGACGCGCTGCATATCTGGACCACCGTCACGGACGACTACCTGAAGCAGGGTGAGGATGTCAAGATCGAGGACGGCGTCGCCTATGTCACCGTGCCCGCCTACAGCGTTGTGACCGCGACCACGCTGGACACCACGCCCGAGCGCTTCCCCACTGAGGACGGCAGCGGCGACTACATCCAGACCGAGAAGCGTACCGTGCTGGATACCGACTCCACCGGTAAAAACCAGAACACCACCGACGACTACCTCTACGCGGATAACTTTGAGTATACCAACGAGGAAGACGTTACGGTGTACAATGCCACCACCGGCAAGGAGACCACCGAGAACTATCTGGTTTCCCGCGGCAATGAGCCCCGCTATATGCTGGACACCCACGGCGCGTGGATCGTCGAGAACGGCCAGCTCAAGCAGGAGAATGCCTCCAGCGTGAACCAGTGGAACGGCGGCGACCCTGCGACTATCGTCGGCGACTGGCGCTGGATGGATTACAGCGCCTCCATCGACGTGACCCTGCCGGGTGCAGAGTCTGGCCGCTATGAGCGCCTGACCATCCGTGCCCAGACCGGTATGAACTGGAACAACAGCGGCTACACGCTGGAAATCAACGGCGCAGGCAGCTGGAAGCTGTACCGCATCGGTACGCAGGTTGCCAGCGGCTCCGTCACCAAGAATGCCGAGGGCAAGTACAACCTCAAGCTCACCGGTCTGGGCGACACCGTGTATGCCTACATCGATGGCAGCAAGGTCACCAGCTACACCGACGCCAACCCGATGCTCTCGGGCCGTGTGAAGATCAGCTCCAACTGGACGCAGGTCTATGCGGACAACCTCGAGGTCAAGACCGTCAAGGGCGGCATCCCGTATGCCACTGCCATGATCGACGGCCAGGACGACGGCGTTGCCTACAACGGCACCTGGGCCATCAACAACCCGGGCGGCGGCAGTGCTGACAACTGGTATCGCACCATGTCCGTTTCCAGCACCGCAAACTCCAAATTCACCTTTACGGTGGACGGCAGCGGCTTTGCGATCATGGGCGGCAACGACGGCTCCGCTGTCATCGACGTCTATGTGGACGGCGAGCTGAAGGCCGAGAACGCGGCTACCAAGGCAGCCCCGACCCGCGGCGAAGCCTACATTATGTCTGACCTGACTGCCGGTAAGCACACCATCGACGTTGTGCTGAAGTCCGGTACGCTGAATGTCGACGCTCTGAACACCATCGGCACTCGCCTTGAGGCGGCTGACGGCGCTGTAATCGAGGTCCTGACTAAACTGCCGACGCTGGATTACTACGTGACCGGCAGCGGTGTGAGCGACCTGCCCGCCGAGGTTGAGGTCAAGCTGGCCGACGGCACCACCGAGAAGAAGTCCGTTGAATGGAATGTTGACACCAACGCACTGGATGCGAACGCCTACAAGTCCGCTTCCATCAGCGGCACCGTGAAGGACGCCGTCAATGCGTTGGGTGAACCCCTGACCGTCAGCGTTCAGATCACCGAGGTCATCCCCGGCGACACTGTTTACTTCATCGACACCGTGGCCGGTGATCCCACCACCGTAGCGGCTGGCACCACTGAGACCTACGAGCTGTACAAGAAGGCGCTGGGCGACAAGCTGCTGAACGACAAGTTCGACCAGATCAAGACCAGCGACAACACCTGGGGCCTCGTTGACACCGACGCAGGTACCAAGGGTTACTCCGGCACTGCCGACAAGACAGCTACCGGTATCTACGACAACAAGGCAGGGGAGACCCTGACCTATGCACTGACCCTGCCCGCCGGTACCTACACCCTGACCAGTGCCCACCGCGAGTGGTGGAGCATGAACCGCCCGATGACCGCTGTCGTGACCGATGCCGAGGGCAACGCTCTGACCGACACCGCCACGCTGAACCTGTCCGGCAGCAGCGGCGACATCATCAACAGCCTGACCTTCACCATTGAGGAGGACCAGGTCGTCAGATACACCGTCACCGCCACCGGCACCCAGGCTCCTGTTATCAGCTGGCTGGCTGTCAACGGCAAGGCGGTAGGCTCCGAGTCCGGCTTCTTCAACAAGGTGTTGGAGGACAACGGCGGCCTGACGCTGGCTGCTAACACCGCGACCCTGACCGATGACACCTGGAATACCATCTTGAAGGTTTCCACCCAGTGGAACAACAAGAATGACTACCATGCGACCATCACCGACGCACAGAACCTGTTTGGCCGCACCCAGTTCACCCTGCTGGCCGATGTGATGATCGAGGAACCGAGCAGCGACAAAACCAAGACCGCCATGCGCTCCGCCTTCACGATCAGCACCGGCAGCAACCGCCTGCACCTGCTGACCTATGACGGCAAGGTGGGCTACGGTGTTGACGGCTCCACGAAGGGCGTCAGCAAGAACGAAATCTCGCTGGGCGATATTGCCATCGGCGAGTGGAACGCCTTCGCCTTCGTCTACAAGGAGACCGACGGCGGCAACGGCGCATTGACCATCTACGTCAATGGCACGAAGGCCGGCGAGATCGCGGACATCGGCTTCAAGCTGAGCGAGGCCACTGACATCGCCGCTACCGTCGCCCGCAACGTCGGCACCAACTACCTGCTGACCGGCCAGTACGACAACATTGTTGTCAAGCCCACCGCCGTGAGCGCCCGCAGCGCTGCCAATGAGACCGCAGCCCGCCGCGAGGCCAAGAACCCCTCCACTGTCGCCCGTGAGGAGCTGCTGGCAAAGATCGCTGAGATCCGCGCTGCCCTGCAGACCGACGCCGACAATGGCATTGCGTACGCTACCGACAAGCTCGAAAGCTGGCAGTACACCGGTAACAAGTCCGGCGTGGCTGACACGCTGCCCGAGCTGAACGACGCCCTGGCTGCCGCCGACACGCTGGTTGCCGACGACGCCGCAACCACCGAGGACCTGCGCAGCGCCGCCAGCGCCCTGGATTCCCAGTACGCCGGTCTGCGCACCCTGCCCGAGACCAACACCTCGATCCCCGGCACCACCGGTACGGTCATCAAGGCTGACACCGGCCTGCCCATGCAGGCCCACGGCGGCTCTGCCATGGCCCTGAAGGAGGGCACCGGCGACGGCTGTGTCAACTATGACCTGGACGGCGATGGTGACATCACCGAGGGCAAGGCTGTTTACCTCTGGTTCGGTGAGGACAAGACCAACAATACCCGCCCTGTGGACGGCGTGCGCTGCTACAGCTCCACTGATTTGTACAACTGGACCGACCACGGCACCATCCTCTACACCCAGAGCACCATCCTGCCCATTGAGGAGGGCACCGAGAAGGCCATCATCTCCAGCCCAGGTGCCAGCGGCACCGGCACGACGCAGGACTACAACGTCATGCAGCTCAGCGCCACGAACCTCGAGACGCTGAAGGCCTGGGGCAAGCTGTCCGCCGCACCCGAGGGTGTGACCGAGAGCCAGTTCCGCAATGTCAAGAACTTCCTGCGCGCCTATGTCACCGAGTACGACATCAGCTGGACCGCCAAGAGCTATGACGAGGAGCCAATCACGGCGACGAGCCTGCTCTACCCGGACAGCCAGGATGACAGCGTGCGCAACGTGACCACAACCCGCCTGCAGTTGGCCTTTGAGACCTTGTACGGCAGCTACTGCGTCACTGAGCGCCCCAAGATGATCTACAACGAGAGCACCAAGCAGTTCGTCCTGATCTGGCACGCTGACGGCCCGCTGTACAATAACGATAAGTTGAACAGCTGGGTGGCCGGTGGCTGCGTTGGCAACTGCCCTGCCAGCCGCTACAGCCGCGCTATGGTCGGTATCGCCACCAGTGACAGCCCGTTCGGCCCCTTCACAGTGCAGAACGTCACCCGCATGAACTACGACACGTCGCTGAACGCCAGCCGTCTGGGCGAGGCCCGCGACATGACCGTCTTCGTCGATACCGGCGTGGACAAGAACAATGACGGAGCGGATGATGCCTACGTCATCTACTCCAGCGAAATGAACGCAAAGCTCTATGTCTCGCTGCTGAACAAGGACTACACGGGTCTGGCCGCTGAGGCTGACCAGGCCGATGCTACCGAGTTCGCCGCCCGCATCGTCAGCGACGACAGCCGTGAGGCCCCCGCGGTCTTTAAGTACAACGGCTACTACTACCTGCTGACCAGCGGCACCGACGGCTGGAACAGCACCGCCCACATCTACTACCGCAGCAAAGATATGCTCTCCGGCTGGGAGAAGGTGGGCAACCCCGCCAAGAACGACACCGGCAAGATGTTCAACACGCAGGTCACCTACGTGCTGCCCATCGACGCCGAGGCCGGCAAGTTCATCTATATGGGCGACCGCTGGAACGGTGATAACCTGACCGACAGCCGCACCGTATGGCTGCCGATCCAGATGAACACCGACAACACCGTTTCCGTCCTGGGTGAGCAGGATTGGACGCTGGACCGTCTGGATCAGCTGCTGCCCACCACCGTCAACACCGAGCTGCCCGACGTCGTCTGGTCCGACGGTAGCAACCTGCCCACGGAGGTCAGCGTGACCACTCAGGGCAAAACTATCACCAGCAAGGTCGAATGGAACGCTGACAGTCTGAAGAACCCCGGCACGGCTGCCGTCACCGGCAAGCTGACTAACTGCAACGACCTGGAGATCAGCACCACGGCTACCGTGGTCCCGAAGAACCTGCTCTACTTCGCCAACCCGCAGAAGGAAAGCCTGGCTCTGAGCAGCGACTACATCGCCATCATGAACGCCAGCGCCGATACACTCAAGCAGGACCCCGCTGTGAACGACGGCGCCTACAGTGCAGAGGCCGGCTTCGGCTACACGGGCACTGCAGGAACGCTGCGCAACAGCAACGCCAGCATCTATGAGAGCATGCGCTATGCGTCCGGCACCAACAGCATCACCTACCGCTTTGACAACCTGACCGGCGAGAACTACACCGTTTACGTCGGCATGTTCAACCCCACCGGCTGGGTCGAGAGCGGCAAGACCCGTCTGGCCGACATAAAGATCAACGGTGAGACACTGCAGACTGGTTACAACTACTACACCAGCTGCACCGGCAAGGGCGACACGCTGGCTTTCACGGGTCTGAAGTCTGACGCCGACGGTGTGCTGACGGTTGAGGTTGCCGCCAACGCAAACACGACCTCCGCTGTGCAGGTCAGCTTCATCATGGTATCCGGTGAGGTCAAGACCCCGGAGCCCGCGCCAGAAACCAAAACCGAGGTCGTCAAGGATACCCTGACCAAGGATAACATCCCGCAGGGGATCAAGGACAAGGGCTACGACACGCCGGAGAAGATCACCGAGGCGTTCAAGAAGGCCATCAGCAAGAACCAGTCTGCTGACAACATCGAGGTCTACGACGTCAAGCTGATGATCAGCACCGACAACGGCGCGCACTGGAGCGAAGCAACCGACGCGTACTTCCCCGCAGGCGGCATCGACGTTACGTTCGACCTGCCCAAGGGCATCACGGCGGCCAACTACGACCAGTTCTCCATCCTCGTCAGCCACATGAAGGACAGCGGTGAGGTTGAGCTGCTGACCCCGACCCTGCAGAATGGCAAGCTCGTGGTCCATGTTACGGAACTGTCTCCGTTCGCCGTCAGCTGGACCGCCAAGGCCCAGCCGTCCCCGGTCCCGACTGCAGAACCCACTGCGACCCCGGCTCCGTCTGACAATACGACGAACAATACCACAAATAACACCACGAACAATACGACCAACAATACCACAAATAACACGACGAACAACACCACGACCAACAGTACAACGCCCGCGCCCGCCAAGACGACGGCACCCATCCCGCAGACGTCGGACAACTTCCCGCTGATCCCCGTTGCCGGTGTGGCCATCGCCAGCCTGGCTGCCCTGTGTTTCCTGTTCCTTCGCAAGAAGAACCGCTAAGTTGCGTCTACGGTTGTAAGCCCGTATAAGCAAAGCCCCCGTCCGGCAATGATATGCTCCCTATATAGCGAACAGTGAAAAAACACTGAAAGCTATATAGGGAGCATTTTTAGTGTGCCCGGCATGGGCAACAACTAGGTGCTGCAAGACCACTACGCGCTCGGCAGTAGGAAGCGTTAGCCGAAAAGCTGAAGCTTCTTACAAAACGAAACCGCGGACGCAATAAAGAGGTACATCAAGGACCGGGAAGTGAACGACCAGATGTGCGACCAGTTGAGCTTCAAAGAATATGAGGACCCATTCAAAAATGTAGCGGACTTTGACGAAGATGATTCGCCGGAGATTCCCACGGACGGTAGAATAAGCAAGTAAAAAAGCGACGCCACGTGCGGTTGGCGTCGCTCATTGTGCGCCTTTAGGCGCGGCTGGTATTGAAGCCCTATGGGGCTGTTTTGCAAACCCCACGTTCAACGTGGGGTTATGATTTGTCGTGAATTTCCCAATGCCCGCTGAAACCACGGCCAATGTAGTGAACATTTCCCATCGCCTTGATATGGCGGCGGATGGTTTTGTAGCTGACGCCCAGCGCCATGCCGAGTTTTTCGGTGCTGATTTTGTTGTCTTTTTTGATTAAAGCCAGAATTTTGGCATCCAAATCATCTTGGGGGACACGTTGGGGGACACGTTGGGGGACATCTTGAGGGACACCGTAATTCAAGTTCGGCATGATGACCGTAAACTGGTATCGGTCAGAACGGAATGTAGGGCGCTTATCCTCAGTGTAGTTGATTTGCGTCTTGTAGCCGTTCAGAATTTTCCCAAAGCCGCTGCCCTTGCGCTCCATGTAGCCCAGACGGTTGAACACATCGGCCAGCACCGGGTTACGCCGAGTGGACGGCACGGTCAGCGGGTCGCGGTCTTGGATCATCGACCCGTCCGGCATACCGCCCGGCGAGTAGATCTCCAGACGGTCATCGTAGATGTCAATGTGGACCTCGCTGCCGTAGACGAGATAATCGCGGTGCGCCAGCGCGTTGACAAGCGCCTCGTGGTAGCTGCGCTCAACGTATTCGGGCAGTTCCTCCCGCGAGTTGGGCGTCTTGCGCCACATCATGCGGGCATTGCGCTTGATGAACGCCTCGCCGTTTTCAATCAGAGAAAGCACACTGCCGGAATATTCTGCATCGTCCAGCGCGTCCATCGTGCCGCCGCTTTTGTCCAGTCCATTCCAGCGTGTGCAGAACAATCGTGACCAGCGGATCGGGCTTTCGTCGGCAATCAGGGCGCCGGCATTTGTCAAAAAGCCGTTCTCGTCTGCCAATCCGAAGGAAACCAGGTCTTTGTTGTCAAAGCTGTTTCCCGTCCACTTCTTATAGCGCTCCCGCAGCTTGGAAAAGGCGTAGTCCTCCACCCTGTAAAGCGTCATCTGAGAGTCGTAGGAGGTGTTTCTGCCGCGCAGAACAAGGCGTTTCAATTC
>OCPT01001744.1_pt1 | contig 11514 bp, 10 predicted proteins | sample 1538741 | NCBI WGS metagenome assembly OCPT01 (sample SAMN04571723, study PRJEB22368) | human gut metagenome | biome: human gut; material: stool | host: Homo sapiens | place: Luxembourg | collected 2012-12-06 | reverse complement strand
ATGAGTGATGGCAGCGATATCATTCTCCGTGCACATATCAAACCAACTCCTTCCATCAGTCAGTCTCAGTCTACTGTGACTAACACCGGAGAAAACCTGGAGCTTGAGATCAAAGGCCGGCATGATCCGGTGATCGTACCGCGTGCAGTAGTCGTTGTGGAAGCTATGGCAGCACTTACCATTACAGATGCACTTTTTAACAATATGAGTGCACGGATGGATCGTATCCACGAATTTTATCAGCGGTAATTTCACATTTTGACCTGTCAGATAAAAAATTATAAATGCGCAAAAAAACAGACTCAGGGAAAGTTCCTACTCGTCCCTGAGTCTGTTTTTGTCTGCCTGTACAAGACTTACTTTGATCAATCCTGTTCTTAATCCAACTGCTCCCATGTATCCGGTACCGGCCAGATATGGATACAGTTCGGTGTCTCGATCTTTCTTGGTTTTTCGTTCATCATGATGATATTCTTTTCATAATCCACAGTGAAAACGGTAATACTGTTGCTGGCATGATTGGCAACAGCAATATGCTTGTTATCCGGGAAGATCATAAGATCCTTCGGGTAATCACCACTGATCGGAAGTGTAAATTTCTTGGTCAGAAGGCCTGTTTCCTGGTCTACTGCATACATAGTCACAGTATTTTCCCCTGCTGTTGTACAGAAAAGATATTTACCGTCCGCAGAAAGAGACATACCGGAAGCTGCGTTATGGAGCGCATCATTGGAATCCTCTTTTCCAAGAGTGGTAATGCTCTGAAGCAGCTGGAACTCCGGGTTCTTACCGCTTCCGTCATAGCTGTATACCTTCACCTCATTGCTGAGCTCAAAAAGAAGATATGCAAATCTTCCGTCATCACTGAAACGGATGATACGAGGGCCGCTCTCTCTCGGGCAGCGAAGAATGTCAACCAGCTCCAGTTTGTCTTTCTTCTTATTGATACGATAGATCTTAACCTGATCGATACCATTATCTACCGCACAGAGATACTTATTATCCGGTGTCGGACGTACACAATTAACATGCGGACGGAAGTTACGCTCTGCCACGCTTCCAAGTCCCTTGTGGAAAACGCCGTCCATAACACTTCCCAGACGGCCGTCTTTATGTGTATGTACAACCGTTACCTTACCATCATGGTACCCTGCCACATAAAGATATCTTCCGTCCACATCTGTTGCAAGATAGCAGCCTCGCATTCCGTTGATATCCACACTGTTGAGGCGGGTAAGATCACCGTTCTTGTCTCTTTCAAATACAGCTACACCCTCATCCTCAATGGAATACAGATATTTACCGTTTTTTGATACTGCCAGATGAGAAGCATTGCTAACTTCCACTTCGCTTCGTTCTGTGAGTGTTCCTTTTTCTACATCTACATCGTATACCTGAATTCCCTTACTGGTTCCATGGGTATATGTTCCCACGTAAGCCACGTACTTCTTTTTTCCCATAAGTTCTGGCCTCCTGCTTTTTACATTGGTTACGTATTTTTGTGTTTATTTTATCACAAAGCTTCTGCAAGAACAAGTTACCATCCTGTTATCTTTTGTGCAATTTTTTATGCAAAGCTGCCGTTCACTATGGCGTTCACACATGATCCACGCAAATGGATCGGCTCCTGCGCATCCATTACGCCTCTTTACAGATCTCCCAAAGCGCCTCTCATTGCTTCCAGAGTTTCATCAATTACTTCATCTGTATGCGCTGTGGAAAGGAACATCGCCTCAAACTGGGAAGGTGCAAGATGAATGCCTCGTTTCAGCATTCCCTTGAAATATTTTGCAAAAAGCTCCAGGTTGGATGTTTTTGCAGAAACATAGTCTTTTACCTCCTGGTCTGTAAAGAAAATACTTGCCAGAGAAGAATCATAGTTTACCTGATATGGAAGACCTTTTTCCTCCACGATCTTCTTCAAGCCGCCGTAAAGCTTCTCACCTTTGGCAGCCAGATCTTTGTAGATTTCCTGATGCTCATAGAGATATTTCAGCTGTGTGAAACCTGCAGCCATGGCAACCGGGTTTCCGCTTAAGGTACCTGCCTGGTATACAGGACCACACGGTGAGATCAGATCCATGATCTCCTTACGTCCGCCATAAGCACCTACCGGCATTCCTGCGCCGATTATTTTCCCGTAGGTGACAAGATCCGGACGGATACCAAAATACTCTGCTGCTCCGCCAAAGGCAAGTCGGAAGCCTGTGATCACTTCATCAAAGATCAGCAGACAATTGTGCTCATCGCAAAGCTCACGAAGCCGCTTTAAGAAGCCTGGTTTCGGAGGAACCACACCCATGTTTGCTCCTACTGCCTCCACGATCACGGCTGCCACATTTCCCTCTTCCTGTTTGAGAAGTGCTTCCACACTGGCGGCATCATTGTAGGTAGCCGTCATGGTATCCTGTGTACAGCCCTTCGGAACACCGGCGCTGTCCGGAATACCACTTGCCATGACACCGGAGCCGGCACTTACCAGAAGGCAGTCACTGTGTCCGTGATAGCAACCTGCAAATTTGATGATCTTGTCTTTTCCGGTAAAACCTCTTGCTGCACGGATGGCACTCATAACAGCTTCTGTTCCTGAGTTTACCATACGGATCATATCTACATGTGGAATATGTTCACAGATAAATTCTGCGATCTCTACTTCGATTCCTGTAGCACAGCCAAAGCTCAGGCCATTTTCGCAGGCCTTGATCACACTCTCGCGGATCTCCGGGAAATTATGTCCCAGGATCATCGGGCCCCAGGAATCAATGTAATCCACATAACGGTTTCCATCTACATCATAGATGTAGCATTTATCTGCTTTTTCAATAAAACGAGGTGCCTCACCGATAGCTCCGTAAGATCTTACCGGGCTGTTTACGCCTCCCGGGATTCTTTTTACCGCACGCTCAAATAACTGTTCTGATCTTGTCATCAGCCGATCCTCCCTTCATCCATAAGTCTTGCCAGAAGCTCCGCATAATAGGTAAGATAGATCTGCGCACCGGAACGGAATGCTCCTGTAGCCATCTCACCCACGATCCTTTCTTCGTCGATCCAGCCGTTTGCAGCTGCTGCTTTTACCATTGCATACTCACCACTGACACTGTATGCGGCAACCGGAACGTTTGTGATCTCCTTTACCTGCCAGATCATGTCCTGGTATGCAAGAGCCGGTTTTACCATGATGATATCTGCACCCTCTTCCACATCTGCAAGTGCCTCTTTCAGCCCTTCTCTGCTGTTGTGAGGATCCATCTGGTAGCTTTTTCTGTCCCCAAAAGACGGAGCAGAATCTGCTGCCTCACGGAACGGGCCATAAAATGCAGAAGCATATTTTACTGCATAGGACATGATCGGTGTTGTATAATGCCCTGCCTTGTCCAGACACTGACGGATCGCTGCAACACGACCATCCATCATATCAGACGGAGCAACCATATCTGCACCTGCCTCCACGTGGGAAAGTGCTGTTTTTGCGAGAAGCTCCAATGTCTTGTCATTGTCCACATCATGACCGCAGAGAACGCCGCAATGGCCATGGGAAGTGTACTCACACATGCATACATCTGTTACATAATAAAGCTCCGGAAATTTCTCTTTTGCAATGCGAAGAGCTCTCTGAACGATTCCCTCCGGATCATAGGCACCGCTGCCCACTTCATCCTTATGGTCAGGAATACCAAAAAACATCACACTGCCTACACCGGCTTTGGAAAGCTGTTCCAGTTTATACGGAAGACGGTCCAGGCTGTAACGGTACTGCCCGGTCATGGACGGAATTTCTTCTTCCTTATTTTCTCCTTCCATTACGAACATAGGATACATAAGAGAAGATTTATCCATTCTTGTCTCACGTACCATCTTACGAAGGTTTTCGCTACCTCTTAATCTTCTTGGTCTTTTTGTCAGTTCCATGATCATTCGCTCCTTTTCATATCCTCCACCAGCTTGACAAGACTGTCAATGGTGGCTTTTTCTGACATATATGCTTTCATTCCAAAGCTCTCAGCAGCCGCCTTCGTCTGTCTGCCGATGCAGGCCGCCTTAACCTTTGAATAATCCAGTCCTTTTGTTCCCTCCACAAATCCCTTCACAGTGGAGGCACTTGTAAACACCGCACAGCTGATCTGTCCTGTTTCAAATTCCTTCTTCTCATCGATGAGCTGGCTCTTTTCGTAAAGAGTCTGATAGGTCGGAACATCCTCGATCACAGCACCTGCCTGTGCAAGAAATGCCGTGAGCTTTTCATTGCCCTTTTCTGCCCGCGGGATAAGTATCTTTTCTCCACCGGAAAGAAGCTCTGAAAGTTCCTTTCCAAGAGTATCCCCGTCATATACCGACGGCACAAAATCTGCCAGCAATCCTCTTTCCTGCAGGGCCTTTTTTGTTCCCTCCCCAATCACGGCCAGACGAGCATTTCCCATGGCACGGATATCCTTTCCATGGCGGATCAGTTCTTCAAAAAATACCCTTACACCTGTAGGGCTGGTAAATACAAGCCACTGATATTCCTCCAGGTGATCCAGCGCTTTATAGAGACGGCTCTGGTCTTCCATGGGGACAGTACGGATCGCCGGAAGCTCCAGAACCTCCGCGCCTTTTTCACGAAGCTTGTCCGCAGTTCTGGAAACAAGCTCTTTCGGTCTTGTGACAAGGACCTTCCATCCTGAAAGCGGCAGTTCTTCATACCAGCCAAACTTCTCTGCCAGTGTACATACCTTACCCACCACAATGATCGCCGGTGTCTCGATCCCCTGGCGTTTCACCTCTTCTTCCAGGGTAGAAACTGTTGCTACGATCCGTTTCTGACCTGCTGTAGTTCCCTTCTGCAGGATCGCCGCAGGCATGTCCTTTTCCATTCCTGCACCTATCAGACCCTCGCAGATATCCGGAAGTGCGGACACGCCCATCAGAAATACAAGCGTTCCCCTTGTATCAACAAGTGCCCGGAAGTCTATATCATATTCTTCTCCGGCCCTCTTGTGTCCTGTAATGATGTGGACTGAAGAACAGAAATCCCTGTGTGTTACCGGAACCCCGTTATATGCCGGTACTGCAATGGAGGAAGTAACACCCGGAACAACCTCATAAGGGATCCCATTCTCCCGAAGAAGCTCCAGCTCCTCTCCTCCTCTTCCAAAGAGGAATGGATCTCCGCCTTTCAGGCGCACCACACGAAGACCCTTCTGTGCCTCCTCAAGAAGTACCTGATTGATATTTTCCTGACGCATGATATGGTGACTGGCACGTTTGCCTACATTGATCAGCCTGGCATTTTCCGGGATTCTTGACAGAACTCCCTGACCTACCAGACTGTCATAGACGACCACATCTGCCTGTTCCAGCACTTTGAGGCCTTTTAATGTAAAAAGGCCGATATCGCCAGGACCCGCTCCTACCAGCCATACTTTTCCTGTTTTCATCTGTTTTCTCCTTTTTTCCGAAGAGTTTCTGCCAGTTCCCTGCCTAAGCTTTCCGCATCTGCCTTATTGCCACGCAGTGTTCCTGTTACATAGGAACCGTCTTTTTCATTATAATAAAGCCCTCTGAGATAGATCTCATCCCCGAGAATTTCCGCATGGGCAGCCACCGGAGAAGAGCACCCTCCATCCAGGAGCTTTACAAAAGCACGCTCCGCACTTCCCGCGGTCCAGGCATCCTTATCACAGTAGCCCTCCAGGAAATCATAAGCTTCCCCTTTTCTTCCCTGTACAGCAAGGATTCCCTGACCAGCAGCCGGAATGATCTCATCTGCTGTAAAATACCGGTTGATCCTGGATTCCAGTCCAAGTCTCTTAAGGCCGGCAGCAGCCAGGATCAATGCACTGTACTGTCCTTCATCCAGCTTCCGGAGTCTTGTCTGAAGATTTCCGCGGATACTTCTGACATCCATATCCGGATACAGTTTTTTAAGCTGTAAGGTTCTCCTTAAGCTGGAGCATCCAAGGGGCTTGCTTTTATCAAGTTCAGAAGCTCCCTCAGGAAGAACCAGTACGTCTCTCGGATCTTCTCTTTTGGAAAAAGCCAGAAGCGGCAGCTCCTCCGGAACCTCCATAGGCATATCTTTCAGGCTGTGTACAGAAAGAATACTTCTTCCATCTATCAGTGCTTTATCCAGCTCCTTTACAAAAAGCCCTTTTCCGCCAACCTTATCCAGTGTACGGTCCAGAATGATATCCCCGGTAGTTTTCATAGTGAGGATTTCCACTTCCAGATCCGGATTTTTTTCTTTTATGTAGTCACAGACCATTTCGCTCTGCAGCACTGCAAGCTTACTCTCTCTGCTGCCGATCACGATCTTATCTCTCTTCATCTTCATCCTGCTCTCCCAATACTTTTTCCAGCGCATTCTGGATCTCTTCCCTTACACGCTTTGCTTTTTTGTGATCCAGTCCGCTGGCTGTAACTCCAACTACCATTTCATCCCGCATATATACGCCTGGGAAATAAAAATCACAGGCTTCCCGGTCGGAGGCTACATTAACATAAATGCCCTCCTCCTTACAGACACGGTGGATCTCATCATTCAGCTTCCAGTCATTGGTGGCTGCGATCACCATATATGCGTTGGCAAAGTCTGAACGTTTCACGGGACGGATATATAAAGTTACAGTTCCTGCTTTTCCAAGATCCATAAGCTCCTGGGTCACTTTTGTAGCCACTACCGTGATATTTCTTGTAAATTTCAGAAGAGTCTTTATTCTTCTGGTAGCAATATTACCACCACCTGCCACAACGATATTTTTATCGGACAGGTCTATAAACATGGGGAAATAAGGTTTATTCTTCATAAAGTTTCTCCAGTCCTTCCACACATTCCAGAAAAGCATCCTGGTTCAGACTGTCCCGAAGCCCGAAGATCAGCTTGTTCACAACCTTTCCGGCTGCAGTATCCACTGCTTTTTTCAGGTTTTCTCTGTCTGAATCCTCCATAGGAGTTTTCCGGAAGATTTTTTCGATCCTCAGGTTCAGATCTTCCACAGCATCCGCTTTGATCTCCTGGATGCGCGGGATGATATCACGACCTTCCAGCCACTGGAAAAATTCGTTCATCTGGGCCTTCACAATGGATCCTGCTGCTTCTAGGTTATCTGCAAGTTCCTTCGGTGTCTCGCCGGTTCGGAAGCTGTCCATATCATAAAGTGTGATGTTATCTTTTTTTCGGATCTCCGGATCAATATCTCTTGGAACTGCCAGATCGATAAGGATCATAGGTCGTTCCACACGTACATCCTCAAACAATTCTTCCGTCAGTGTATAATTGGGGCTTGCTGTTGCGCTGACCACCAGGTCACACTCCGGCAGATAATCCATTCTCTCACCATAATTGATCCTGCTGCATCCAACAGGAATGCTCACAACACCACTTCTGTACTGACGGATCGTAACCGTCACATCCGCTCCTGCTTCACGCAGTGTCTGGGCAGCCATCTTCCCCATCTCACCGTTTCCGATCACCATACAGACTTTATTGCGAACATGATAACCGCCCTCTTCCAGAAAACGGATGGCCTGATGGATCACAGAAGGATTTCCATGGGAAAACGGCACTTCCGTTTTGATCTTCTTGCCTGCAGTTACCGCCATACGGAAAAGCACCTCCAGAACACTGTCTGTGGTAAACTCATCCCTTGACATACTCAACGCATCTTTTACCTGGGTCAGAATCTGATCTTCCCCCAGGATCTGGGATTTCAGTCCGCTGGTAAGATAAAACAGGTGTTCCACCGCCTCTTCGTTTTCTCTGCTGGTAAAATACTTCTGGTATTGTTCTCCCTGCACACCTTTCAACGAGCAGAGCCACTGATACAGGTCCGGCTTCTCCTCATCTGCAGTACTTACCCACAGTTCCAGCCGGTTACAGGTCGACAGAATAATACACCCGCAGATCCCAGCTTCTTCTTTCAGCCTGCGCAGCGCCTCTCCGGTATTTTTACGGGTAAAAGCAAACTGCGCTCTGACATCTACAGGTGCCATATTATGATCGATTCCAATCATGAATATACTCATGTCCTACGTTTCTCCTTTGTTTCCACAATCTTTTATTATGATAAACATTTCCGTAAGGAAAGTCAACTACGATTGACAATGTCAGCCCTCCCTTTTATAATATCTTATGGTAGAAATTGCGGATCATCTTTATATTCCAGCGGAGAAATATAAAGAGTTTATCATAATCACCATAATTATCAGGATGGAGGAAATCCCCGTATGAACTCAGCTTCAAAAAAAGCGATCCTAGTAGTAAGTTTCGGCACAAGCTATGAAAACACCCGTAAGCTTACCATCGAGGCCATCGAGCACGATATTGCCGATGCATTCCCGGCCTGTCCCACCTACCGTGCATGGACAAGCAAAATGATCATTGCCAAACTGAAAAAGCGGGACGGTCTTACGATCCACACGGTAAAGGAGGCTCTGGAACAGATGCTTCTGGATGGTATCACCGATGTGATCGTACAGCCGACTCATGTGATCAACGGTATCGAAAATGATCAGATGAAAGCCGATGCGCTTTCATTTCGTGACCGTTTTTCCAGTATTGTTTTCGGAAATCCTCTTCTCACAACAGAAGAAGATAACCAGGCGATCGTCCGGGTAGTTGCAGATGAATTCCGGGACATGGATCCGGACACTGCACTTGTACTGATGGGACATGGAACAGAACACTACGCAAACACGGTTTATGCTGCTTTGGATTACCGTTTTAAAGATACCGGACATAAAAATATTTTTCTTGGAACTGTAGAAGCCTATCCGGCCCTGGACTCTCTTCTCCGGGCTGCCGACAGCTTTCATCCGAAAAAGATCGTGCTGGCGCCTTTCATGATCGTAGCCGGCGACCATGCACAGAACGATCTGGCCGGTGCAGATCCGGACTCCTGGATGAACCGTCTTTCTTCCGAAGGATATGAAGTCACCCCTGTACTGAAGGGACTTGGAGAATATCCCCAGGTCAGGCAGATCCTTGTGGAACATGTACAGCAAGCCATGAACGCTTCGGTCTGACAGAGATCAGATGATCCATATATATCCCTCATAAAAAAATGCACCGTGATCCATCCCTGGATCTTCCGGTGCAGTTTTTTATTTTTTATGAAATTACTTGAAATTCTGAAATTCCTGTTATTTATGCCATCAGTTCATCCAGTTTTGTCTTTACAGCAAGGATAAACTCTTTGCTGTTCAATACCTGTACCTCTTTCAGGGAAGTGATCAGTGCAAGATCCTTGGTCATCTTTCCGCTTTCAATGGTATCCAGTGTTGCTTTTTCCAGTTTTCCTGCAAAATCAGCAAGTGCTTCATTTCCGTCCAGCTCGCCTCTCTTGCGGAGAGCTCCTGTCCATGCAAAGATCGTTGCAACGGAGTTTGTGGATGTTTCTTTTCCCTCAAGATGACGATAATAGTGTCTCTGAACTGTTCCGTGGGCAGCCTCATACTCAAAATATCCCTTCGGGGATACCAGTACAGAGGTCATCATGGCAAGAGAGCCAAATGCGGAAGATACCATGTCGCTCATAACATCTCCGTCATAGTTCTTGCATGCCCAGATAAAACCGCCCTCTGACTTCATAACACGGGCTACGATATCATCGATCAGACTGTAAAAATAGGTCAGGCCGGCTTCCTCAAATTTATCCTTAAACTCTGCATCAAAGATCTGCTGGAAAATCTCTTTAAATCTTCCATCATATGTTTTGGAAATGGTATCCTTGCTTCCGAACCATACATCCTGCTTTGTGTCCAGTGCATAATTAAAGCAGCTTCTCGCAAAGCTCTTTACGGAATCATCAAGATTATGCATGCCACGGAGAACACCTGCTCCATCAAAATGCTGGATCAGCTCCTTACGCTCTTCTCCGTCTTCACCCTCAAATACAAGATATGCATCTCCCGGCTTGTCAATATAAAATTCTGTATTCTTATAGATATCTCCATATGCATGACGTGCAAGTGTGATCGGTTTCACCCAATTCTTTACACATGGCTCGATTCCCTTTACAACGATCGGCGCACGGAATACAGTTCCATCAAGAATAGCACGGATCGTTCCGTTTGGACTCTTGTACATTTTTTTCAGGTCATACTCTTCCATTCTGGCTGCGTTTGGCGTGATCGTGGCACATTTTACGGCTACTCCGTATTTCTTGGTTGCTTCTGCTGCATCAATGGTAACCTGATCATCTGTCTCATTTCTGTGCTCAAGACCAAGATCATAATATTCTGTATTCAGTTCCAGATACGGTGTGAGAAGTTCATCCTTGATGATCTGCCACAGGATACGTGTCATCTCGTCTCCGTCCATCTCAACTAAAGGTGTCTGCATTTTGATTTTTTCCATATTATTTTCTCCTTTTGAGGTTTATTCTCCTGTTCGGATTCCAGGTGCTCTTTCCTTTAGAATCTTTCTTCAGCACTTTTACTGTACATTGTACTCATATTTTCCGGTTCCGTCAACGCTTTTGTGCTTTACCACACTATGTTTATAAGAATTGTATAATAATTCAGCCTGCCAACAGTTTTTCACAGTTAAATTTCCCCCATCCCTGCTGATTTCTGGGAAGTCCCATATCTTCTGCATTTTCTCTTAACAACATCTTTACCTCCACATTAGAAAGCCGGGGATCTTTTTCCAGAAGGCAGGCGATCCCTCCTGACACCAGAGGCGTCGACATGGAGGTTCCGCTTTTGAGCCCATATGAGTACGGCAGTCCCGGTGCACAGGCAATGACCTGGCTTCCCGGCGCTACCAGATCCGGTTTGCACACACAGTCAAAAGTAGGGCCTCTTCCGGAAACTGCCTTTCTGCCATTCAGCATATCACTGGAGCCTACGGTAATGATCTTCCGGCTGCTTCCCGGTGCTGTTACCGTGCCGGCCCCCGGTCCCTGATTTCCTGCTGCAGCTACCACCACAAATCCCAAATCCCAAAGTTTTTCCACTCCTTCAAGAAGATCTGTCTGTTCCTTATGATCCCGGGATGTTGTTCCCACTGAAATATTAACGATACGGATATGATAAATGCTTCCAAACTCCATGATCCACCGAAATGCCCGCATCACATCCTCCCTGCTTCCGTTCCCGAAACGATCCAGAACCTTCAGAGCAGCGATACTGCAGCCAGGTGCAGCCCCTTTATATTTTCCACCTGATGCAGTTCCGTCCCCTGCAAGGATCCCGCTGACATGAGTCCCATGTCCGTTATCATCATAGGGGCTGCGTCTGACTCCTGTAAAATCACGAAACACGGAAATACGGCTGCCAAAATATGAGGAAAAATACCGGTATCCAGAACCGCCACGCCTATCCCTTTTCCTGTATACATCCTTTTATACCTTTCCAAAGCTCTCCCGTCGGACAGCTGACCTTTCTTTAGCTTATTCTGCGGACATCTTTCCCGCTACTCGTTTTATATAAAAAGACCCCGGGATCTTACATCTGAATCCCCGGGATCTTTGCTGTATATTTTATTTAGTTTCCTCTTCCTGTACGGAAATTAACTGTTTTCTGGATCTG
>OCPT01001733.1_pt1 | contig 11563 bp, 17 predicted proteins | sample 1538741 | NCBI WGS metagenome assembly OCPT01 (sample SAMN04571723, study PRJEB22368) | human gut metagenome | biome: human gut; material: stool | host: Homo sapiens | place: Luxembourg | collected 2012-12-06 | reverse complement strand
TCTTCTTTTCGTCCATCAATTAATTTACCTGAGTAAAATAAATTACTGATGAGTTTTGCTATTTGAGAGCACATTCGATATTGAGTATCAAGAAAAAGTGCATGGTTACTTTGCTCAAATAAATCGTTTATATACATATGTTCGTGGAGGTTATTGTTTGTGATACTTTCTATAACTGAACGTTCTTCTGTTGAAAAAATTGGAGGCAATTGTTTTGGGTCGCCGACTAGTACTGCTTTATTACTAACTGAAAGAGGCATCAGTATTTCTGGTAAAGTTGCTTTACAAACTTCATCAATAATGACGATATCGAAGAGTTCATTTAGGTTATTGAAGTTATATGCGCCAACGCGATTACAAGTCATCCCGACTAAATTTGAAGACAAAAATAATGATTTTTCTGTACTTCGTATATTTTCTGTATGAATGAAAGAATCTTTCAAAACCTTAGCAATCTCTTTATTTGTTACGTTATAATCAATCCAAGTTGAGTAGTTATCTAGTATCGTTTCTGTTGTGAAGTCTTGTATCGAGGAGCTTTCCTCTTTATCCTGAATTCGGATTATTCTCATATCATTGTCAAGTTGAGCTACTCTCTCTAAAACATTATTTACAGCAATATGAGTTTCAGAACAAACTAATATCCTGATATCTGGATTACTTCTATAAAGCTGTAAGCAAGTTTCAGCAATTACTTGAGTTTTTCCAGTTCCTGGTGGTCCTTGTATCAAAGTTAAAACATTATCAGAAATTGCTGCTTTTACGGCTAATTTTTGGGAGGCGTTTAGATTTATATTCCATCTAAGATCAGAATAAGTAATCTTTGGTGCAGAAGGTTGAAGAAAAGATAAAAGAACATTTGGATTTAAAACAGCACCATACTGAATAGAAGTAATTGTTGTCAATTGTCTTTTGATTTTTGTTTGATCACCAGGTTTGTCCTGCGTCAGTTTCAACATTTCCGTCAAAAATAATTTCCAATGATTGAGATGGTCTGCCCATTTATTAACTTCTATTTTCACCTTCATCACCAACTTTACAAATAACAAAATCAATTGAATTATTTAAAAATTCAAGATTAACTTTAGGAAGAATTGTCTTTAAGATTGCCGTCTTAAGTTGCCTAGAATTTCCTCCTTCAACTGGAATAATCAGATGACTATCAGGAGCAAGTTCCTTTGGAAACTGAAGCTCGTAATTGTTATAGTGGCATTCTTGGATGAGTGAATTGATGGGGTCAGAAAGCTTATCTACTTTTAAATTTAATATTGTTTTTCCTTCTTCTTAGCTTGTTTACTTTTACGTGCCTCTTCTTTCTTTTGTTCTTTATTTCGTTTTCTAAGTTCTTTTTTTGTCAATACTGGTTCTTCAATTAAACCTGGCATATCATTTCCTCCATAAACATTATTCTTCCCTATTCTACAGAACACTATAGGGCGTTCGTAACCCAGTGACACCTATTAGCTACTCATACTTCTCCATGATTTTGACTATTTACTTCGATTTAGGGCTCTCTGTCCTTGTCTAGCTACTTAAAAATTGATACAATCAAATAAATACAATCGCAATAATCTTTTTTAGGAGGGTTTTAGGATGCTAGAGTTTTTACAAGATTTTTATTTTTCACTTTATATAAGCACTTGGACCTCGTTTAAATGGTTACTTTGTTCCGCACTCATCGGTATTGCCTGCTTACTAATCAACCTTCTTTTTTCTATGATAAGCGTGGCTGCAGAAAATGTTTGGCTTAAATTTTCTTTGTCTTTAACTGGAATCTTTGCACTATTTTGTTTATTGATGACACTTCATGGTATTATCCATTCTGTAGGAATAATAATAGGGGCTGTCTCTGGTTTCTTTTTCCCAGTATTTGGTTTACTTATTGTCTGTGGTATTATTCTATTCATCATTAGTCTTTTCAATCCTCTGTTCCTCTTCTTTTTAGTTAAGAAATAATAAAACAAGCCAATTTAAAGGCTTGTTTCAGAATGAAGACAAACATCAAAAATGATGTTTGTCTTTTTTATATTCACACTTTCTTTTATTATACTCCTTCAAAGCAAGAAAAGTCCCCAGAAGTATAACTTCTGAGGACTTTGTCTTCAATCTGAGAACCTTACACAGTAAGGCTCTAGTTGCTTTATTAGGCTTCATTGCGAGAAAAGGTCATACTAAAGGCACAAACCACGATGGCAATCCCAATAATCCACGCATCTACTGTAGGATGAGGGAAAAAGTTTGGCACACCGTAGGTAAAGAACCTCTCTCCAAAGAGGAAAGTGCCAACATCTCGTAGTAGACCTGATGTTTTTTCAGGTTCATTAAAAGCCGCCTGATCACAGAGAAAAACAATTCCCATAAAGATAAAACCAAGCATGAGCTTAGAGACAAACCAGATCACAAATACCCCAATGGTGGACCCGATGAGGTTGAAAAAGAGTTTTGTGAGAAAGACAGGTGTCATGACAAGAAATACCCCGCCTCTCCTAATCCAACCAAAGGTAGATCCCAGCAAAGCTTTAAAGAGAGACCTCTTGATTGGGTGATAAGTAACAACACCACTATCATCGTCTTTACCGACAATATAACGATCTACCAAATACTTTGCATGCTCCAGTTCTTCCTCTGACGGTTGCCGTCCATTGATGGCTTCAAAATCTTGTCGATAGGTCGCTTCATCAAAAGCTTTTGTCATCTTCCTCACCTCTCAAACGATTCTTAAGTTAGTCTTAGTATAGCTATAAAATGCCTAAAAAACAAGCTGTTCTCCACTGAACTTAGAAATTAATGCATTCATGGTAGCCACAATCGCTGTAGCGACTCCACCTGAAATAACTGCGTTCACTCCACCAGAGATCATGGAAGTCGTTCCCTGATCCATCATTTGTGGATTGCCGTTTTTACGCCCTGCAAAATAATCGAAGGCACTTGTTAAGAGCCATCCGAATCCCATAGCAATAATAACTCTTGTTGCAACTTGCATCGTTGATTTTCCTCTTTTTTGCACAAAAAAATAAGGCTTCAAGCCTCTTATTGTTCGTTTTAGTTTCTTGCAGCCTAGTAACTATCAAAAAACACTAAAAACCTAGCACAAGTGTCTAGGCTCCTAGCGTGTTAAAGTATTGATAGAGACAGTATAACACATTCCCTAATCCCCAACCTTAAAGCCTGTATCCTTATTCTTGTTTACGACAAGCAATCTCTTCTAGTTCTTTGTCCACCATTGCCGATACCTTACAAGCACACCAAAAGACAAGTCCAAAATGAGTGAACAAAAAAAGAGAGCCTAAGCTCTCAAATTAGATATATATTCTGTCTGATACTTGATTAGGAAACATGCGATGAAAAACATCTATAATTTCTTCAGAATAAGGTTAAATAGCTCTTCTAGTTTATCTTTGTCTCCGTAGACAGTGCCGTCCATATACAAGTGATAAATCACGTCGTCAGTTCCAATTGAAATATCACACTCATAACCTTTTGAAAAAGCTAAAGAACGAATGACCTCACGTTGTGTTCTACCATTACCTTCACGAAATGGATGGAAGTAATTTAGATTATCTAAAATCTCCGCCAAAGACTTGATGATATCCTGTTTACTATTTGTATTTTGGTAAAATTCAAATAGTAAATGGTTTAAATATTTTTCCGCCATATCAAACGACTGAATGGGCATAAAAGCATCTCCACTCTTGGAAATATTAACTTTCCGATAATGCCCTGCCCATGAATAAATGTCACTAAACAGATATCTATGAATCTTGAGGATATCAGAGACAGTATGAACTTCGATAGGATGAAGAAATAGCTTCAAGCTCTGACTAGCAACTAATTGATATTCTAACTCTCTTGCTTTTATTACATCTTTCTCATTAAATTTATTAATTAAGACCGATGAATTTTTGTAAGTATAGAGATAATCAGGGTCAATATAGTCATAGCTCTCATAACTTTTACGTCCCATTATGCAACACCCAAAGCAATCGCTTCATCTCTCAATCTTTCAACATCTCTAATGCTCGGTTGCCAGCCTTCAATCATATTGGTACTTAGAGCATACCAAACACTTTTAAAAACTTGTTTATTGGTAAAAGAAACACCCATAATAGTCATCTTTTCTGTGTTTACGTCTAGAGTCATTAGCCACCTCCTCATGCTACTATTATACCATATATTTACAATCTGTAGCTTTGCCATTACTCAACACCGTCTAAAGAACTTCGTGTAGTCAACACCAAAAACTAACACAGTTCTATCAATCCATCATTATTGTGACAATGTTTCCTCTGTTTACCATTAAGTTTTAAAAGGCACTATAGTTACTTTAAAATACAATACCTTATATTTCATTGATTAACTGTGTAAAATAACTTGGAAAGTCATGTAATCGATTTTTTAACTCAGTTGACTTATTCCTGATTTCATTTCTAATTTGCACCTTACTTACAGAAACAATATTTTGCCCAATAAGTTGAGCTACAACTCTATCTGAAAAGCCTAATTCATAGATACTTATTTCTTTTTCAAGAGATAAACCATATTTCAATCTCTTTATCAGCATAGCTAATATATCCATTTTTTCGCCAGCTAGTTCTTCAAGAATATTATTGATTCCATTTAAAACCATCGATGTTTCATACCCTAATCCATTATCACAAATGGAAATAACATCTGATAATTCTATTGATTTCAATTTTCCTCTTTTTTCAATACTAACTACTTCTTTAGTACAACTTTCCAATATTTGGGAATAAGAAATACCACCAATCCAGAGTTGTGAAATATAGTTTAAATTTCCTATATCTAATTTTCGTAGTTCTTTGTTATTTGAAAAATCTCTGATAACCTCAATTAATAAACTTAATAAGCCACCTACAGTTTCACAATTTAATATGACATCTTTATGATTTTGAACCCACTTTTTTAGTTCCTCAGAACTGAATAATCCAATTGAGTTTTTTGCAACTATATCATTTTGTACTGAACTTGTAATTACTCTATCCTTAACTATTATAAACAGCTCCTTTATCTTTCTTTGCTCTTCCTCATTACCTAAAAAGTATCCAAAAGTACTTTCAGCCAAGCTGTCAGTTTCCATTTCACCAGCACACATAGAAGCAATATAATTTTCAATTGCTATCAGTGTTTCCTCAATCTGATCTATTTTAGAATTGAAATCCTGTAAATAAGGACTCTTTTGTCTCTTTAATTCTGATAAAATACTATTAACTTTTGTTCGGTACGCCACATTATCATTAAACCTTTCTTGAATCAGATTCCAGAAATCAAATTTCCTGGTCCCATGATTATAATTAGTCGAAACTACTGAATTAAACTTTATCTTTAAGCTCATCATCCGAACAATAATTTCTTCTAAATTGTTTTGCCCACTCTTCAAAAATTTCTGGTTCATCTTGAATATCTAAGTTAAAAACCTCTATCTCCTTCCCTTCATCAGTAATAATTGGTTCTTCTGGTTTTAGATACCTCATATAATTATGCATCTCTGCCATTCCTCTTACGTAACTCCCTCAACAGTTCCTGCCCAACCTTCATCATCTCTTTCTCCACCTTACTCCATTTCCCAAAGAGACATTCTTGTAAGACGACTGCCGCAGTTGAAACTTCGTCTGTTTTAGAATCATATATGCAGCTTCTATCTCTTTGGAAAATTTGAATTTGCTCAAAACACTTCTCGTTTTCCAACGCTCTGACATTCTCAACCAAATGATTAACAATGTAATCATGATGTTCCTTAGGCGTTGCTCTAGCTTGATTTGGATCTTTAGCATAGAGCTCCTCATAACGTATCAAAGTGCTGAGATAGGACAACTCTGGTTTTGTCGCAATTAATGCTAGTGATACCTGATAGCCTCTTGATTTCAACAATTGAGCTGTTTGTCGTGGGACATCTGTTGTTCTTAACGTTCCTTCGATTAGTAAGTGGAAGCCTAACTGACTTAGTGCGTCGACCAGTGTTTCTACCATTTTTCCAGCAAATCCTATGGTATAGTCAACACTATCTTTACCGTATTTTTCCTGCAATTCTAGATAATGAGGATGCTGAGAGCGATAGCTATCGCCATCAATAATAATGATATTCCCACGATATTCTTTTTGTTTAATGCGATGAATCGTTGTTTTTCCAGCACCACTTTGACCACCAAGCAAGATGGCTTGTGGTTGTTCTGAAACAGTTTTCCCACGAGTTAGGGTACGAATATTTCTCTTTACAACATGTTGAAAGTCAGAATCACTAAAGTCTTCAAGTTTCATTAGGCTAACACCTGATGACGAGTCATCACCAACATACGCTCAATACCATCTAAATAGCCATCATAACGCTCCAATTCCTCAAAAGTATCTGCGAGATAAATTTGAGTATTGATGATATCAGCCAAATCGGCACTCATCAAAATCCATGGATTTGTCTCGTCATCAAAAGCGATGCCATGCTTATCTTGGTAGCGATAAAGTTCTGAAAGGATAGCAGCGCCACGTTCTTTAATCACTTCCATTTTGAGAGTCAGCTGGTAATCTTCTACAGGTGTTAACATTTTATCTTCTCCCACGATATCAACATATGACACGTTAAACTTTTGACAAATACGATCAATCAACTCTGTCGAAACTGCACTGGTTCCATTCTCATAGCGACTTAAGCTATTGCGTGAAATACCTACAATTTTAGCAAATTCTGGTTGTGTTAAACCATGTGTTTTTCGTAAAGATTTTATGTTATCTCCAATCATAGGATACCTCCTCATTTTCTTTTATTATACCATAGAAAGCAAAAACGCACCAAATTTGGTACGTTTAGACCTTTATTTTATAGCAAAATAAAATATTATCTTATTCATCATCTTAATAGAGATATTTCATGTAAAGAAGTCGTGTCCCCCAAAATGCTACTTTTACACTTTAAAAGACACGACTTTGTAGTGTAAAGACAACATTTAAATGTAAGTTTTCTTGTCTGCAAAGGCGTATAAACAAATAGGGCTGTACAGTGAGCAATACTGGGCAGTTTTGTCTCAATCAAGAATAGACAAATAATCATCTAATCGTTCATTCACATCTGTTCTCAAGTCTGAAAACTTCTATCTCCATAAATGGAGAAACTTAACCAAAGATAGTATAACAGATATTGTCAATCTTATATCATATTTTATAATGAAACTAGAATTCAACAGAAATTAAATGACCAGTCTCCTGTAGAGTACAGAAAACTGGTCGCATAAGAGGGTTTTTCTCTTGTCCCATTATTGGAGTGTAGTGCCGCTCGTCCAATCGTTTTTAATGTATCTGTTAATTAAAGCAACTCTTACAAAAAATCAAAATAGTTCTTCACATCCTCCACATACCCATGCTTTTCAATTAAACTAGCTAACAAATCTCTATTATGGCCTTGGTAATTGTCCTCTCGCCGCAATTCTTCATACATTTCGATAAAAGGAAGGCCTTTGGTCTTGGCTGATTCTAGCTCTGCTTCATAGTCATAGGCAACTTTTCGAAATTGAAGATTGACCAATTCACAATTTTCAACCTCAAGTAAGGCATACTGAGCTCGGTGATTTTTCAGCCCTTCCCAGTCAAAATAAGGCATACCAATCGAACCTGGATTGATGATTTGTTGACCTTGACTACCATAACGCAGAAGCTGTTTATGGACATGTCCATAAACAGCTACATCAGTAGTTTCATCAAATAGCTGGTCAAATTTTTCTGTACCATTTTCAACTAGCAAATCACCACCATAATTTTTCTCAGGTAAATTATGAGAAAGAGAAAAGCGCAAGCCTTCAACTTCTTTCTTGGCTACCATAGGTAGCTTTCTCAACCAATCAATATGCTCTGGGTTTAGGCGCTCCATCAGATATTGGGTCATCCTGAGAAGCTGAATTTCTTGGGGATCCTCTAAACCATATTGCCCATCTAAAGCCTCTAAAACACAATCATCCCAGTTCCCTCGAACGGATGCTGTAATGGGTAGATCTTTCAAAAGAGCCACCAAGTCATTTGTTCCCGGACCAGGAAGAAAAATATCTCCCAAAAGCCAATATTCAGTCGCTCCCAAATTTTTAGCGTCCTCAAGCACTCCAGCTAAGGCCGTCGTGTTGCCATGTATGTCTGATAAAATTGCAATCTTATGGTTCATTTTCTGCTCTTTCTTTAGTGGATAACTTTCGGTTTATTCAATCCACTCTTATATTTTTGTTCTTCATTATAGCATAAAATCGCTAGAAGATTTTCACTTGACAATATTCTTTTAAAAATATGTCAAAAATAGTTGACATTTTATTTTAAGAAGAATATACTATAGTCAAATATATACGACACATTCTAAAAAGGAGAAAGAATGAACCGTGTGAAAGAATTCCGCAAGGAACTGGGAAAGTCCCAACTCGAACTGGCCAAGGATATCAGTGTCTCTAGGCAAACCATCAACATGATTGAAAACGACAAGTACAATCCTACTCTGGAACTCTGTCTCAATCTCGCTCGTAGTCTCCAAACAGACCTCAACAGTCTCTTTTGGGAAGATGATTTTTAACAAGAAGGAGAAAGAAATAATGAAGAAAGAAACTCTCACTGAAAAACTTATGAAACGAACCTATGGCATTTCAGGACCACTTGATGAACACAAACAACGCGAGGCTGATCGCATTGGAAATAAAATCTTTATGGTTCTCTTTTACCTCATGATTTTTGGCAATCTCATTCCCTTTGTTCTTGCTTATAAATATCCCCAAATTGTCGCTTTCGGATATCCAATCATTATTTTTCTGATTTCCATGATTTGTGCAGTCTTTGTCACCACTCAAACTAAAAAAACTGGTATTACTGCCATTGACCCTGATATGTTGAGCCAGAAAGAAAAGAAACAGTTACGCTACCCTGGCCTTAAAGCGGGACTTGTCTATGGAGCTTTTATGTTCTTTGGAATGCCACTTCTCAATGTCTTAACGGATGATAACAAGAACTATCTTAGGTCCCTTTTCAATCTAGGTCATTTCACATCAATTCTTTTCGCAGCTTTCCTTTTCGGATTAATGATGCAAATTGTCGTTTGGCTTCGCATTCGCAAAGCCAAGGAAAATCAAGACGACTAATAGGAGGAAAATTATGAAATCACCATTTTGGTATTGTTGTAAACACTACATATGTATGGATGAATACTCTCAAATTCAATATGGAACTTTGCTAGTTTGGTAATGATATCCTCTGTGTTCTCGTGATACTCTATGAGTAGTTGCTCCATTTTTGGTCTAATCATGTAGGGCTGAGCTGGCTGATTAGGGCGCCCATAATACGAACAGGAACATTTCGATAGACGCCTCTATCATCCTTTTTGCCAGATAATACGAGGTAATGAATATCCTTTATTATTTTTTCCGTCAAAGGTATTTTTCAGAGACTAGGCTTTGTACATATTGGAATGCTTCCTTATGACCAATAGCTTCTAAATGGTCCTTTAAAGGTTTCTGATCAATGGTTAACCCCTCAACACCATATCAGTCTCTCTTAAAGTCATGGTATTACCTTCAATGGCGTTCGAATTATAGGTGAACTCTACTAAAAACTGCTCGTTAAGACGTTCCACCTCACCTTCAGTCATCGGCCTTCTTTTAGATAAATCTGTTTTCTTTTCCTCTATGGTCTTTAAGAGGTTAGAGCCTTTTTTTAATCTTCCATCAGCTGGCTTCTTTGCACTAGCAGGTATTTTCCAAAGCTTACCATCTTGAAATGCCCCATCAATTTTGCCTTGAGAACAGAGGGTACGAATGCGCCTTTCAGATACTCCCCATTTAATAGCAGCTTCTTTTACGGTCATAAACATTATAGTCTACCTCATTTCTGCTTATTAATATATCATTTGCGGAACAATAGAACTGCTTGTTAGTCATTGAAAATGGTTATCTGTGGGTACTTGCAAATATTCCAACCAGCCCTGATCAGGGATACGGCAGAGGGTCTAAGAAGAACAACCAAACAAATTTCAAGCCCTTACCTTTAGTACCTTCTATAGAACTCCGCATAGTCAACACCAAGAACTGCAGCCATTCTATCCACCCAACGTTCTTGTGGTAGAAAGTGCTCTTTTTTGTAATGATACAGTTTGCAATACAAGCGCCAAAATTCGCTTGGGTAATGGTACTCTCCTACAAACATCTGCCTAACGAGCTCCGCAAAAGTCATCTCTCTCTCGGCTAATAACAGTGTGACATTATCCCAAAATAAACTGCCCATGATAAGCCTCCTACTCTTTGCTCTAGCTGTTGCACTTATTCTTGCAATTTATCAAAACTAAAAAAAAAAAAAACGACTTCACTCAATTAGGATAGAAGTCGATTTTTCATGAGTTTGTCGAAATATCAAAAATGTCACCATGACTTTTAGTAAAATCTTAAAATTGTTGAAATAACACAATGATTGCCGATAAAATCATAGCAATACCACCGATTTGATTGATTCGTTTTTCAGATTGACGACCTAATAAATCTCCTATTTGAGAGGCAAAAAAACTATATAAATAATCATTGATTAGCCCAACTGTTAAATAAGTCATACTTAAAATTCCCATTTGTAATAGAAAAGAGGCTTCTTGCTTAATAAATTGAGGAATAAAAGAAGCGAAAAAAATAATATTTTTTGGATTCAAGAAAATGAGGAGAAATCCATTCTTAAAGGCTTCTTTTCGAGTTACTGGGGTTAGACTGTCAGTCCTATCCTGTGATTGATTAGCTTCAATCAAACTTTTTATTCCTAAATATATTAAGTAAATAATGCCAAGTATACGTAGACTAGCATACAAAAGAGAGGATGTGCTGAGAATCGCTCCTACACCAATGAAAGATAGTAGTAAACAAAGTAATCCACCCCAAAAGCTACCCCAAACAATTCCGTAGGCTACCTTCTTTCCATGTGACATGCTAGTAGTGATAAGATAGGTTACAGTCGGACCAGGTGGGGAAATAAGCAAAATACATGCAATGATATAAGACATCCAAGATGATAGAGTCATAATTCTACTTCCTTTATTTTTCTATATTTAATTTCATTTTTGGTTAACCCAAACAATATTACTGGTAATTGATGATGAACAAATCTTTTTGGAGTTAAAGGTTCTGTCATTTTTGATAAAAAGTCTAGTAAATTATCTTTATTATTTGAAGCATATATCGTATAAAAGTTTCCTGAATTCCAATTTACTATTGCATAATCAAAAAGTTCACTTAAAATAGCTGTAAACTCTTCTAATGTAACTAGACCATTATGCATATCACCTAACACATTTTCTCTTTTTTTATATCTACTTGAGAGAAAAATAATTTATTTTTTTCATTATCCTGTGCAAATTCAAAAGTAACGAGATTTTTCTTGGTTAAACGTCTAACACTCTGAGTAATAGCACTCCTTGAGACTTCAAGTAACTCAGATAATTTTACTAGATTCACAGGCTGATTCCGACCTATCAGGTCAATCAAATGGACTTCATTAATAGTGATTGATTTATCAATACTATTTCTATGCTGATTCTTTTTCAACCGTTCAAAGGCTA
>OCPT01001715.1_pt1 | contig 11673 bp, 8 predicted proteins | sample 1538741 | NCBI WGS metagenome assembly OCPT01 (sample SAMN04571723, study PRJEB22368) | human gut metagenome | biome: human gut; material: stool | host: Homo sapiens | place: Luxembourg | collected 2012-12-06 | reverse complement strand
GGCGGCATGGGCGGCGGCAGCAGCCATGGCGGTGGAGCCGGACGCGGACGCTGATGCTGATTCGATAACTAAAAAGGCACCGTGCTTCGAGCAGAAGCACGGTGCCTTTTGCTTTATTTCGGCTGGTTACTGTCCTTGATGAACTTCATAATACAGCATCCCATCACGATGACAGGAAGCACGATTCGCAGGCCCATCGGGTCGTCCCAGCTGATGAACTCGTCTATAAAGTACCCTGCGAGCCATGCCGCCAGTGTAAAAACGGTTGCCCATCCATAACTCATATTACCGCCTCCAATCTTACTTGATGCAGCTCGAGCAGGGGCTGTAGCCAGCGGCCACAGCTTCATCATAGCTCGAGAACAAAATCTGGTTCTTCTCTGCCGGGAGGTTGGCGCAGCTGGGCAGATGGAACTTTTTGCTGTTCACGTTGCCGATATAGGCCTGCTGGGCCGTGCTGGATGCTGCCGGGTCGGTGGGGTTCAGCTCAACGTCGGTGGCGAAGTGTTCCGTTGCCACCGTGTAGTTCTGGCCGTCACTGGAAACGGTGATCGTCCCCAGCAGGTCGGTGCGGTAGACGTCCACCTTTGCGTCCCGCAGGATGCTTAACGTCTCCTCGTGGGGGTGGCCGTACTTGTTGCCTGTGCCGCAGGAGATGACGCCCATTTCCGGCAGCACTGCGTTCAGAAACAGGTAGCTGGTGCTGGTGCTGGAGCCGTGGTGCCCTACCTGCAGCACATCGGCTTTCAGGTTGGCACCGCTGTTTACAAGGTCAGTCTCGGCGGTATTTTCCATGTCGCCGGTCAGCAGAAAGCTGGTGACGCCGTAGTCGATGCGCAGCACCAGCGAGGTGTTGTTGGTCTCGCTGTACTGCGTTACCGGGCCCAGCAGGGTAACGGTGGCGCTGCCCAGCGGCCAGACGGTGCCCACGGAGGGCACTTCCAGCTGCAAGCCCTGCTGCTGGGTGTACTTGACAAAATCGTTGAAGCATTTGGTGCTGCCCTCGGTCACAGGGCTGTAAGCGTGCCCCGCCGGGAATTTTGCCATTACGGCGGCAAGCCCGCCTACATGGTCCTCGTGGGCGTGAGAGCAGAACACATATTGCAGCTGCTCCACCCCCTGCTTTTGCAGGTAGGATACCACCAGACTGCCGTCGTCCACATTGCCGCCGTCGTAGAGCATGAACTGTCCGTCACACTCCACCAGCACGCTCAGCGCCTGCCCCACGTCGATGAAGTGCATCTGGAAGGCGGCGTCCTGCCCGTCGGAAGGCGTCGTTTCGGTCTGAGAAGCTGCCGGGTTCGGCATGACGTCGCCGCTGCCTCCCGGGACGATGGAAGAGGTGTCACAGCCCACGAGGCCCAGCGCAAGGGCTGCGGCCAGCGCCAGCGCAGCGAGGCGGCTCATGAGCGTTTGAGCGGTCACTTTTTCTTTTTTGAAGTTTTCCACGATGTATTCTCTTTCTGTTGATTGCTTTTCGGTTTATGCGCAGGAGCCGAATGGGGCGCAAAACGTGCGCCGGGGCTGGGCTGACGGCCTGCCGGGGCGGCGGAGCGGCTCTGCGGCTTGCCGCCCTTTCCTCTGGGCCGGACGGTGTAGGTGCCGTCGCTGTGGATGGTCACATCGGCGGCCTCGGCTCTGCGGGCCGAACGCTGGACCGCAATGCGGCCCTCAGCGGGAACCAGCAGGGGGATGAGGTCTTCGCGGTGGGTCATTTTCAGCGCCTTGATGACCTTTTCGGCGTTGCGGGGCTCATAATACTGGAGCAGGGCGCGCTGAAGCGCCTTGCCCTCAGCGGTCTTTTCCACAAACACCGGCTTCAAAGTGTAGGGGTCGAGGCCGGTGTAGAACATACAGGTGCTCACGGTGCCGGGCGTGGGATAAAAATCCTGCACCTGCTCGGGGCGCATATGGTTCTTGTAGAGGTATTCGGCCAGATAGACGGCATCCTTGAGGGTGCTGCCCGGGTGGCTGGACATGAGATACGGCACGAGGTACTGCTTTTTTCCTGCCTTCCTGCTCAGCTCGTAGAACTTATCCTTGAACTTGTTGAAGGTTTCGATCGGCGGCTTGCCCATGTAGGCGAGGGTGTTGGGGGCGCAGTGCTCCGGCGCGACTTTCAGCTGGCCGGAAACGTGGTACTCCACCAGCTCCTTAAAGAAAGTGTCATCGGGGTCGGCCATCAGGTAATCGAAGCGGATGCCGCTGCGGATGAACACCTTCTTGACGCCGGGCAGCTCCCGGACGCGACGGAGGATTTTCAGGTAATCGCTGTGGTCCACGATCATGTGGGAACAGGTGGTGGGGGCGAGGCAGTGCTTGCCGCCGTTGCACATACCCCGCAGCATCTGCTCGCGGCAGGATGGGAAACGGAAGTTGGCGGTGGGGCCGCCGATGTCGTGGATGTAGCCCTTGAAATCCGGCTCGTGGGTCATCCGCTCTGCTTCGGCCACGATGCTGTCGGCGCTGCGGCTGGTGACGCGTCGGCCCTGATGCAGCTGGATGGCGCAGAAATTGCAGCCGCCGAAGCAGCCGCGGTTCTGGATGATGGAGAACTGCACCTCCCGGATGGCAGGCACACCGCCCATGGCCTCGTAGATGGGGTGGTAGCGGCGGGTGTAAGGCAGGGCGTAGACCTTATCCAGCTCCCAGCGGACGAGGGGCTTTGCGGGGATGTTCTGCACGAGGTACTTCTCGCTCTGCTTCTGGACGATGATATTGCCGCTGACGACGTCCTGATTGTCCATCTGGATGCGGCAGGCTTTCGCATAAGCCACCTTATCGGAGGCGACCTTCCTGAAGCCCGCGCACTCCACATACCGCTCGGGCAGGTGGTCGAAGTCGGTCAGGTAGCAGGTGCCGTCCACATCGGTGATGCTCTCCACCGGCTCCCCTGCCGCCAGACGGCGGGCAATTTCCACGGTCTGGTGTTCACCCATGCCGAAGCTGATGATGTCCGCGCCAGAGTCCTCGGCGATGCTGGGCAGGACGGTGTCCAGCCAGTAGTCGTAGTGGGCAAAGCGGCGGAGCGATGCTTCCAGACCGCCCAGAATGACGGGCAGGTCGGGGTATGCCTGCTTGGCAAGTCTGGTGTAGACGGTGGCGCTGCGGTCGGGCCGTGCGCCGCCCTTGCCGCCGGGCGAATACTCGTCCTCCGCGCGGGGGATCTTTGCGACGGAATAGTGACTCACCATGCTGTCCACATTGCCGCCGCCGATGAAGAAGCCGTACTTCGGCTTTCCGAACCGCTTGAAGTCCTCGCAGTCGGTGTAGCGGGGCTGGGCCAGCACGCCCACCTTGTAGCCCTCGGCTTCCAGCAGGCGGCTGATGATGGCGGTGCCAAAGCTGGGGTGGTCCACATAGGCGTCGCCGCCCACCACCACGAAGTCCAGCTGGTCCCATCCCCGGGCCTCCATGTCGGCCCGGCTGATGGGGAGAAATTCGGTGTAATGTTCCATAGTTATCCTTTTTCTTTCATTATGCCTGCCCTATACAGCAGGGCTCTATTGCTTCCGAAATCAAAAATTCTATTCCTATTCATCCAGCGTGAGCCTGTCCGGTACGCCAGTGGCTTCCCTGGTAGGGGAGCTGGCAAAGCCGTCCGGCTTTGACTGAGAGGTTATTCATCCGGCTGATTCATCTGCATTTCCAGCCACTGCTGGCGGCTGATGAGGACAGCGCGGGGCTTTGCGCCCTCGTAGGGGCCGATGATGCCCTTTTCTTCCATCTCGTCCATGATGCGGGCGGCGCGGGCATAACCCAGCTTGCAGCGGCGCTGCAGCAGGCTGGTGGACGCCTGGCCGGCGTCGATGACCACCTCCACGGCCTGCTTGAGCATCGGGTCACTGCCGCCCTCCTCGTCGGAGTCGGCAGAACTGCTGCCCTTTTTGCCGTCCTGGATGGCGTGTTTTTCCATAGCCTCTATCATGGCCTCGTCGTACTGGACGGTGGCGCTCTTCTTGATGAAGTCCAGCACACGGCTGATCTCCTCATCCCGCACGAAGGTACCCTGGATACGGGTGGGCTTGGGTGCGCCCACGGGCATGAAGAGCATATCGCCCATGCCCAGCAGCTTTTCGGCACCGGCACCGTCGAGGATGGTGCGGCTGTCCACCTGACTGGACACGGCGAAGGCGATGCGGCTGGGGATGTTGGCCTTGATGAGGCCGGTGATGACGTCTACGCTGGGTCGCTGGGTCGCCACGATGAGGTGCATACCGGCGGCGCGGGCCTTCTGGGCGATGCGGCAGATGGAGTCTTCGACATCCTTGCCGACAACCATCATCAAATCGGCCAGCTCGTCGATGATGATGGCGATATAGGGCATCTTCTCGAGGTTCGGGTCCGTTGCAGCCAGCTTATTGAAGGACTTGATGTCGCGGACGTTGTTCTCCGCGAAGAGGTGGTAGCGGCGCTCCATCTCCTGCACTGCGCCGCCCAGTGCGCCGGCCGCCTTGCGGGGCTCGGTGACGACGGGCATCAGCAGGTGGGGGATGCCGTTGTACTCAGCCAGCTCGACGACCTTGGGGTCGATGAGCAGGAGCTTGACGTCCTCGGGGCTGGAGCGGAACAGCAGGCTCATGATGATGCTGTTGACACAGACCGATTTACCGCTGCCGGTGCTGCCCGCGATGAGCAGATGGGGCATCTTGCACAGGTCGGCCACCTGGGCCACACCGGCGATGTCCTTGCCCAGCGCAATGCCCATCGGCGAGGTCATCCGCAAAAAGCTCTGGCTCTCGAAGACGCTGCGGATGTAGACCGGCGTTTTCTTATGGTTCGGCACCTCGATGCCCACGGCAGGCTTGCCGGGAATGGGTGCCTCCATGCGGACATCGGCCACCGCCAGATTCAGGGCGATGTCGTCCGCCAGCGAAGTGATGCGGCTTATCTTGACGCCCGCCATGGGCTGGACTTCATACCGGGTGACCGACGGGCCGCGGGAAATATCCAGCACACGGGTGCGGACGCCGAAACTTTCCAGCGTGTCCACCAGCTTCTGGGCGTTGGCTTTCAGCTCGTCTTCCGCGCCGGAGTCGCTTTCCTCCGGGGCGCGCTCGAACAGCTCGATGGACGGGTACTGATACTGGAAGCTCTCCTCCGTCTCCGCCTCTTCGGCGGGGGCGTTCGCGGCCTGCTCCTCGGAGACAGCAGGCTTTTCCATGGCGGCTGCCACCAGCGTGTTGAGGTCTTTTTCTTCCACCGGGTCGCTGGTGATGCTGATCCAGCCGTCCTCATCCGGCTCAGAGCGGAACGCCACAGCATTCTCGGCGCTGACCGGCTGCGGGGCCGGTTCCGGAGTCGGGGTCAAATCATAGAGCGGGATGCCGAAGGAGAGCGGCGGCTCAGGCGCGGGCTGCTGTTCCGGCTCTTCTGCCGGGGCAGCGGGCGTAACGGTGGGCGTCACCGTCGGCTCGGGCTGGGCCGTGAAGAAGTCCTCGGCGGCAGTATCCACAGCGTCCGGGACGATGGGAGTCACGGTGGCGCGGATGGGCGCACGGCGGAGCGGGTCCATGCCGAAGGTGCCGCCGGGGCCGAGGATGATGGGCTCGATAGGCTCACTGCCGCCCTCGGTGACGGTGGTATGGTCAGGGCCTAAATCAATATCAAAGGGCGCACGAGGCCGGGACTTTTCCACCTGTACGGGGGCAGGCTCGGGCTGAGGCGGGGTCTGCGCTTCCGGTGCGGGCGCAGGGGCAGGCTCCGTCTGTTCGCCGCCCTGCATCACCTGATGGCCCCAGTGGAAGACGCCAGCCAGCCAGCCGGGAGGCTGGATATGGAAGGCGGGCGCGGCAGGCTCTTCGCCGCCGTAGTAGTCCTCGCCTTCGCCCACTTCGTCTTCCGGCAGGTCGTCGTCATAGGCCTCGTATTCCTCCGCCTCGGCCTCCTCGGCGGCGCGTTCTGCCAGACGCTCGGCCCGGCGGGCGGCATTCTGCTCGTGGACGGCAAGGCCCTTTTCGTGGACGCTGCCGCCCACGTTGCAGAGCCACTGCCAGCACTCGGCGGGCGTAACGTCAAAAATGTACAGGCTGGCGCAGGCCGCCATGACCAGATTGGCGGCGGGTCTGCCGCAGAGCAGCAGGAGCGTCCCACCCAGCACAGCGCCCAGCGCACCGCCCGAGAGCCATGCGCTCATACCATTATGATAACAGGCAGCGGTCATCTGCGCGGCGGTCTGGTCGGTGGGGATGTCAGAAAAGACGATGACCGTGCCGCTGGCGAAGATGAGCCCCAGCACCAGCTTTGCGATGTGGGGCAGAAGGTCTTCGCCCCGGGTGTAGAGGATGGCCAGATAGCACAGCGCTGCGCCCAGCACGAAACTTCCGCATCCGAACACGCCGAACAGGACATCGTGCATCGTGCGCCAGGCCGAGCTGCCCGGCACGAAAGCCAGCGCCATGAGCACCAGCCCCGCAAACAGGGTGATGAGCCCCGCGGGCATCCGATCCTGTGTCCGGTTCTTGCGGCGCGAGGCTGTGCTGCGCCCGGAGGTCTTGCGTTTTCTCTTTGCCATGTTTCCTAAAACCCGTTCCTTATTTTATATCATGAAGCAGGGCGCGCTCAGGGCGGCTCTGTCGGTGACGATGGAAGAATTTCGATACTACTCGATTCTTTCATTGTACCACGGGAAAAGTCAAATGGCAATTTATTTCCCCTCGATTTCTCGGTAGAGCCATGCCAGCGCATCCGACAGCCCGCCCAGCTCGTCGATGAGCTTTTCCCGCACGGCTTTTCGGCCATCCAGCACGGTACCCACGTCCATGACCAGCTCGCCTGTGCGCATCATCAGCTCAGTATAACGCTTCTCCGAGATGCCGCTGTGGGACGCCACGAAGCCGGTGATGCGCTCCTGCATCTGCTCGAACCAGCGCATGGTCTGCGGCACGCCCAATATCATGCCGGAATGGCGGACGGGGTGGACCGTCATGGTGGCAGTAGGCACGATGAAGCTCCGCTGGGCGCTGACGGCCAGCGGGATGCCGATGGAGTGGCCCCCGCCCAGCACCACCGCCGCACTGGGCTTGGAGATGCTGGCGATGAGCTCCGCCAGCGCAAGCCCCGCCTCCACATCCCCGCCCACCGTATTGAGCAGGACCAGCAGGCCCTCGATGGCGGGGTCCTCCTGCACGGCCACCAGCTGGGGGATGACATGCTCATATTTTGTGGTCTTCTGGCCCTGGGGCGCTTCCACATGGCCCTCCACCTGCCCGATGACAGTCAGGCAGTGGATGGCGTGAGCTCCCCGGGTACGGTAAACGCTGCCCATATCCTCGATCTGCTCTTTTTCCAGCCGCTGCTGCTCCACGGGGATGTTCTTCTCTTCCTGTGACATTCTGCGTATCCTCCTTTTTGCTTCATTTCAGCTTGTCCGGCATTCCTGCCGGTTATACTTCGGCAAAGATTTCTTTTCTTTCTCAAAAAAATGTGCCAAATGGTTTGACATTCTGTCTTCGCGCTGTATACTTTATACTAGAGATAAGATTGTCAAATATGTATCATTATTGTACAAGAAAGTACAAATCTTTTGCCGGAGCACCCTGCCGCTGCGCACTTCTCCCCGGCAATGCTGCGGATAAAAAGAAAGGAGACCCCCCTATGAACACTCCCGGCAAAGCTTCTCTGCCCGTCATCAAGCGCCTGCCCAAATACTATCGCTACCTGCGCACCCTGAAGAACGACGGCATCACCAGCATCTCGTCCCGTGAGCTGGCCGCCCAGATGGGTACCACTGCCTCTCAGGTGCGGCAGGACTTCAACTGCATCGGCGACGTGAATGGCCGTCAGGGCATCGGCTACTCGGTGGAGAACCTGCTGAGCATCCTTGAGCATCTGCTCTTTGGCAACGGCGACCTCCTGCCCACCATCCTTATTGGCTGCGGCCGTCTGGGCAAGGCTGTGAGCCGCTTCATCACCACCGACACCAACGGCTACAAGCTCATCGCCGCCTTCGACAACGCCCCCGACGAGGTGGGCAAAGAGATCAACGGCATCCAGATTTTACACATTGATGAGCTGGAAGCTTTCTGCGCCGAGCACCACCCCGAGGTGGCTGTGCTCTGTCTGCCCCGCAGCGGCGCAGAGGAGATCAGCGGCCGTCTGGTGGCTCTGGGCATTCAGGGCTTCTGGAACTTCTCCCACTACGATCTGTCTGTCTCCTACCCCGACGTGGTGGTGGAGAACGTCCACCTCGGCGACAGCCTGATGAGCCTGGGCTACCGGCTGCGCAATCAGGACTGAGCACATACTATCGATAATACAGGCCCTCTCCGTCAGGCTTTGGCTGAGAGAGTCCTTTCATGAGGAGACTTTTTCGACATGGCAAAGCTTTATTTCCGTTACGGCGCAATGAACAGCGGCAAGAGCACCGCGCTGATGCAGGTGGCCCACAACTACGAGGAGCAGGGGATGCGGGTGCTCATCCTCAAGCCGAAGGTGGACACCAAGGGCAGCGGCGACCTCGTGAGCCGTCTGGGCGTCCGCCGCCCTGCCGACCTGCTGGTGCCGCCGGACATGGACCTGGTGGAGGCCGTCCGGGCCGCCAGCAGCGAGGGCCGGCCTCTGGCCTGTGTGCTCTGTGACGAGAGCCAGTTCCTCACTGCCGAGCAGGCTGAGCAGCTGTTTATGGTGACGGTAGAGCTGAACATCCCCGTCATCTGCTACGGCCTGCGCTCCGACTTCTCCCTCAAGGGCTTCCCCGGCTCCACCCGGCTTCTGGAGCTGGCCCATACCATCGAGGAGATGAAGACCATCTGCACCTGCGGCCGCAAGGCCACCTGCAACTGCCGCAAGGTCAACGGCCGCTTCGTCTTTGAGGGCGAACAGGTAGCCATCGACCTTGAGAACGACGTCCAGTACGTCAGTATGTGTCCCCAGTGCTATTTCCGGGAGCGCAGCGCCTTCTACGCCGCCCGCCGGTGACTCTTTTTCCTGATTTTATGCCGTCCGCACGCCGGACGGCATTTTTGTATCTTTTCTGCATCCGTAATATATCAGTCGCGCCCCAATTCGCGCGTTTTTTGCACTATTGATATATCAGCTCAGGGCCGGAACTTTCTGTTATCGTCGCTTTTAATGTATACAACGCTCTTTCAACAAATTCTGCCTCGGCTACAAAATTCTTGCAATTCAGGCCAATCTTCTCCTGTTGCATCCCAGTTTTCTATGCAAATCGTTGAAGTATACAAGTTGCACAGTTTTTCGGTCCAAGTTTATTCATTATGGCAATGACGTCAAAACCGGACAAAAAATAAGCGCAATATTTGTACGTTTTCTGCCGCTATCACTACAATTTGCATCTTTCTTTTTTTTCTTGCCTTTGGTATCATATTTGTATACAACGGATGCTTTGCAGAGGCGTCCGTGCAAGAAGATGTTTTCTACATAGGAGGAGAACGAAAATGAGCAAGGCAATTTCTCGTCGTGACTTTCTGAAGGTCTCTGGCGCTGTGGGTGCTGCCGGCCTGCTGGCCGCCTGCGGCGGCTCCAGCAATGCTGGTTCTACCGCCACTTCCACTGCCGCTTCTTCCGCAGCAGCTTCTGTGGCTGGTCTGTCTTCTGACCCCGTCACCCTGACCATGAGCTGGTGGGGCGGCGAGTCCCGTCACAACGCTTACCAGGAGGCCATCAAGGCTTTCTCTGCTGAGCACAGCACCATCACCGTCAACCCCACCTTCGCTGCATGGTCCGGCTGGGAGGACACCATGTCCACCAAGTTCGCAGGCGGCGTTGCTGAGGATGTCTGCCAGATCAACTGGAACTGGCTGTACAACTACTCCAAGAACGGCCAGACCTTCATCGACCTGAACAGCGTTTCCGACTATCTGGACCTGACCCAGTGGGACGAGGCCAAGCTGGCTGCCTGCAACGTGGCCAACGCCCAGCAGTGCGTGCCTGTCTCCATGACCGGCCGTATCTTCTACTGGAACAAGACCACCTTCGACAAGGCCGGCATCTCCTTCCCCACCACTCTGGACGAGCTGATGGCTGCCGGCAAGACCTTCCAGGAGAAGCTGGGCGATGACTACTATCCCCTGCACCTGGGCGCATACGACCGTATGATCCTGATGGTCTTCTACCTCGAGTCCAAGTACGGCAAGGACTGGGCAGACCCCACCACCTCTACCCTGAACTACGATGCCGACCAGATCGCTGAGGGCATCGACTTCATCAAGAGCCTGGTCGAGGGTCACGTCATCATGAGCCTGCCCACCTACTACGGCTCCAACGGCGACAACGCCGCTCACCAGTCCACCGAGTGGATCACCGGCAAGCTGGCCGGCTGCTTCGAGTGGGACTCCTCCGCTACCAAGTACGCTGACGCTCTGGACGAGGAGAACAAGGCTGGCTTCACCGTGGGCGAGGAGATCAAGTTCGGCGATTACAACGGCGGCTTCTCCAAGGTCTCCATGGGTCTGGCCATCACCAAGACCTGCGAGCATCCCGCAGAGGCAGCTACCCTCATCAACTTCCTGCTGAACGAGGAGAAGGGCGCTTCCATCATGGGTTCTGAGTGCGGCATCCCCGCCTCCAAGGCTGGTCTGGCTGCTGCTCAGGCTGCCGGCGCCGTCAAGGAGCTGGTCGCTGAGGCAAACGGCAAGGTCATGGCCTTCGTTTCCAACCAGCTCGACCCCCTGTTCGAGTCCAACGACCTGAAGGCTACCGGCACCGGCATCTATCAGGAAGTGTTCGACACTCTGGATTACGACAATGCTTCCGGCGCTGACCTGGTCGATACCCTGCTGGACGGCATGGAGTCTGTCGGCTACACCGTCTAATTTCCGCCTCACGGACTTTTTGCGGCCCGCACACGCGCGGTGTTGACACGGGCCGCCCCGCATAAAGGAGTCTTGCAAGGGGCATCCCTTCCACCTACGGACGGATGCCCCTTTTTTGCAAGACGGTGATGACATTTTTTTGACAAAAATGTGTCCAAACTATTATGCGGCGTACGAGATATATCCTTATAAAAGGAGGATTCCCGGATGAAAGAAAGCAAAGCGCCCTCTCTCGGGCGTACCCCGGCCCAGAAGTTTTTTGACAAATGGCAGGGCCTGTTCTACCTGATCCCCTGGATCATCGGCTTCGTCGTCTTCAAGGCCATTCCGTTCGGCCAGTCTCTGTACTACAGCTTTACGGATATGGACTTCTTCAACGGCATCCATCAGTATGGCATCATGAACTATGTGGACGCCTTTACCACTCCCAAGATCACCAAGGCGCTCATCACCACCTTCAAGTACAGCTTCATCACTGTGCCTCTGAAGCTGGTCTTCGCACTGTTCATCGCCTACATCCTGAACTTCAAGATTGCCTGCGTGAACGTGTTCCGCACCGTCTACTACATTCCCTCCATCCTCGGCGGCTCTGTTGCTATCGCCGTGCTGTGGAAGGCCGTGTTCCGTGATGACGGTCTGGTCAACACCCTCATCCGTATGCTGACCTTCGGCCACTTCCAGGGTCCTTCCTGGCTGAGCGACCCCGGCTACGCACTGTGGATCATCTGCTTCCTGCGTATCTGGCAGTTCGGCTCCGCCATGGTGCTGTTCCTCGCCGCTCTGAAGGGCGTGCCGGCCGACCTGTACGAGGCTGCCACCATCGACGGCGCTGGCAAATGGAAACAGTTCTTCTCCATCACCGTCCCGATGATCACCCCCATCATCTTCTACAACCTGG
>OCPT01001707.1_pt1 | contig 11704 bp, 12 predicted proteins | sample 1538741 | NCBI WGS metagenome assembly OCPT01 (sample SAMN04571723, study PRJEB22368) | human gut metagenome | biome: human gut; material: stool | host: Homo sapiens | place: Luxembourg | collected 2012-12-06 | reverse complement strand
GGACAAAATTCACGCTCATACTATCATGATGCATAGTGTTCAAGCTCTTTACTGCAATTGAGATTGCCATTGAGATTGCTTGCGGATTTTAGGTTTAACAATTTATATATTATTAGCCAATCGTATCTGCGGTGCAGCCCAGGATACAGCTTTCTGCATTGCTCTGGATAGTAGTTGCGTTCACCGAGATAAAACGCATACAACGCCATCTTCTCCCAAAACGATTTGCCTTTGAAATCGAGATGACCCAAGAAGTCTTCTTTTATGTCTTTACGGGCACGAGAGGCTGCGGAGAACTCCAAGTTGATCTTTGCTACCGGTTTGTGACAGAGATAAAGTCTGTATTTGCGATACAGTTTGAAGATGCGCTGCAGATCCTCATATCGACGCACTCGCTCGTCAAATGGAATTTCTTCTATTATCGTTTTCCTATATACTGTAGTGCCTGAGCATTGATACAAATGCCCTAAAACATGAGCTTTGAACGGATTGCTAACGACGCCTTCCTTGTATTCAACAGCTAAATACTTTTTCTTGCCATTGTTAACAATCACCTCACCCAAAAACATATCTACATCAATATGCTTCTGTATCTTCTTGCTAAAGAAATCCAATGCCCCTGGCAACATCTCGTCATCAGCATCAAGAAACAGTATCCACTCGCCTTTAGCATTCTTCACACCAGTGTTACGAGCCTTGCTCGGTCCACCATTCTCCTGCTTAATCAGTCGGATGCGCGGATCGTTCATAGCCTCAACAACGCCAACCGATTCGTCCGTAGAACCATCGTCTACAATCACAACCTCAAAGTCGTCGTACTCTTGTGAGAGCACGCTCTTCAAAGACTGCGCAATAGACGCCTCCTTATTATATAAAGGTATTACTACTGATATCATCAATTATAAAACTAAATAAGATGTATTTTCAAAATAATCTTTTTGCTTTTCTCTTTGCCAATCGACAAAGGGAAATGCACAATACAATCGGCAAAAGCCAACCTTACGCACTTAAGTAAAAATCGTTGTTAACCTTTACTTTTGCGTAGGTTTCTCTACTTTCAAATTTTTCTTCAATTCAGAAATTGACAAAACAGGTATAGTCAAGCCCTCCAAAGGAGAGTTCTTAGTATGCACATACATGCTACCACGTAAAAAGCCTACAGCCATATCAAGCATCTCATCAACCCCTGGCAATTTCTTTATCTCATCATCGCTTTTTCCTTGAACCTCTGTACTCCAATCCTTTACCATGAAGGTTAAAATGACAGAATAGCTTAATACTACAGCTTCCTTGTATTTCATATTGACAGAAAAGAGCATGCCAAGAATATCCTTGGTATCAGAAAGCAACAATTTTGCACCTACTCCCATTCCAATAGACTTCTGTCGCATAGCAGACTTAAAATCTACAGTTCTATCAAACTCAAGCTCTCCTTCGAGAGCATTAAAAAAAATAATATTCCCCATAACGTTAATTATTCAAATGATACTTAATTAGGAGCATTTGGCTACAATAATCAGCATCAAACATATCATCGTCTAAGTCTATATATTTAGACGCATCAATCTTGTTTAAATCTTCAAATACTCCTTGTTGTCCCTTTTTATGATACCAAAGATACTTAACCCTAACCTTTCGTGCGATTTCTCTTAGTCCAATCTTATGCTGCAAGTAATAATCCACCATCAACTTTGAAACATGAAGCAACAAAGTACAAAACTCAGATGGTTTATCCGTGTCTTGCTCAACAGCCAAATACAACTTTTGACTTGCATCATCTTGATAAAGGGAAGCATATGGACTATCATAGTCCTGAAGCACTCCTAAAAGTTTAAGTTGCATCATTGTATCTCGATTTTAAATGGTTGAAATGTATTATCTATCAGCGAGGTAACATCTACATCCTTATAAGGAAAGATTTCTTTATGGATGCCATCGCCTTGTGGTCCTATCAAACCTGCTGACTTTGTATAGTCCACTTTGACAACATATTGACCTTTTTTCTCTATCCAGCGTTCAATTATCTTATCTTTCTTTTCAGGCTTTGCTTTCTTTAACAGATTATTCAAGCTGGTATACCATGCCTTGACTGCCTCCTCTAAGCTCACAAAATGCGATAATGTAAACCATGAAGTATGTTCCAAAACGACCTCCTTGGGTGCATCTGAGGCAGGGATGGACAAATCATCTGGTGAAAACGGCGTTACACTCTGGAAAATTTGAGGTTTGAAATCATCTGGTATTATGGGATTGTGAACCCACCTATACAAAGATACATTGTCCGGAGTATATTCATCATAAATGACGTCCAAGAACGATGCCAAATATTCTCCATTAGCCAACTTGCGGCGTTCCTGTATTTTCCGTTTTTCACGCCGCTCTTTGCGTTTACGCATGGCCTTAAAACGTTTTCGTTTCTGTTTGCTTGACATTATATATTTATTTAATATAGCAAATATAAATATTTTTCTGTAACACAACAAATATCATAGCATGATTAACTATTTTTGTGTTTTATCGCCTTATTAACCTTATCTAAACAATTTGCTACTTTGTTCATCAAGAAACATGCTACACCACCATCTTTGTAGATTCTGTTGAAGATTTTGCCAGCTGGAGAGAAAAGAAAATAGATGTGCTCTTTTCCTACGGGCATCGTTGGCGACACAAAACTCTGCTTGCAATGCATTATGAGTTCTTTGATCTCTGCCGTGAGACCTTTCGCGGTCTTCACATCTTTGTATATCTGAAAGCTGAAGAACGGTGAATAGTCTTGGTTCTCAATGAAGCTCATGTGCCACCAGTGAACAATCGCGGCATCAGCAAAGTATTTTAAGGACATCGCCACCTGAGAGTTGTATATTCCAGGAAGCTCTGAGATCAACATATTGCTCTCTTTGTTTGCAACAGAAAGAGCTGGTTGATCTTGACTGTTTCCTTTTACGAAACATGAATACTCCCACTTCTGATTCCATAGTTTGTAAAACTCTCTTGTTGTAGGGTTGTCTGCAACAAACATTACTCCACTATTGAACCAATACTTTGAATCAGAGATATCAACACCAAATAGATTTTTAATTCCATTCACAGGAGAGAATGTTAAATCTTTAAGCATAAGATGCTCTTCTGGCACAGCTGCCATATCGCAAGTAAGGTTGTCAATATCATCCAACGGCTTGCAGATAACCGTATCCGTATCAATGAAGAGGTATGCGCCGTCAATCACGTTGCGCACCGTGGTCTTAATGACTCGTGAACGTTGCTTGGCGTTATAGTTCTCCGGCACTGGCACAACAACGATGTTAGTTATCATGGCGCAGAGTTCAGGGAATCTCTCCACGTACTTCTTCGTCGGTTCATCCACCAGCACGTTGACCGTCACCTCAGGATGAAACTGGCGAAGAGAATAGAGCGACACCCACAGCTCCTCCAAGAAGTAATCTTTCTCGGAACTAATCAGTGTGTATACTATTGGGGTTTTCATAATTACAAAGTTTACATGTATTTGTTAAACCACTTTATATATGTGTATGCCGTGAAGAACATACGTGAGCTAATATCCTTGCCGTTCACGAACGCATCTCTTAGAGCGATGAACTTGTCTGCATCCAATTCTGGCAATAAATTCGTGAGGTTATCATGTGACACGGTATCAAACAAATCTTGTTTCATTTCGCCTCTAAACCAGTCTTTTGTAGGCGGAACGAAGCCGCGTTTCGGACGATCGAGCAGCTCTCTTGGCACCATTTCATAGAGGATATCCTTCAATATTCGTTTCAAGCCAAGTTCACCATTAATCATATACTCGTATGGCAAAAGACGAGAGTATTCTGCAACACGATAGTCCATGATAGGGCTGCGAAGCTCCATGCTGCAACGCATTGTGGCACGGTCAACCTTCTGGTTTACGGCGTTCATGAATGTCTTCATATCGTAATCGCTATATGCAAGGATGCCACGCTGCTTGTTCTGCAGGTATTTCATGTCGGGCTGTTGCTTGCCAAGAGTGATACGGTCGAACTTTTCTGCTCCTCCCATGTCGTAACAGAACATGCCAAGACTGCGATATACGTCGGCATAATCGTGCTGGGTAGACTGCATCACCTCTTCCTCACCACCTTTATGCTTGAAGTATGGCGTGAATAGCTTACGGAGCCAATATGGTTTCTGATATTGGTGCAGACGTGCCTTTGTCCATTCGTATTTGGGATAGCCATAGAACAGCTCGTCGCCACCATCGCCACCAAGGATTACCGTTACGTCCTGACGTGCCTTTTCTGCGACGAGGCTGCTCGGTATCAGACTGTCGTCGGCAAACGGCTCATCAAAATAGGTGATGTAATCGTTGAAGACCTTCATGAGGTCGTCGCCGGTGCATGGGCAGACCTTAATAGGTACACCCAGAGAGCGGGCTACGTCTACTGCAAAATGGCTCTCGTCGAATTGTTGGTTGTCGAAGCCTGCAGTATATGCACACAGGTCTTTGTTGAACTTTGAAACGATGGCACAAATCAACGAAGAGTCAATGCCTCCAGACAAGAACGTTCCAACCGGCACATTCGCATTGAGGCGCAGACGAACTGCATCGAAGAGCAAGTCTTTGACCATCTGCTTCGCTTCATCATAGCTTTTCGGTGCCGTGAAACCACAAGAGTTTGTGTTAACATCCCAATATGTCTGTATGTCGAGTTTACCGGAAGAAAGGTTAAAGGTGAAACATTCGCCTGCTCTCAACTTCTTCACTTCCGCAAACGGACTATAAGGGTCGGGGATGATGCCTTGCAGCAGATAGAACTGGCGCGCCGTCGCATCAACATGAAGATTGTTGCCGTATTTAATGACTTTAGGCTGAGAAGCAAACTCTAAGTCTTTGCCTTCATGCCAGAAATAGAACGGCTTCTTACCCAAACGGTCGCGAGCACCTACCATTATGTTCTTACGACGGTCGTAGATGACATAGGCGAACATGCCGTTGAAAAGCTTCACAGAGTCGACACCCAACTTCTCGTACATGGCACAAATAACCTCTGTGTCGCTCTCTGTTCTCAATGCGACATCGCCCAGATACTGTTTCTTCAGTTCAAGGTAGTTATACACCTCACCATTGAAAACAATACTGATATCGTCGTTATACACAAACGGTTGGTTGCTGCGAGGATCGAGGTCGATGATTGAGAGACGCACATGTCCGAATGTCAACTTCTCGCCATCAGGAGTCAGAATTTCTTCCACACCCGTATGATCGGGACCACGGAAGTTCATCAGTTCCAGCTTATGTTCTACAACGCTACGCTCATAACGTCGCGTCGTTCCAAAAATTCCACACATATAATTATTTAATCTTTATATTCTTAATGATATGTTTCTGCCATCGCTCTGCCCAATATCTGAATTTCAGACCGATGCGGTCTACGAAATTAGCGCATTGGTATGCAAAGCCATAACGTTTTTGAAGTTTGAAACCAATAAAGTCATGCAAATTGGCATAATGCAGGAACTCATTCTGGTAAGGGTTCTTACATTCCGCAAACCAGGGCTTCTCTGCTTCACAGAAATGGACTACAACTGGATCCTTACCACATTCTCTGATTTCATTCCACTTGCTATAATGCATATAATGTACAAGAGAGTCTCTGAACCACCATTCTTGATAATTGTATGTATAATCAGCATAGACAACACACCCATCCAGTACTTTATTCAGAGCATTCTGATCGGGAAGAGAACATTTATCTGGATTTTCTGCCACCCATTCGATAAGTCTTTTTGCTGTATTATTTTGGCGCCAATAGTCAAGATTTAATAGCAATACACCAGAATTGAAATACTTTCCTTTGAGTAAAAGTGTGTTCTCAAAAACAATATCGTCACAACTCTCAGCAACAACCGCAGCAAGAGCTTTGCCAGAAAGATCTATGTCATAAAGAGGCTTCAAAGAATGACGAACAATGATATCGCAATCAAGATAAAGCACCTTGTCTTCATTCTGGAGCATATCTGGCAGCAAAAAGCGATAGTACATAGATATCGGGAATCGCTCGTTGACAGTCAATCCATTAAAGCAACTCTTATCTATCTCTTTTATGATTATCCGCTGACCATATTGTTTGGCAAGCAGAGAAAACATTGCTTTTGCCTTTTCTGAAATGCCATCGGTAAGAACATAGACAGATATATTCTCTCCTTTGTTGGTTTCAAATATGGAGGTGATGCATACCAGTGCTGGCTTGACAAAATTGTTGTCAGTGCATAGGGAAATGTTCATCATTTTATCTTTAAATTAGATTTTAAAAATAATAAAGACTCATTTCTCAATTCGTTCAGTTTTAGTATTACATTCTTGTAATCAATAAAACAGTCTGAATTAAAATTGGAAGTCTGCATTCTATCAGTCAATCCTAAGTTCTTAAGCAAAGAATCTATTCGACCACGAGCTTTTTGTGGTGGAACACATACAAATTGCTTCTCATGTAGTATTGAAAACGCTGTACCATGAAAAGAATTTGTAATTACAAAAGAGGCATTTCTAAAATAGCCTAAAAATTCCATTGGACCAGCATCTGTTATTTGAATTATATCAGAATCGATATCTTCTCGGTGATTAAACAGAATACTTACAACTTTCAAACCTTTAGATTTAGCAAAACTTAAAACGTCTGAAAAAAAGTTTGGTTCTTCACTGAAAGAATATGTTAAGAGGTAGTTGGAACAAGGAACCTTAGCACTTATATTAGCCCAATCATTTTTATCTAATAGGAATATAGGGTCAAGTACATTAGTATTGTTTACACCCTTTGCTTTTAGAAAATCTGACAAACCTTTTTCCCTAATACTGATGGCATCAAAATTTGATATAAGAGATTTGAAGGTTTCAAATTTATCATCATCTATTGATTCGAAGCCATTACTAGCTGCATAAGCAATCTTTAGCTTGTCAATTCCAAAGCCATCACAAAAATATAAAGAATCAAAACCGTTAGTTAAATGGTCATTCCAAATTTGATCGCTTCCTGAGATATAAGCATCTAATCCTAATTTATCTATCTCATTAACTTTAAATATCCTTTTTGTACGAGGCAAAACATTGTTTATAAACTTATTGAAACGCTTCCATTGCATATCCCTTTTACGGTTAGTCCAATAACATTTACAAGCCTTAATTAAAGACAACAACTTTGAGTTCTGACATCTATAATTGTTATAGAAATAAGACAGCTCTAAAGGCAGATATTGATTATATATAAACGAACGTCTTAAATCTACAATTTTTGCATCGTATCCTTCTTTTCGTAATTTCGAAGAAAGAGCAAAGGCTTGTAGGACTGCACCATAATTATGGGCATAATGGAATGTTATTATACCTATCTTCATCTTTTCAGAAATCTTTTTATTCGTTGTTTAATCTGCGTCTTTAGCTGTTTCAACTTATATCTGATGCCATCTTCTCCATATTTGAAATAAATATATTTGAAACCATGCTTTGCATACTCTCTCTCAAACTGATCGCGATTTTCGTCTATTACTGACGGATGCTGCATGTTGGGTTGTATACAATCTTGCAGTTCTACAGGAATTGTATTCAGTTGTTTTTTAACCGCTTCAAACAACTTTCTACCTTTTTCTGTATTTAGCAAAACAAGGGAACAGCCCTTATCGTCTTCATTAAAACGAGGGTCTGTTTTTTCCCAACCCCAAAAATCAGCAATAGTTATGTCGCTTGGTCGTTTAAGATTGGTGAAATGACATTTACCGCAAGACTTGCGAAACATAATATGCTTATAGAAAAGATATTTAAAACTCATTTTGCCCCCCCGTTTTAAATTTAAAGGTTTCATGGTGTGCTGCCCAACCATACTTTTGCTTGTCACGAAAATTAACCCATACTATGGGTGATCCTTGTTTCTTTTCAAGATATGCTAAATAATCTCTCCATACAAAAGGACTGGGCACACCATGACATACGATATCAACTAAATACAAGTTCTCTCTCAATTTCTTGCCTACGTACGAGTTAAGTCCAGAAGTTTGACAAGGAGTGCCAGAGAAAAGAACTATTAATCCGTCACGTAAATCTTTTTTCACTTGACGAAAGACCCCACACATATCACTTTGCACATATTTACTACCTTTGAATTCATCTCTTTCTTCTTTGGTTGTTGCACGCTTATGAACCACTCGGAAATGATCTGTATAACCTACGCCATATACTACTCCACCTTGTTCCAAGATATAATCAGAAATAGCAATGAAGGCTGCACCGCTACGGCTAGTCTCAATCTCTTTCATATCCTTATGGCGAGCACCATAAGCTAATGGCTTGTCAAGATTCAAACTTGTGTCGTAATTATCATTAAATGCACAAACCTTTTCACACAATCCACAATCTATACACTTATTGTCATCGACATCTGGATAAAGAAAGCCTAATGCATCAGGTTTCATCGTTATAGCATCATGAGGGCATATACTAGCACACGCTGTACATCCACAACAGTCGGCTGGTGTTTTGATATTTATCATCTTTTTCTGATTTTAGATTTCAAAATCTTTAATTTGTCTTTTGCAAATTGTCTTTCAGTGTCTTTACATCCCACATAATATATAACTATCAAAGTTGTAGCAACCGATACTATAGAAACGATTATAAATGAGATGAATGATTCCTCCAAATAATGAGATAAAATGGCTGGAAAAAGACACGATAGGAGCATTACCAGTATTACATTCAGATAGACTTCTTTTAAGAAGTCAACTGATGGTAGATTTATCATTTTACGTAACATTACCAATCGCTCTGCCAAACAGAGTTGCGAAACAATTATTGCTACTATTAAAACCATTTCTGGCTCTGCGCCCAAACGTAGAAAAACATAAGATAGCGGTAGATTTAACATTTGTGTTCCACCTACAATGATTTGATAGTTTCTTATCTTTCCAGTAGCCAACATAGCTGTAATCAATGGGGTAGACAACGCTTCCAACATTGTATATAACAATATCAGCTGAACAAAGAACACAGAATGTGCAGGAACTAACTTAAGCCAAATTACAAGAATATAATGTGTGTTTGCCCAAATTGGAACTGAAAAGACCAATAGCATATAGAAAGACAAACGTGATCCATGAAATATCAATTTCATCAAATAATCATGGTCGCCAGACGCATACGATTTGGTTATTTGCGGATTCAACGCTGTCATAAAATTTGATGCAAATCCTGAGACAGCACCATTAACCTGCAAGGCTATGCCACGAGCCGCATTAACTGCAGGTCCGCAAAATAAATTTATAATAATATTACCACCCTGGTCTCTTAAGACAGCAGAAGAGGCACCTATGAAATTCCAGCCTGCAAATCCGAACATTCCTTTTAATACGGTCTTGTCAAAAACAAAGTGAAAACTACATTCTTCAAACTTTCTTTTACAATAAAACCTATATATCAAAATTCCTAACAGAGACGTGAAGCACATCAATATTGCATAAAGTATCAATTTGTCCATAGGAGACCACGCAACAAGTAACGCTATCGCTAATTTCTCCATGGCGTCCAATATACTTAAATATGCAAAAGCAGACATCTTTTCGTGAGCTATCACCGCAGCTGTATATGGCACATTCATTAGTCCAAATACAAAAGTAACAATCGACAGCTGAAAAGCCCAGTTGGCAGCTGTCATTCTACTTTCAGGAATAACTAATTTATTATTTAGGAACCATAGACCTACTGTTTCAATTAATGTAAAGACTATTAAAGCCAATATAAATTGAATAATAACCGATGTTGAAAAAACCTTTTTTAGTTGTACAATATCTTTTTTTCCTAACTCGAATGTTAAGAACCTACTGATTGCTGCCGACAAGGAACCAGATATAACTGAAAACATTGCTACAACACCACCAACAACATTGTAGATACCATAGTCCTCAACACCCAATGCATTCAATACAACACGAGATGTATAAAGACTTACAAGCATCATTAATAACATTCTGCCATAAAGCAGCAATGTATTCTTCGCAATTCGCTTACTATTTTCTGATGATTGGTTTGACATATTTCTATTTTCTTTCAGATTTGTCTATATTCTCTTCAATATAATCTTTGAATAAATTTTGAATATCTGTTGAGTATTTACATGCTTCTGAAATCAAGTATTTATTATTGGCAGTTCCTTTGGGAACAGCCATTAAATCGGTTATAGTTTTATCTATCTTTGACCGTATCTTTTGGAGCGAAAGTAGATTATAATCTTTAAATGTAGATTCAACAGAAATCAATAAGCGTTTCAACATACATAGCATAAGCACTATGCTTACGAACATTTGTTCTTCTTTGTTGTCAGGCTGAATTTTACTTCCAATATTTTCTAATTCATACACAAGATTGTCCAAAGCCCTAATGAGTAAGGACGGTTTAGTCAGTGTTCCTTTGTCCTTAGAGTCAAATTCTTGCAATTCAGAAATGACCCTCATATGAACCGATAAATCAGAAAGAGTCTGAGCAATCTGTGAAGATTTTGACATTTTAAGGCTTTCATCAAGGGTTATTCTTAATTCCTGCATCTTTTGTTCCTGCTTTTTAGCAGTATCTTGTATTTTGGTTTCGGCAGTTTCAACTTTTTTTTGAAGTTGTTTCTCTATTTCTGCAACCTTATTATTAAAAGTTGTTTCTTTTTCGGATATACTGGTCTCCATTTTGGCTTTTAAGCCTGTGATTTTCTCAGCCATATCCTCTTTAGCACGATCAATGTCTTTCTGAAAATTAGAATTAGCATTTATACCTAAAACGATTGGAAGAATAGTACAGATTGCAGCAATAATACCTATCCAAATAGACAAGCAGATAGATATTGTTTTCAATGTGTTTCTAAGTTCATTTCTATCTTCTTCTAGAATAGAATCCCATTTAGAAAACAAATTATCCAACCGTTCTCGATGTACTTTACCCATTGAAGGTTGTGCATTCATCAATTCTGCTCTTTCCGTTAAATCTGATTTTCGACAAGTGCTGTCTATATATTTTGCAGAACATGTGTTTGTCACAAAAAATAATATGACAATAAATAGGCAAGATATAATCGTCGCCCAAATCACAGCAAACCATTTCTTATACCACTTATTCATACAATTCAAAATATAGATTATGGTACATATCATTGTTTTCATCAAAGTGAATCTCATTCTTTTCAAACTTTATTGCAAAATCGGGTTGAATCAGTCTAACAAAAGAAGTCCTTTCATTTTTGCCAGTATGAAATTTAGTAGAGAAACAAGAAACTATCTGTTCATCATGGGTAAAAAAGATGATTTGTAATTTTTTGCCATCTCCTAACATCTCCTTTGCATAGTTTTTGATCTGTTCAAAGTATTTGAACAGTTCACGCTTGTTTCTATAATCGTTGGCATAGAAGACATCATCCAAGATAAATGGGAATAAAAAGCTTTCGTTTTTCATAAGTTTGATATTTAACACAGCTTGCAATGTCAAACAGAAGAGACGGTATCTGAAAGTGTTAAAATACTTATGTACAGGCTCGTCATTGATACAGATTGTAATCTTGTTCTGTTCTTCCAAACCAGAAATATCAAAAATAAAAGTTGGTAGTGTAAACTGAACTGTGTCACGGCTCTGTTTTTTATTCTTTGCCTCTTATTTGTGTGCAGATTTCATATCTGCATACAAATAAGAGGAGCCTTTCAC
>OCPT01001705.1_pt1 | contig 11713 bp, 11 predicted proteins | sample 1538741 | NCBI WGS metagenome assembly OCPT01 (sample SAMN04571723, study PRJEB22368) | human gut metagenome | biome: human gut; material: stool | host: Homo sapiens | place: Luxembourg | collected 2012-12-06 | reverse complement strand
TGCTTCGGATTATAAAGAAATGGGAATAAACATTATAGATATAGGGCATTTTGGATCAGAATGGACTGTATTCCTAAAGGTTATGGAAAACATATATAAAGACTTTAAAGATGTAGAAGTTATGGAAAGTAAAAAATGTCAAGATCCATACACATTTATATAAATAGTTATTAAATAGAGCGAATTACGCTCTATTTTTGCATATAAATAAGTATAAGCAAGATTTTATATGGAGGAACATATGTCTAAGAAAACAGATTGGGGCAAAGTGGTTAGAGACACAGTTAATGATGTAATTTGTGCAATTAAAAATAGTCCTAAGTTACCAAGTACTCCAAATCCAAGAGCACGTATTTGTGTATTGGTTTTAATGATATTGACTCTTTTGTTATCTGGCATAAGTTTTTACAGTTGGTTAATAATAATAATGCTTTTTATAATTTTACAATTTATCTAAAAAAACATTTGTTTTATTATTGAATTTATGATAATATAAATCTTGCGAGTGATACATGCAATCGCTGCTAGCTTTAAGCTAGGAGAGGAAAGTCGGAGCTCCATAGGGCAGGGTGCTGGTTAACGGCCAGTCAAGGCGACTTGAAGGATAGTGCAACAGAGATATACCGCCAGAAGTTTTTTAACTGAGTTCATTTTATATGACTGGTAAGGGTGGAAAGGCGAGGTAAGAGCTCACCAGCATGGTGGTGACATCATGGCTATGTAAACCCCACCTGGAGCAAGACCGAGTAATGGCATTATGGGATTGCCCGTCCCGCCATGTGGTGTGTCGCTTGAGCTTACTGGTAACAGTAAGCCTAGATAGATGATTGCTTAATACAGAACTCCGCTTACGGATTATCTCGCATCAGTATTTACAAGGGTTACGGAGGTTTTAACCTTAAAACTTCCCTTAAATTTCCCTTGTATCAAATTAATTCTTTAGATATTCTCTTATTATATTTCTTAAAGTACCTCTAATAGTTCCATTAATTCCAGTCATAAGATTTAACAGTTCAATATCTTCATTTGTCAATTTAACTTCTAAATTTTCAAGTTTAAGATTTTCTAATCTCTTTTTATTTAATGCTTCTTTTCTTTCATATTCTTCATTTGCTAAATATCTTTCCTTACCTTCGTCCCAGGATTGAATAAGTTTATAAATAGTAATTGCTATAAGTCCTGATATGAACGTAAGAGATATCAAAGTTACTATAGGCTCAACTATGCAATTAATATCAACATACAATTTTATTCTTCCTCCTCAAATTTATTCATAAAAGGTTTGTGAATACAAAAATATCTAATATAATCACTTACACTCATACCTCTACTTTTTGCAAGTTGAATTATTTTTTCTTTCTCTTTTTTTGATACCTGTACAGTTAATCTATATATTTTTAATTCCTCCTCACTCTTTCTACCCAAAATTTCTTTTTCTTTCATTCCTAACATTTCCGAACCACTCCCCTACTCTCTCTAAATTAAATCGACCATTTACCAATGCTTTACCGACTACTTTTTGGCTATTACCACCACATTACCCCACTATTAGCTTGTATTATTAATTCCCTAGTAGTGTGGTAATACTACCATGCTAAAAATCTGTTACGTCTACTCCATCATCTTGATCTTCTTCAATCTCATTACTTCCTTGAATATTTCCTTGCCCTTTACTTGCATTTTCTTCAGAAAATCTATATCCAAGCACAAAATATTTATATAGAACTGGTTTAATCTCTCCAGCTTTATCTTCAATGTTATTAATTATCCTGAACATTTCACTTTCTTTGGTATTATTCTTAAAGCTGATACTTATTTGTTGTTTAGCCATAATTGCTCACCTACTCTTTTAAACCCTTTAACATTATCAAATACATTATCACTACTAATTATCAAATTCTTAAGCCTATTACTAAATGCCTTTCTAAAAGTAGGAGCACCTCCACCAGTTAATAGAACATATCCCTTATCTACATTAAAATTTAACTGTAGTTCCTTAAATATGCTGTCAAACTGTCTTTTCAATATAATCTTTATAAAACTAACATCTTTATATTCTCCATCTAGGAACAATCCTTCTTTTAAGACCTCTTCCCCATCTTCCAAGTCAAAGTTTTGGCTATACAACTCATTAATTGTAGATACTATATCACCATATATGTTTAACATTCCACCTGGTATAGTCTTATATTGTTTTATCTTCTTATCCTTAAATAGGCATACATCTGTGGTTCTTCCACCAATATCAACTATTACTAATTGTTTTTTTTCTATAGAAGCCTTGCATTCTTTACTTAGGTTGTAATATGCACTTGCTCCCTCTGGTGCTATAGCTACATCTGTTATAAATATATCTCGCTTCTTTCCGTTAACCTCTACTGTCTTTGCTCTGTTATCCTCTATTAATTTTATAAGCTCATCCTTATTATTTTTGTACTGCTGTATAGGCAAACCTAATACTAATTGGAAACATTGTTCCTCTTTATTGCTAAGAGCTAAAGCACTATACAGTAAAGGTAATGTATTCTCTTTCATACTTTTTTTATAATCTGTTTGAAATTCTCCCTCTCCTACTACTATCGTCTTACCATCATAATTAATCTCATTCCTGTAAAATCCATTACTTTCAATGAATTTACTTAAAAAATGCACGCCTGTACTTGTTTTTACTGCATAATTTCCTAAATCTACTCCTATTATCATTTATTTTCCCTCCTAATAATTAATTTTTAATGATTTTCATCACTTTGTTATATACTATTATTTAATCTATAGAAATATGTTATTTATAACCACATTTATTTTGAAAAGTTTCCTTTTCTAACATAAATAAAAAAAGGCTAGTAAGTAAGATTTCACCTACCTACTAGCCTTGATTATCAATTACATTCTAATATTTTTATATCTTTAACCCCTTTTTTTAGTTGTTCCTCTATCATATCCGGAATCCATTTAGCTTTGCATAAGTCTGTTACTTGTACCCCATCTGCTATAATTTTAAATAAAACCTCTTTTGATTCCTCTTTTTCTGCATATGCTTGATAAGATGTAAATGTAGTATTGTTATTTTCCTCTATATAACAATATCCTTCAAATCCATATCTACAATCTTTCACTTTGTATACATTTTTACTAGGATTATCTAATACAATTGCACTTATAGGACATCCTAAATAAGCTATTCTATTCCATAACTCCCAACTTGAATCATCTTTATAAATTCCGAATCCTGCATTAAAAGGTTTAATATTTAAATATTCCCTTACATGAACCTTTTTATATTCATTAATCTTTTTATTACTAATAGCTTCAGCTATAGCTTTTCCAATTGCATCTGATCCTAGCTTTCTATATAACGCTACATCTTCTGTAGCTTCTACAAAGCAAGTTTCAACTATCATTGATTTCATATTAGTATTTCTTAATTCATAAAGATTAGTTCTAATTTTTTGCCCTCTATTCCTAAATCCTAATTCTCCTAAAGCGTTAACTACTCTTTGAGCTATATCATAATTTGAGTAAACACATACCTCGCTACCTAATGCTCCATTATAGGAATCATAAGCTTTATTAAAGTGAATAGATACAAATAAATCAGCGCCCCAATTATTAGCTTTATTAACACCATAACTTAAGTCTGAAGATGAAGTTGAATCTGGTGGGGTTACATCTAAAACCTCATTCCCTAATTGTTTTGAATATTTTATAAGTGCATCTTTTACTTTTCTATCTTCTATTAACTCATCTAGTATACCTCTTGCCCCTGGAACTTTTGGACAATGTCCACCTCTAACTGCTACTTTCATATTAACACACTCCTTTTAATTTATATTATGAAAAATTACGTATTCTTGTTAATTTAAAAAGAGAGCCTTATAGACTCCCTAATATTTACTCTTTTTTATTGAATACTTCTAACTTATTAGCAACTACTTCAGGTAATTCGACTCCACATTCTGTTAAGTTTTCTAATATACTTCCTGCTTCTTTATATATAAATAGCGATAATGTAAATCCGCATAGATAAAAATTAAGTCCAAGTACAAGATCAACACCAATTACAAATACAATCGCGACCATTTCAGCAATCCATCTAACAATTCCATCCCTCATTTTCCTAGATTTATAATTAGCATTTTTCCAACTTTTAAGAACTCCTAATAACATATCAAGTACCTTACATCCCAAATAAGCTATAATCAATACAGAAACTGCTTGTGGTAATATTTTTAATAATCCTATTTGTATAAAATTCATTTTTACACCTTCCTTAATATAAAATTCCTAACTTCAGACGTTATCTTTTGTATTAAAAAGAGCCTAGTTTCCTAAGCTCCTATCCTTGACTTTAATTCTAATATTATATTTTCTAACTCCTCTATTTTTTCTTGTTGCTGTTGCATCGCTTTAGTTATATGTGGTAATAAAGCAGATGCTAAAGGTTGTAATAATACAGTTCCATCTTCTTGTTCTACTTCTGTAACAAGGTTGGTATTAACTTCTTGTAACTGTTGTGATACATAACCACAATCTATATGCCCTTCAAAGCCTTTTGTTTCATCATAATCAAACTCATAATGTTTTATTTTTTTAATTAATTCTAATCCTGTTGCATTATCTTCTTGTAGAGAAAGAGGTTTAATTTTGGAGTTTAGTTCCTTGATGTTCTTCTTTAAATTTACATCAGAACTCCAAATATCTATACCATAAGCTCCTCCACCATATCCACTTGCATATATAATCCACCAGCACTTTTATTAACAATACCTAGCTTATCAATCATTTTTATACCAGCATTTTCATTTCTAGTGTAAATAGGTTTCCAATAGATTCCGCTATCATCATATCTGTATAGCTGTTTAGATGCTACCATATATGTTGCCTTTATATTATCTGTTTGGAATCCATGAAGTTTAAGTCTGTGTACATCTCCATTTTCTGCATAAGCTTCAATCAGATTAACCCCAGTATCAGTACATAGCCTAAATCCTGAATCTTTGTTATAAAAGGGAACTTTAATTGTAAATACATCACCGTTACCACTAGCGTCTGAATACATTTCCGTAACACGTTGTCCTGTAGCTGTAAACTTAAATTTTGAACCTACAGCATAAAGATTTAAGTTACCGTTACTATCTCCACTTAATACAGTTGTCCCAGCTTTATTTTTAATTGTTAATGCACCATTATTAATTGTTACCCCGTTGGCATCAATAACAGTTGAACCATTATAAACTTCTGAGTGGTGAGGTGTCCAGCTTTGAATAGCGCTACCTTCATACATTCTAATACCTGTAAATCTGTAATCACCATTAGTTCCTTCAGTTCCCCTTCCAATTCTTAGGGTAACAGAAGGATTGGAAGGGGTAAATGTTATATGAAGCTTTTTCCAACCTGTCCCTGAACTTACAGAACTTAATCTCCATGTGCCACCATCAACTATATATATAATACAATTACCACTACTTACCCAAACATCAACAACAACTGTATGAACAACACCTGTTCTTAGTCCCTCAATTGTTTGATAAGCCCCTTGGTCTTTATCAGTTGTAACTATCCTTAATTCTTGCCCATACCCATTTAAACTGTTTTGTACTTGATAGGCAGAAGGTGAGCCCCATTTAGTCCAATAAGCTGTTCCATTTTTAAATGCTCCATTTTTAACAAGATTACTTCCACCACTTGATTCGAATTTTGCTGTTATGCTATTCTCTGTTTGAGTTAATGAAGAAGTTGTCGCATAACTCTTCAGCTTGTTATCTGTAGAACTATTCGCTGAGTTAATAGCTTCACTTTTTGCAGCATTAATTGTACTTTGAACAGTATTGATAATTGCAGATGATGTTATTTGTTGCTCTGCAGAACTCATTCTGTTTTGAAGACTAGTAATGTTCCCATTAATAGTATTTACTGTTGATTCTGTAGAACTTACTCTACTTGTTATAGAACTTAGGTTAGTTTCTATAGTAGCCACCTTATTGCTCGTTGTAGTAACTTGTGTCTGTACATTTGCTATAGAGCTATCTATATCTTCTGGTGATGGCGTCCAATCTGTAGCTTTATTTCCTAATTCAACTTTGATTTTTATAGAGCTTTCATGTTGTGAACTGCCTGTAATCATTCCAATCTTCATGTATTTAGCATTTGTTGGTACTGTAATTATTCCACTTACATAATTTGTTCCGTTTGGCTTTGGTGTATTTATAGAGCTAATCCACGCTTTATTACTATCATAAAAAGCAATTCTATTACTATTGCTATTATTGTTAATACTATTTGGATTCCATAATTGAACTGTAACATACTTAGCACCATTTAAGTCTGTATATGTGCTCATCATTTTATGTTGAGAAGTAGAACTTGTAGCATTACCATTACTTTCATAAGCATTAATCAAATTCTTTTCAATCCAAAGATTTCTTCCACCAATTTGTAAATTATTAAAATTAGCTGTAACAGTATTAACTTTAGTTTCAGCAGAGCTTACCCTTTGTGTTATAGAATCTGTAGTAGTCTTAATTTCTGCAACTTTATCTGTTATAGTCTTGTTAACAGTTGTTATTTGTCCATTTGTATAGCTTTTAGCATCAGCTAATGCTTTGCTTTGAGCATTATTAGCTTTTGTTGTTGCATCACTTGCAGCAGTACTTATAGCAGAATTTTTAGCTGTGTTTATTCTACTATCCACAGTTGACAACTGACTTGTATGTGTACTTACTGTACTTTCTGTTGAACTAACCCTTTGAGTAATACTATCTAAATTAGTTTCTATAGTTGCTACTTTATTGATTGTTGTAGTAACTTGTGTTTGTACATTTGCTATAGAGCTATCTATATCCTCGGGAGCTGGTGTCCATGTTGTTGCCTTATTTCCATACTCTAAAATTACATCTTTTAAATAATAATCTGCACCTGAATCACCATAGAATGTTACTGTGCTAAATCCTAAAGAGTTGATTGTATAAGTATGAGTAAAATAATACCAAGTATTTGCATTTATACATGTAACAGCTTTTGATGTGTTTGCTCCAGCATTTTCAAAATTTGGTCTTAGCACCTTATTAGCAACACTTGATTTTACATATCCACTTACTGTCATAACAGAACCATTTGGGTAGTTTGTGGGATTATTAGAAGCCCCACCTTTTCTTTGATATATTCCTCCACCTGTACTTGTGAATTTAACAACATATCCACTTAGAGCAGAAGAATCAGCAACAGCTTGTGGATTTGAACAACTATATGTTTGCCAATAATTCAATCCTTTTGTGAAACCTGAATTTAGGAATAAATTTCTTCCACCTATCTGCATATTATTAATAGCAGTAGCAATATCTGTAGCTTCAACCTTTAACTTTATTTGATTTTGAAGTTGAGATATACTAGCTCTTTGGGTAGATACTGTGGAATTTAATCCACTTATCTGTGATGTATGACTACTAACTGTACTCTTAGTTCCTTCTAAATCTCTTTGAACACTATTAACCTTAGTGTCAACACTTGTAATACTTCCTGTTAACTCATTAATTTTAGTTGTATGTGTTCCAATTGTACTATTAATAGAATCAACTTTTGCAACTGTTCTGTTATAATCATCCTTTAACAATATAGTTTGTCCATCTTTAACTATTTGAGTATTATTAATAGCTGTAGAAATTTGCCCTTGCATTACACTAATTGTTGTACTGTTGCTTTCAGTTATTTCTTTAACTGAATTTACTTCATTACTAACATCCTCTGGAGCAGGTGTCCAATCTGTATACTTATTTCCTAACTCTACTTTGATTTTAATTGTTGAATTATAATCATTTAACCCACATATCATACCTATACGCATATACACAGCGTTAGTAGGCACTGTGATAATACCTTTTTGGCATGTTGTTCCATTTAACTTGTCAATATTCACTGAACTTATCCAAACCTTAGAACTATTATAAAAAGCTATTCTATTAGTATTACTTGTATTATTTATCTTAGGAGTATTCCATATTTGCCAACTTACTTTAGTAGCTCCATTTAATTCAGTTAATGTATTCATAATCTTATGCTGTGAAGTACTTGAAATTATATTCCCTTTATCCTCATATCCACTTACTAAGTCTCTTAATATCCATAAATTTCTACCCCCAACTTGTATATTATCTACATTAGATTTAAGAGAATTAAAAGCAACCTCTAAGCTTTGTCCAGTTAAATCAATTGCTACTTTACTAGCTTTAATTAACTGTGTATTAGTATCCTTATTAAGTCCAGTAATTAAACTTGAGTAATTAATTTGCTTTTCTCCTATTGCATCTGCTGCAACCATATTTTCTTTTATTAGATTATCAGCTATAGCTTTTTCTTTTATTCCAGTATGGTCTATAAGTGTTGTAGTACCATCTTCTCCACGCAAAATAAAGTTAAAATTCCCTGTTGCATCTTGCCCCATCTGAATTCTAACTTTATTATTCTTATCTTTAAACTGTTGTGTAGCTCCTACAATTTCAATTCCACCATTATCACTTACTATTCTAAATTTATTAGTTGAAATATCACCAGCGTTAATTTTAGCAACATCTAAACTAGCTATCATAGCATTAGTAATAAATCCATTTGCTATTGTTAACTTATCTGATGTTATTCCTCCAGCTTGGATATTTTCAGACGATAAATTTCCATTAACTAATGTTTCGATATTAGCTATTTTAGAATCTAATGAAATTATAGTACCCTTAACCGCATTTAATTCAGTTATATCAGCCTTTCCAATTAACGCATTATTTATTGTTGCATCTGCTGCTATTAAATTTTGTATGTTTGCATTAATAGTATTTAAATCGGTTATATTAGCTTTAGTTGCATTTAGTTCAGCAACATTTGCTATAACAACATTTAATTCAGATATATTTGCCTTATTAGCGTACAATTCATCTATTCTTGCATTTACTATTGTTAAATCAGTAATTTTACCCACACTAGCTTCAAAGTCATATATTTGTTCTGTAGAAATACCATTTATTTTACTTCCATCCACTGTTCCATTATCAGTTGTAATATTATTTACTGTATCACTTGTATCTTGGAATTCTTTTTGTACATCCTCAAAACTTAAAGTAGTGTTTGCTATTTCACAAGTATTACGATCAGGTTCATCAGGATACTCAACCATTTTCACAATGCGTTGTTTTTCCTTAATTTCATTTTCTTTAGATACAAGTGTTATAACATCACCTAAATTATAACTTAATATATCTTTATAATCTTCTTTACTTATATTGGCTAAATCTATTATAGTTGCACTATAAGCTCTATAAGGTTTAGATAATTCATCTAACTTAGCTTCAGCATCTTCCGTTAAACTTTCTATATTCGTATATCTTTCATCTTTCCAAATATAAGTTTTGATTTTGTTTGAATACTGAAAGTTTTCTAAAGTTACCTTTAGATTATCTTTTCCTTTGGCTATTATCCTAGTATAAAAATCATATGAATCACTTTGTATACTTAAATCTTTTAAATTTAGAGAGTCTAAAAAATAAACTCCTTTATCAATTCCACGTTTTTCATAGATATTTACTTTTTTATTTAAAGTATCAAACTCTAATTCACATCTATAAACCTTACGAGCTTCCTGGATAATATCCCAGCTACTTGAATTAGTTTTCCTTACTGTTCTTCTTCTAGTTACATCACAAGTTCCTACTATCCATCCAGTACCAGCTAAGGCTAGATTTATACAATCTGTGATTATTTCATTAGTAGAATCAAACAATTCAAATACTTTACCCTCTAAATCTTCTACATTAAGCTTAGCTTTTATTGATTTCCAATTTCCTTGCGTAGATACTTCCTTTATTACAAACTCATCAGTTTTATTTCTTATATATCCTTCTTCTTTTATTTCTTTAGATAAATTTAAAGGATATAAAAAAGAGAGTGTTTTATCTCCTGTAGATAACTCACTCTCTATGCAATAATCTTTATATTGTTTTAATCCTTGTAATTTATTTTTAGTTAATCCATAAAGCTGTAAAATAAAAACACCTCCTTTTTTAAATTTTTAGGAGATGTTATTCTTCTATCATAAAATCTATTGCAGATAATTCAGATGGAGAAATATTATAATCAGAATTTAATAAATCATCTAGCTTTATCATGTGTATATCCATTTCATTTTCTATGGATAACAACTCTTTTATATCTCTATTATAATCTTCAATATGTTCTTCTTTTAAAGACACATTTCCATTTTCGCCAACTTTTAGTTTACCTTCTTTATCTTTTTCACCATATTTGTTAACAAGTTTAGCCTTTTCAGTATTATAAACTTTTAATTCGCTTTCTATCTTATTTACATTTTTAGAAATAGCATATGCAACCTTTATTGGTAATTGAGCATTATTTAATTTACTTAATGCATTAATTGTATTTACTATTCTTTCATTGCTTAAATTTAACTTCACAATTATTTACCTACCTTCTTATTATTTATTGTTTTCGCTATAATTTCTCCATCAACTTGTAAAGCAACAGATGAAATTTCTAAAGTTTTAGATGCTAATAATTCATCTTCTACTTCGTAAACTTTTGTTTCAAACTCTGCTATATCTGCTCTAACAGCTACTTTATTAGCATTATAAACTTCTTGATTAGTTATATTCTTATTTACATTTGCACCTGCTCCACCATCACTACTTATAGTTGCACTCATGTAAGCAACTTGTACTCCATCAATTTTACTTATTCCTGTTAAAGTTATATTTTTATTTACTTCTAACATATTTAATCATCCCTTCTTTTAAATATATCTTGGCTTGTACTTTATTTTTATATCACAATTATTTTTATTAACTGTAATTGTATTTGTTCCTGGATTTAATCTTGGGAAATCCCACATATCAGTATCACCATATTTATTCATTCCATCTACAGTTACCTTCTGTAATTCTCCATCTAAAACAACAGTTTTATTAGCAGTTAAATTTTTTATTATTATTGGATCATCAGCTAAACCTTCTAAAGTTATATCTGCTAAGGCAGTAGTTGGAGTTATTTCTACTATTGCAGGAGTTTCTAAATTACCTGATACATTTATAGTCTTTGAAGTTATTCTGTTCATTACTTCTGTTACTTCTTCTTTATAAGAATATCCAATAAAACTAAGATTTAATTTTTTAGTATCCTTCCTTAAAGTATTTTCTGTATTAGAATTTATTAAAAAACTTTTATAATAAAAATCATCTTCAAAATTCAAGTTACACTCTTTACATTTATCTATCAATAAACCTACTTTATTTTTAACATCACTTTCACTTTTTCCTTTTAAATATAATTTTATTTCTATAGAAGTAAATTTGAATTTTTGCTTTGGAAAAATTGGTGATAAAGATTTACTTAACCATAGATACTCACCATCTAATTCGATTGAAGAAGGTTGTATATTCTTTTCCATTAATACAGCATTTAATATTTTTATATTAGTATTATCAATTAACATTTTATCACCTTCTCGATCTAGTATTTTGAGCCAATCTATTACTAACTATAGGAACTACAGCTTCACCAACAACTTGATCATTTATTGTTAGTATTACTTGTTTATCTATATTTAATATATCCTTTAGTCCATTTATTACAGAGTTAGCTGTTTGAATAGCTGTATCTTTTATTATATTCTCACTCTGTAAGTGATTTTTTATTTTAGTTCCTCTAGGTAATTCAACTA
>OCPT01001689.1_pt1 | contig 11819 bp, 3 predicted proteins | sample 1538741 | NCBI WGS metagenome assembly OCPT01 (sample SAMN04571723, study PRJEB22368) | human gut metagenome | biome: human gut; material: stool | host: Homo sapiens | place: Luxembourg | collected 2012-12-06 | reverse complement strand
CACAAGTGAGTATCACAACTGTCACGTTGTTGTCCTCCTTATGGGTACCATTTTAAAATGGGATGGCTTTTTTTTAAAAGTAAACGTTGTAAACAAATGAAAATTGTGTAACAAAAAAGACAAAGTTATATGTTTTATAACCACTTTCTAACCGTTAAAATTCTATACTTTAGTTGTAGATGGGAAGGGTAACTATCTAAGAATAGAAAAGGAGGAAAATTGGATATGTTGAAGAACTTGAAGAGAGCATCGGCGATCATGTTGTCGCTTGCGATGGCTGTTCAGTTCGGAATGGCAGATACTTACTTTGCGAATACGCTATCAGAAGAACCAATAATAGAAGAAACCCAAGAACAAGAACCGGTAACGGTTGAAGAGGGTTCGCAACAAGTGGCTGTCGAACAAACTGAAGCGCCTGCAATAGATGCGAAAGAAGAGTTTGTACAAGTGCCTGAAACCAAGTCTGTAACATTAAGTTATGTAGCTGAAGATGGAACAATATTACAAGATGCTACCACTCATGAGTATGAGATGGGTTACAGCTTGAATTCGGATGCAAGTGTGATGTTGAATTTTGATGGTTATACCCTAAAAGATGTAGTTATGAATGATTCACAAATCGTAGCTGCAGCCCAAGCAAATTTAAATGTGACTTCAGATTTGACAAGTGTGAAATTTGTTTACCAGAAGGTAATGACAGAATCGCACCCAGAAGCAAATGAAGCTCAAGAAGAAAACAAAACTGAAGAAAAAACAGAAGAAGATGCTGAGGCAGACCCAGAAGCGAAGGAAGAATTACCAGAGTATCCTGCATTTGATATGAGTGCTACAGCTGGAAACGTAACCGTTCATGTAACGGCGGCCGAAGGTGTTTTACCTAGTGGTGCACAATTAATCGTTAAGCGTGTTACAAGAAAAGCTATTTTGAACGCTGTTGAAGAAACAGTTACGGAAAAGGATAAAGAGGTTGATTCAGCTATAGCTCTGGATATTACGATTGTGAATGCAGATGGTATCGAAATTCAACCAAACGGAATTGTTAATGTTAGCTTTGAAAATGTAGCAGTTGGTGGTGAAGAAGTCAATGTTTACCATGTTACAGATGATGCAAGTACGGTAACTGAGGTTGCTACAAATACACAAAGCTTTGATGCAAATCACTTCTCAATTTATGTTATTACGGGTGAAAAGAAAGTCGAATTGACAACATTTAACTTTGTTGCCGAAGGTAATACAGTCAGTACACAAATTGTTAAAACGGGGGATACATTGATTACCCCAACGGCTCCAGATATTGCTGGAAAAGCATTTGTAGAATGGCAAGAAAATGGATCTAAGTTTGATGGTTTTGGTGAACAGACAATTACTAAGACTGAAACTCGTACAATTACTGCAAAATACGAAGACGCATTATATGTTTACTTCTATAATCCAGAAGGAACACAAATCATGCGTACAGAAAAGGTTGCAGATCACAAGGGTCATAATTACTCACACGTATCTTATGATGTTGACGCAACTCACAAATTAGTTGGTTGGGCAGCAAATCAGAATGGAACTGATGACATCACAAAAAGTATTGCAGTACCAGAAGGAAGTACTTCTGTAAATGTATATGCGATTATTAAAGAAGGTTATTGGGTAACTTTTGATTCAAATGGTGGAAGTGCAATTGATTCTCAATTCGTATTTGACAAAATCTTTCTAAATGATCAAACAACACCTACAAAGCCTGGTTATAAATTTGATGGTTGGTACAATGGTGAATCAAAGGTAGTGGATGGAACACAAATCACTAAACCGATAACATTAAAGGCTCATTGGAAAGCTACTAAAGTAAGTTACACAGTTATTCACTGGTGGGAAAATGCCGATGATAATGGATATTCATTCCATGAATCTCAAGAGTTACAAGGATTGACTGGTAAAACAACAGAAGCTGTAGCTAAGTCTTATACAACAAGTGGTAAAAACATTCATGGTGAATCAGTAACTGATAAAGTCTTTACCGCAAGCACTATTTCTCAAAAGACAATCAAGGGTGATGGTTCTACAATTGTAAACGTATACTACAAGAGAAAAACGTATACAATGCATTTTAAAGAAAGACGAAACTCACGTAAAGATTTATCAACAATCACAAAAAAATGGGGTCAAAGTATTTCAAAAAAAGAATGGCCTACATATGATGGAAATGGTAACTGGCAGATTTCAAATAGTAGGTATCTAGCTTTTACGAGCTCAATGCCAATGAAAGACTCTACATTATGGAGTACAAGTGGTTATTATACTTATAAAGCATATTATTACGTGCAAAAGATTGATGGAAATGGTTATAATCTACATCATACAGATACAATCAAAATGGATAGCAATCCAAAAATCGGAAATGAAGATTGTTATGCGATTGCAGGATTTGCATATTCTCATGGTGATCCTGGTGTAGGTGGTAGATACAAAGATGCAAAATTCTACTACACTCGTAATTCTTATAAAATCAGATTTATCAATAATGGTAAAGAAGATAAATCGGTAGAAAAGAAGTATGAACAAAGTATTTCAAGTGAGAACTATACTCCTACAAGACCTAGTTCACTTCCAGAATACTATGTATTTGATGGATGGTATGAAAACGAACTTTGTGAAGGTAAAGCATTTGATTTTAGTGGCAAGAAGATGCCAGCTCAAAATGTTACGTTATACGCAAAGTGGACGGCTTCTGATGTTAAGTTAACTTATAACTTGAATAATCCAGAGGGTGCATTAGTAAAGAAGACTGAAGATGTAGCTGCTGGTACAGTAGCTAGTACAGTATTACCAAGTATTCCAACAATCAATGAATATTCATTTGCGGGTTGGTATTATGCGGATGGTAATGGAAATATTACTTCTGAAGTATTCAATACGAATAACACAATTACTAGAGATACAAGTATCGTTGGTAAATGGTTGTATAAAGGTGAATTAAGAGTTGTTTATGATCCTGGTACTGAAAAGGATGTAACTGTTCCTACGGATGATAGAGTTTATGCAGGTGGTGCAAGAGTTACTGTAGCTGGTAATGCGACTACTACTTCAGGTAAGAAATTCTTAGGTTGGGAATTAAATGGAAACGTTTATAAGCCTGGACAGTCATTTGAAGTAAACAAGGACATTGCGAATAAGGATAATCAGATTATCTTAACGGCAACTTGGGGTAATGCAGAAACTTCAACAACATTGACTTATGATCCTGGTAATGGAATTGGTACAGCTAAAAGAGTTAATGTCATGAATAATGAGGCAGTAAAAATTGAAGCTCATGGTTCATTAGGCTTTAGCGCTCCAGAAGTAGAAGGTAAAGAATACTACTTTGCAGGTTGGGCTGATTCTAAAACAGGAAATGCAACTTATGCAGATGGACAAACAATCAATATTGATGCGAATGGTGAAAACGTTCTATATGCAGTTTGGGTTGAAAAGACTGAAATCACATTGGTTGCGAATAGTGGTACACGTACTTATAACGGTGCTGAACAGTCAATCGAAGGTTTTGAATCAACTACAATGAATGGTTACACAGTATCTGGATTAACAGCAGTAACTAAGGGTACAAATGTTGGTGAATATATTAACACTGTATTTGATGGAACGGCTAAGGTTGAAAAAGATGGTGTTGATGTAACGGATAAAGTGGTTGTAAAGACTCGTGCTGGTAAGTTAGTTATTACGCCTAAGTCAATCAATACGCAAGAAATCACAGTAACTAAACCTGCTGATTCTCAGTATGATGGTAATGAACACAAGAATAAACCAACTGTTAAAGATGGTGAAAAAGTATTAGTGGAAGATACGGATTACACATTGTCTTACAGTGAAGATGTTATCAATGCTGGTACAGTAACAGTAACAATTACAGGTAAGGGTAACTATTCACAAAAAACTACAGTTGATTATCAAATTACTCCACGAACAGTTAAATTAACGAGTGAATCTGATTCTAAGACTTATGATGGAACTCCATTGACTAAACATGAAGTTAAAGAAGATGGTTTCGTAAAAGATGATGGTGCAACTTATGATTTTACTGGATCTCAGACAAATGTTGGTACAAGTGACAATACATTTACTTATGCATTAAAAGATGGAACATTAGCTTCTAACTATATCATTACAACTGAAGCAGGTAAGTTAACGGTTAACCCTGTAACAGATGAAGTAACAGTGACTATTAAAGAACATAGTGCTGAACATGTCTATGATGGAACTGAAAAGACTGTAACTGGATATGATGTTAAGTCAATCAGCAATAAGCATTATACAAAAGATGATTTCACATTTAGTGGTACGGCTGAGGCTAAGGGTACAAATGTTGGTGAATATCCAATGAATGTACAATCATCAGATTTCACAAATAACAGTCATAACTTCACAAATGTAACATTCATTATTGAAGATGGATCATTAAAGATTACGCCTAAGTCAATCGTTCCTAGTGAAACAAATGGTATGGAAGTAACTGGTCCTGCAGATACTAAGTACAATGGTGATGAACAAAAACTTACACCGGTAGTAAAAGATCAGGGTAAAGTATTGACAGAAAATGTAGATTACAAATTATCATATACTGGTGACACAACAAATGTCGGTACAGTAAAAATTACGATTAAGGGTAAAGGTAACTATAATGGTTCTACAGAAGTAAGTTATAAGATTACAGAGCGTAGTGTAACATTGACAAGCGCAACAGATTCTAAGGTTTATGACAAGACTCCATTAACAAACAGCAATATAACAATTGGTGGTGATGGATTCGTTAAAGAAGAAGGTGCAACTTACAATGTAACTGGAAGTCAGACAAGTGTTGGTGAAAGTGATAATGAATTTACTTACACATTGAAGTCAAATACAAAGGCTGAAAACTACAATATTACTACTCATAATGGTAAGTTAATAGTGACAGCTGAAGCGAGTGAAGTTACAGTAGTCATTACTGGTCGTAATGGAACGTTCCCATATGATGGAACTGAAAAGAGTGTCAAAGGTTATGATGTATCGATTACTCAGGGTAGTACTTATACAGAAGCAGATTTCACATTCAGTGGAAATGATGAAGTTAAAGGTACTGAGGCTAATACATATCCAATGGGATTAAAGGTAAGTGATTTCACAAATAACAATACGAACTACAGTTCTGTAACGTTCGTAGTAAATGATGGATCATTAGTAATTAATCCTAAGTCAATCATTCCTGATGGACCGGATACTCCAGATGAAAAGAAGACTGGTATTGAAGTCACAGATCCTGAAGGTTCAATCTATGATGGTTTACCACATGTAAATCCATTAAAAGTAACAGATACTAAGACTGGTAAGGAACTAGAAGAAAACAAAGATTACACATTGACATATGTAGGTGATGTAGTCAATGTTGGAACAGTGAAAGTAAAAGTCAAAGGTATTGGAAACTATACAGGTGAATTTACTAAGAGATATCAGATTACACCAAGAGAATATACAGTGACAACAGACAGTGCTGAAAAGCCTTATGATGGAACTGCATTAACAGCTGGTGGTAGAGTTAACAACTTAGTAGATGACGAAACAGTTACATTGAAGATGACTGGTAGCCAGACTGAGGTTGGTTTTTCTAACAATACTTATAGTTTAACTTGGGATGGTTCTGCAAAAGAAAAGAACTATACTCATGGAACAGATTCAATTGGATTATTAACAGTTACTCCTAAGTCAATTATTCCTAGTGATACAAATGGTATTGAAGTAACAAAACCTGCTGATTCTAAGTATGATGGTAAGGTTCATGAAAATAAACCGACTGTAAAAGATAACAAGACGGATAAAACTTTAGTTGAAGGTACAGATTACACATTATCTTATAAGGGTGATACTACAAATGTTGGTACAGTAACCGTAACGATTACAGGTATTGGAAACTACACAGGTAGTCATGATGTAACATATCAAATCACTAAGCGTACAGTTAAATTAACAAGTGGATCTGATTCTAAGACTTATGATGGAACTCCATTAGTTAAACATGATGTAACAGTAAGTGAAGATGGATTTGCGGATGGTGAAGGTGCAACTTATAGTTATACTGGCACTCAGACAGATGCTGGTTCAAGTGAAAATACATTCACTTATACATTGCATGAAGGAACGTTAGCTTCTAACTATGAAATTACAACTGCAAATGGTATATTAACAGTGGAAGCTGTGAAGACAGAAGTTAAAGTAGAAATTACTGGACATACAGATACAGTCACTTATGATGGACAAGTTCATTCAGTTAGTGGTTATGATGTCACAAATATTTCGAATAAACTATATTCTGATACAGCTATTAGTTTCACAGGTACTGCAGTAGTAAGTAGAATAGTTGCTGGAACGTCTTATATGGGATTAACAGCGGCTCAGTTCAGTAATACAAGTGCTAACTTCACAAATGTAACATTCGTAGTTCATGATGGTTGGTTAAAGATTGATCCTAAGTCAATCATTCCTGATGGTCCAGATACTCCAGATGAAAAGAAGACTGGTGTTGAAGTAACAAAACCTGCTGATTCTAAGTATGATGGTAATGTTCATGAAAATAAACCGGAAGTCAAAGATACTAAGACGGGTGCAACGTTAGTTGAAGGTACAGATTACACATTATCTTATAAGGGTGATACTACAAATGCTGGTACAGTAACAGTAACGATTACAGGTGCTGGAAACTACACAGGTAGTCATAATGTAGAATATCAAATCACTAAGCGTAATGTAACATTGACAAGTGCAACCGATTCTAAGGTTTATGATAAGACTCCATTAACAAACAGCAATATAACAATTGGTGGTGATGGATTCGCTAAATTAGAGGGTGCATCTTACAATGTAACTGGTTCTCAGACAAATGTTGGTGATAGTGACAATGAATTTACTTACAAGTTGAACGATGATACGAAGGCTTCTAACTACAACATCGAAGTTAAGTTTGGTAAATTATATATCACAACTCAAGATGGACAAGTGATTGTAGTCATTACGGGTCATAAAAAAACTTATGATTATGATGGAACTGAAAAGACAGTGAGCGGATATGATGTATCCATTACTGAAGGTAGTACGTATGCAGAAACAGATTTTACATTCAATGGAAATGCTGAAGTGAAAGCGACTGTAGCCAATACGTATCCAATGGGATTAAAGGCAAGTGATTTCACAAATAACAATACAAACTACAGTTCTGTAATGTTTGTAGTAAATGATGGATCATTAGTAATTAATCCTAAGTCAATCATTCCTGATGGACCGAATACTCCAGATGAAAAGAAGACGGGTATTGAAGTCACAAATCCTGAAGATTCAATCTATGATGGTTTACCACATGTAAATCCATTAACAATAACAGATACTAAGACTAAGACTGATTTAGAAGAAAACAAAGATTACACATTATCTTACAGTAAAGATGTAATCAATGTTGGTACAGTTGAAGTAAATGTTAAAGGTATCGGAAACTATACTGGTGAATTTACTAAGACTTATAAGATCACACCAAAAGAATATACAGTAACAACTGAATCTGCAAAGAAGGTTTATGATGGAACTGCATTAACAGCTGGTGGTAAGATTGAGGGTATTGTTTCTGGTGAAACAGTAGAATTTACTACAACGGGTAGTCGAACGGATGAAGGTACTTCAAAGAATACGTATAGCTTGAAGTGGAATGGATCAGCTATTCAGACAAACTACAAGCTTGCCAAAGAATCTATCGGTGATTTAACAGTAACGCCTAAGTCAATTATTCCTGATGAGCCTGATACTCCAGATGATAAGAAGACAGGTATTACGGTAAGTAATCCAAAAGATTCTAAGTATGATGGTCAAGAACACAGAGAAGTATTAACGGTTAAAGATACTAAGACTGGTAAAGATTTAATCGCAAATAAGGATTACACGGTAGTATATAGTGATGATTTAGTAAATGCTGGTACAGTAACTATTAAGGTTTCTGGATTTGGTAACTACAGTGGATCATTCACTAAGACGTACAAGATTACTAAGCGTTTAGTAACATTGACAAGTGCAACTGTAAGTAAGACTTATGATGGTCAAGCATTGACGAATACTTCTATCACAGTAAGTGGTGATGGATTCGTAGAAGGTGAAGGTGCTTCTTATGAGGTAACTGGAACTCAAACAAGTGTTGGAAATAGTGCTAACGCATTCGAATACAAATTAAATGAAAAGACATTAGCTTCTAACTACGATATTACTAAGGTTGTTGGTACATTAACAATTACAGCAGCTCCGGCTCCTGTAACTCCACCAACTTCACCAACTCCAGTAAGTCCTCCTCCAGTAACACCTCGATACATTCAACAAGTAGTTCCTGCTCCAACTCCACAAGAGGAAGTGAAGAAGGAAAAGACTCCTAAGGCTGAGCCTAAGGAAGAAAAGGTTGAAAAGGAAAAGACGCCTAAGGCTAGACCAGAGAAATTCTGGGCATTAATCAACTTGATTTGTGCTATCGTAACGGTATTATTCGGATTGTTGTTATTGATTTCTAAACGTCATAAGAATAAAGATGACGAAGACGATGAAACTAAAGATCAAACAACTACAAATGAAGATGAAGAAAAAGAACAAGAAAAGAAACGTGGAGTATTCACTCGCGTACTTGCAGTTCTAATCGCAATCCTATCTGTTGTATTCTTCCTAGTAACTGAAGACATGAGTCTTCGTTGGACTTGGACAGATCAATGGACAATTTGGATGGTTGTTATTGGATTCGTACAAATCGTAGTATTCTTCGTAGGACGTAAATGGAAAAACGTTGATGATGATGAAGACGAACAGGCACAACAAGCTTAATGAAAGTCAATAATCACACAAAGGGGGTAGCCTAGTGCTACTCCTTTTGGCTTTGGTTATTTTTTGTGTTGTAAACATTCGTTCACAATGTTTATAATTAATAGTGAATGTAAAGGAGACGGTTATGAAAAAACAATTAACGCAGTTAATGCCTACGCTTGTAGTTATGGTCTTGATACTGGTATTGACTGTCGCAACATACAATATTAGTTTAAGACAAGAAGAAGAGGAATGTTTTAACCGGTTAGAAAATGCGAGTGAAACCATGGTTCAAAGTATTAAAAATCGTGTGAATGATGATTTGAATTATTTACGCTTGATTGGAAAAGATTTCTCAAATGAAGACCATTTACCTACATATGAAGAATATAAAGATCGACTTAGTACTTTTGAAGATGTATCTTTGTTTGAACGTGTTGATTTATTGATGAAAAACAATACGTTATATACAATGCATGATGAGGTGCAACAAATTTATACTAATGAATTTTTAGTATTGAATTCAACTGCAGAATATATGGATCGAGTTCATACAGATACTTTGACAAATAAGCGAAGTGTGAATTATTATGTGCCTATTCAACAAAATGAAACGGTAATCGCTTATTTAGTAGGTGTATTTCAATGTGACACAATGGATGATCAGTTTTATACAAAAATATTGAATGGAAAGACACACAACTCAATTATTGATACAACCGATGGACAGGTCGTGATGGATAATCAAGATTTGAATATTGATAATATTGCTTCAGATACGGATTTTAAATTATTGTCGCCAAAGAAGAATGTTTTGAAACAAATTCATTCTTTAAAATCTGGTGCTTTCGTTTCTGAAAAAAATGGCGAAAAGAAATATTTCGTTTATAAACCAGTTGGAGTATGCAATTGGGAACTTTTAGTTATGGTAAATGAAGAGGATGCCTTTGCGAATGTATTGACATTAAAGAACAATTATATGGTCATGGTTATCTGTGAAATATTGATTCTCTTATTGTATTGTGGATTCTATATCACAAAAATTCGTAGAATATCTAAAAAATCTAATGAACTTAATGAAGATTTAAATGTATCCAATACATTAATTCAATGTGTTAGAAAATTATCGAATGATTTATATAAAGAAAGTACCATTGATGAAATTCTTCAGATCATTTGTGAGTTTTATCAAGCTGAAAGGTGTTATGTATTAGATTTGGATATGGACAATAAAAAGGCAAATGGTATCTTTGAATATGGAAAACGACATGATGACATTCATATTGAGAACATGGTTCGTTTGTGTTTAGAACATATGGATTTAGTGAATCAATTCTTTGAAAATCAAAAATCTTATTATATAGAAGATGTGACTCATGAAATACCTTCTACAAGTCCAATTTATGCGACTTTTATGCAACAAAAGATTCATAGTATTATAGTTGTGCCGTTTATGGATAATAAAAAAATCAAAGGTGTTTTTGCGGTAGACAATCCAAAACAGAATTACTACCAAAAAGATTTCTTAGAATCTTTATGTTTCTTTATTAAAACGGCTATGGAAAGAGAAAAAGAGAAGACAAAACTAAAAAATTTAAGTTATGTAGATTCTTTAACCTATGCACAAAATCGCAATCACTTTAATGAATATATAGAACAAAATAGAAACAAAGAACTCCATTCTTTAGGTGTTATTTACTTAGATTTAAATGGACTTAAAGAAATCAATGATAAAATGGGACATATCGCAGGAGATACACTCATTATTACTGCATCATATGCTCTACAAGAAATCTTCTTAGATAATTCCTATCGTGTAGGTGGAGATGAATTTGTGGTCATTGAACAAGATGTATCCGAACTCTTATTCTTTGATCAATATGCAAAATTACTCAAACGAATGAAAGAATTAGAAATCAGTGTTGCGACAGGTTGTGTATGGAAAGAAACTTGTTCAAATCTATCTGAAACTTTACAAGAAGCCGATCAAAAGATGTATGAAGATAAAAAGCGTTATTATTCTTTAGCTGAAAATGATCGAAGAAGCCGATAAAAAAGATTGGAAATTAAACTCCAATCTTCTGTGTGTTTTTGAAATGAAGCTTTGCCACTTGGTAAAGCTTTTCTTTTCCAAATTTTTGTACGAATTTCTTACCGCACACATCCACCTTGCTTCCGGCACCCTTCTCAAATTTGAAATCATATTTTTCTTCCATAAGATCCCACGTTTCTAGAAAGGCATTTCTTGCCAAGATACTCGCACAAGCTACTGCCAGGTATTTGTTTTCGGCCTTGGTTTCAAATGTGATACCCCGAATGACTTCAGGAAAGCCTTGTAAGTAGCGATAGTAACTTTTTTCTTGCACAAACTGATCAATAACGATCTGCTTAGGAAGCGTATATCCTTTATGTACCAAATTTACATAAGCCTGGTTATGCAGACGACACTTCATATCCACCATATTACAAGTATCATGCATGTCATTATATTTTGAATTGGGAACAATCAAAATACTATGTGGACACACTTCCTTGATGATAGGTGCAAGCTTACGAATCTTAACATCATCCACCTGCTTTGAATCTTGAATGCCAAGATGCGCAAGTTTTTTGCGAGCCTTGTTTGTGACAATACAGCTAGCCACTACAACTGGACCAAAATAATCACCAGTACCCACTTCATCGCTGCCCGCTTGATCTTGTGCTTCACTATGCGTTGGTTTCGGTTCTAACCAAGAAAGATCGGCTCCCTGAAATACAACTTTACCACTTGTATATGCCGTAATCGAACATTCTTTCGTCTTGATTTGATAGTACGTATACTGTGGTGTACTTTCTTTTAATATAAAAGGAGATAATCGATTTTTTAATTGAAAGATCTCTTCTTTTGTCATATTCTTTGTCAATGTTGCCATTTTAATCACCTGTTATGAAGTGACCTTTGTCAAGACAAAATTACACTCATATTCTAAAAATAT